>WNFM01169079.1_pt1 | contig 19265 bp, 22 predicted proteins | sample 5400271 | NCBI WGS metagenome assembly WNFM01 (sample SAMN13153352, study PRJNA577476) | soil metagenome | isolation source: 60 cm saprolite on Douglas fir-dominated hillslope | place: USA:California | collected 2013-09-17 | reverse complement strand
CTCTTGCTCCTTGCTGATTTCTCAGCGGAATTGTATAATCTCAAGCATTGACTCGCTCATCTTCACCAAGGGGGAATGGACATTGTGCAAGGGATACTCACCATCATCACGTGGTTGACACACTTGTGTCTTCGGTCGCTGCACCACCGCTTCGTCGCCTGGACCAAACCAGACTCCACCTCCCTCCTGCTCTTGACGCTAACCGACCTTACCAGAAGCAAGTCCGAGCTGGTGGCAGAAAACGCTCTCCTGCGTCAGCAACTCATCATTCTGCGCCGACAGGTGAAACGACCAGTCTGTACCAAAACGGATCGGATGCTCCTAGTGCTTCTGGCCAGGATGGTCCGAACCTGGAAGCAAGCGCTGTTCATCGTTCAGCCAGAGACGCTCCTGCGGTGGCATCGCCAGGGCTTCAAGCTCTTTTGGAAGTACAAGTCCAGGGCAGCTTCTCTCAGGCCAAGAATATCCCAGGAGGCCGTGACCTTGATCAAGGAGATGGCGAGGGACAACCGACTCTGGGGAGCAGAGCGGATCCGAGGCGAATTGCTCAAGCTCGGCCTTCACGTTTCTAAGCGCACCATTCAGAAGTACATGAGGCAGGTCCGTGCTACTAGGCCAAGAGGCCAGACATGGGCGACCTTTCTGCATAACCATGCAGGACAGATCTGGGCGTGCGACTTCCTGCCTGTCACCGATCTCTTCTTCCGTTCGCTGTTTGCCTTTTTCATCATCGATCTGCACTCGCGCAGTGTCATCCACGTCGGCGTGACACGATCTCCTACCGATGCCTGGACAGCCCAACAACTGCGAGAGGCAACCCCCTATGGACAAGGACCGAAGTATCTCATTCGCGATCGTGATAGCAAGTTTGGACCTAGTTTCGTGCGTGTGGCTGCAACCAGCGGCATCAAGATCCTGAAAACGCCCTACCACGCCCCACGGGCCAATGCCATCTGTGAACGCTTTCTGGGCAGTGTACGTCGAGAGTGTCTCGATCAGCTGCTCATCCTACAGGAGAAGCAGCTCCAGCGCGTGCTCAACGCATATGTGAGGTACTTCAACCGAGCCAGGCCTCATCAAGGGATCAAGCAGCAGATTCCGGAGCCACCAACTCAGCCACCGCCACCAGATCCCACAGGTGGGAAGATCCTCTCCTTCCCGGTCCTGGGCGGGCTCCATCATGACTATCGAAGAAGCGCATAAGTTCTTCCAAAGAAGATAGAACTGCCAGAGACCTATGCAGAATGCCTCTCCGTGTTCATCACCATGCACATTCTTGTCATTTTCGGTGCTCCATGGAACACGTAAGGCAGATGGAGGCTTTCTGGCACAGGAGGTTCTGGCTGCAAAAACAAGGATATTCTCCCTATCTTGACTTCATCCTATCTTGACTTCATGTGACTTTCAGGGGTCACATGACCAGGTATTTGAAGAGGTAACTTGCATTTTTCTCGCTGGATATTATAAGTAGCCAGCACAGGCATTCGTGATCTCAAAAAGAGGAACGATCGCAAAAAGCGCAGCAGTAATGAATGCCAGGAGAAGATCATTAGATGCGAAAGCATATAACGTAAATACGAGAAAATTCAGCATAGACGCCGTTCTTAGTAAAGTACCAAAACTGAACCGCTTATGGATACGACTTGCTAATGATGCACCAATAAGTCCTCCAAGTGCTCCAATAACAAAAATACTTCCGATAATGAGTGGAGATGCGTGATGCTCTTTCGCAACCACAATAAGCAAAAGGTAGAGGCCAGATTCAAACATGGCGCGTCCGGCTGATAAAAGATTGAGAAAGCGGATCATTGGCTGTCTCCATAAAAATAGCCCCCCTTCAAGCACCTCTTTATGAAAGGCTTTCTTCTTTGTTGTTCTTTCTAATTGAAGTGGGACGTGAATAAAAAAGATGGATATCGCATTTACGAAGTACGAGAGGGAGTCAGCAAAGAATGCCCAGGCGGCTCCCACAGCTTGGAAGAGCAATCCTCCTAATAAAGGGCCTATCAAGACAGCAAGATTATCGGCAACAGAGGTCTGGGCAACTGCTGAAGGAAATTGCTCTTTTGAGACGACGAGGGGAAAGGCGGTAAAACGCGCGAGGCTGGCAAAAACGAAAAAGGAACCTTCTATCGCGCCTGCGAGATACAACTGAGGAATGGTTAAATGCTTGAGAAGCAAAGCGCCATAAATACTCCCCATTACTAACCCACTCCCCAAATTAGCAATCACCATCACCGTTTTACGATTCCATCTATCAATAAGCGCACCTGCTGGTATTGCCCAGAGAGCGTATACTGCACCTCTAACTGCAGCAATACTGCCAGCTTGAAAAGCAGAACCTGTTACTGTTAATACAATGAGAGGTAAAGCAATGTTGGTTATTGTGGTTCCCATCGATGAGACCAGTTGTCCACTCCAAAGCAGCATAAAGTTGCGATTTTTTAAGAGCGAATGTTGCTGTGCTTCCATACAAATCTTTCTATGTAGAGAGCGGAGGAACTGTGGTAGACTCTGGTCAATGATAGAGACACTCAAATGGACGCGAGAGGGAGTAGAAAATAGGGCATCATATGAATGGCCCTCCCAATAAGTAGAGATGCGGACGGTAAGTATTACTATGCCGATTTGTAACTGCCCCGGTCAGCAGGGTCACTGAAATGAGGGAAGGACAGGATGACCGCAAAGAGTGCCCAGCAAAGCTGGCAAGAGAGGCAGACCTTGTTTGCGTAAGGTGGACAAATAGCCGCGAATGTGGCTAAAAGCCTGTGCCCCGGACAAACTGCGGAAACAGCCAGAGACTTTTTGTTGGACCTTGACCATGCGCAAATCCCGTTCGGCCAGATTGTTGTCAAAATCCACGCGCAGATCTTCCAGGAAGCAGAAGACGGCTTTCTGGTGTTTGCGCAGGCTGTCGAGGAGATTTCTAGCAGCACTTTGTTTGCAACGCCCCTTTTTCCCAGGTGGGGCCGTGGCTCTGGGAGTGAGGAGATCCCCCTCATCCAACACGCGAAGAAACGCGGCTTCCCAGGCGACCACTTCCAGTGGATGTAGCCCGTGCTTTCCTTCCCCTCGTGCTTGTTCTGTCGCGGTTTTCATGTCCAGGAGCAGGTCTTTGAGATCGGCAGCCCAGACAGCGTGCTGTTCTTCTGCCAGAAACACCAAATCACGCAAGAGGTGCACGAGGCAGAGCGCATGCTCGCATCCGTACAAGAAGTACGAACTCCAGCGATCATGGATGGAGATCCCCTTGAACTGCGCTAAAATCCCGATCGCATCCAACGCCTGTTGACCACGGCTCGTATCGATGTGATAGTGCGTGAGGGTCTTGGTACTGGTGACATGCATCCAAGACCGCTTGCCCAGCACAGACAACCCCGTCTCATCCTGGTGGATGACTTCGGCCTTGACCAGGGTCTCTTTGATCTGCTGCTCAACGTCCGTCAACTGCGTGGCACAGCGTTGAATCAGGGTGCAGATGGTTCCTTCGCTCATCTGCACGCCCAACAGATCCAGCATGACCTCTGCTGCTCGCGCCAAGGGTACCAACTGTTGCTGCACCAAATACACCGCAACCGCTCCGATCGTCGGCCCATATTGCATGGGAGCCGCAACCCCTTGAGGAAAACGAGCAGCGGTGATGTGCTGGCACACCGGACACTGTTTTTGTTCAGCGCGATATTCTTGCACGATCACACGAGGGGGCGGCACATCATGGACTTGTCGGCGTTCCACATGACAGACGGCCACTTCGTGCAAATCGTGCTGACACGCTTCACACTGCTCCACGTGCTTCTCGATAATCTCATCGGGGGTCGAAGACCAGTGTAAGCTGGCTCCCGGGTGTCCCTCTTGCCCACCCGCTTTCTTCTCGCTTTTCTTGCGCAGACTTTTCCTCTGGTGCGTGAACCGATCAGAAGAGGGCGGCAAACTGCTATTGTGGCTGTCTTTCGCTTGTCGCTCTTGCAGTGCTTTGACCTGTTGGGTCAAACTCCCTATCTGTTCTTGCATCTGCTGCGCCAGAATGTGCTGCTGGTCAAGCGCGGCTTCCAGTTGCTGGATCCGCTCATCACGCTGCGCCAATTGTTCGTGCAGGAACGTATTCTCTTCTCGCAGATGCATCCGTTCTTCTTCGATCGTCATACCCTTACTTTACTGGATTTGTCAAGCTTTGACAAACCTCTGCTGACCTGAGCTGTTACAAAGTGGCAAAGTCAAGAACATGATATCGTTGGCAGATTCCTTAGTACTATTTCTAGCCAAACACATTGCCTACTAACACCAATTGAAGTAATATGCCTTTGTTCATGTTAGCTCACCCCTGCGATATAAAAGTGCGCATTCATCGAGGTGATTACCAGTGAAAATCTTTATTAGCTCAACATATGGCGATCTAATTGAACAGCGTAAAGTAGTCCACGACACTATCCGTAAGATGGGATACGAGTCGATCAGGATGGAAGATTTTGCTGCAAATGGAAAGCATCCTCGCGATTTTTGCCTTGAGAAAGTACGCGAATGTGACGCGGTTGTTCTCCTTATCTAGGATGGCAAGCCTGATCTGAAGAGACTTTGTTCCAATGAAGCAAGATAGACCTGTGGATCGCGACGGAAGCGGAGTTGCTTGCGACGGCCCTCGTGGCGATAGTCGAGTGTCTGACGCAGTACACGCCAGGCAGTGACATTGGAAGGGCGCAGTTCTGCTGCCGAGACGGAAACGATTCGACTGGCTCCTGCCGCAACGACGCGCACCGGGCCGCGCACGACAAGCGTCGGTGACGCCTGTTTGCGTCCAGTAACGCGCCGCTCCAGATGCCGGGCTGTGCCGAAGAACTGTTCCAGGTCATTGTTGGTATGTGGCAGATCTTTCACCTGGTAACATGCAAAGAGGCCATCCCCATAGCTGGTGGTGACTTTCTGGAAATGCGCTACCGCAGGGGCCAATGTTCCGAGCAGGTTCTGCTGTTGTGCCATGGTGGCCAAGAGTTGCTGATAGTCTCGTTTCAGCGCGTCCACCTCGTGCTGCTCGGCATTGGCGAGCAGATGGGCCGCCTGATGTACCCACGCATAGGCTTGCTGGATGGCAGGCCACAGTTTCTCTGTCGCCGTCAGTCCGGCTCGCACAAGCCGTTGGAGACGGCTGAGATCGTCGGGGAGCCCCTTTTTTCTGCGACCCGTCTGATTGAATCGTCGATGGCCTGGAGCCGCTCTTTGAGCTTCAATCCATCGGCATCCAGAGGTGGTCGTCCATCATCGGTCAGTGCACTCCTGACTGCCAGGCAATATCCACGCACCGCCTCGGCTTCCTCATCTATCCGTCCTTCCAAGGCTCGTTCAAGCGGGCGTACCCCACGTACCTGTTTTTTGAGTGTTTTTTTGGCATGCCGATCCGCGTCGGCAATCGGCTTGGCTGCTTCTCGTAGGTAATGAAAGTGGCATAATTGGTGGGGAATACCCGGCAGTGCGCTTGCCACTGCGTTGCGGATGGAGCGTTGCCCATCGGTAATTACTCCTCTGATTGGGATATCCAACTCTCGGCAGATCCTGGCTACTTTCTCCAGCAGCGGGATTAGATCTTTCTCCGTAGCTCCCAACAGACTCCGCGCCACCAGTACCTCCCCCGAGCAGCAGTCGCGTAGCACCCACAACACCTCATGCCCCACATCTGGTTGCAAGCCATCAAGCGCCAGGATCACCTGCTTCTGTTCTTTCAGCTGCGCGCGCAGCCGTTTTTCATCCGCCAGATGGAGTGCGAGCAATTCTTCATAACGATAGAGCTGATCGGTCACAGTGCGTTGGGCCACCTGGAGACCGCGCCTCAGCAGTTCTTCATGGATCTGTGGGATGCTGCGTTGCTGCCGATAGCGCAGCATCCCCACCAGCGCAATCACGTCCAGTCCGAACTCCCCATGCGGCAACGCCCACCCACCTTCTTCCTCTGGCCGTGTTGGCTGGTGGAAGCGTGGGCATCCTGTATTTCGGCACCGATAGACGGATGACGCGTTAACCGCGTGACCCCTTGTAACGTGGCCACGGTTCGGTGGCTGTGGTGACCCATCCGCCTCCGGCTCCCACAGGCTTGGCACGTGACCTGAAGCGGTTCAAGCACCACCTGTTGAGAAGATTTTGGGCGTTTTTGTTTTCGAGCCACGGGAAACTTCCTCCTTCTCCAGCAAGATGGGGCTATTCAGCTCTCCACCTCTTCAGAAGAGCAATCGCTCCAACACGCGCTCATGCACCTCATATGCTTGATGTTCAAAGAGCACAACTTTCACCTGCTTCAGGCCAGTGGGTTTTTGGAGATGCTTGATGATTGTACGCAAAGCGATCGTCGCTGCCTCTGTCAGGGGGTAGCCAAAGGCTCCGGTCGAGAGCGAGGGGAAGGCAATGCTCTCCAGATGATACTGTTCTGCCAGATCGAGGCAGATCTGGTAGGCACGCTGAAGCAGTCCGGCAGGGTCCTCGTGATAGCCGTAGATCGGGCCGACGGCGTGGAAAATATATTTCGCCGACAGGTTCCCAGCAGTTGTCACCACGGCGCTCCCTGTAGAACAACCGCCGATGGTGCGACACTCCTCCAGAATGCTCGGCCCACCTGCGTCGTGGATCGCTCCGTCAACACCACCCCCGCCTGCCAGTGCATGGTTCGCTGCATTCACAATCGCGTCTGCGTGTACCTCAACGATATTCCCTTGTATCAACATCAGTGTGACGCCACTGACCATAGCACTCTTCTGCATCATGCAACCTCTTTGCACACACTGTTGGCTTGCCGAGGCTCGCCCCTCACAAACCACTCGAAGTCGAGACAAACCTGCTGGTTCCTGGCTTTGAGCGGACGAAGCCGGGGAAAGCGACAAGAAAAACGGCTCTGAGTCCGATCTAGGTCTTCTCCTGCACGGTTTCTCGAAAGGTGCATGGAATCTATCGCTAGAATCCCACGTTTTGTACTACTCTTGATTGGGGATTTTTGCATAACCCCCCGAAACGGTGCACTCGGCTTCAACCAGGCATCTCCTTCGCCCACATCGAGAGAATGGGATGATGGGGTATGGCACCGAGAAGGGGTCACTCGGTTGACGGGGGCAGCATATACTCTAAGCAATAGGAGCAGTTCTCAAGCGGCTTCACCTCAAGAGAAAAAGGCTTCTGAAGTCATTTCAAGACTTCCTGGGTGCTGCTTTTCTCTCTTTTTGCGGTAAAAACAGTTACCTTAAACCCATTCGACTGCCTTAGAGTATGCGCTGCCCCTGTCAATCGAGTGACCCCAACAAGGAGAGGTGTTTCATTGCTTCTGGTGCTCGACCCACTGAGCTCGCCAGGCAGGTGCCTCGAACGGATTGGCAAAGTACTGCGTCTCGTGGGCAACCTTGCCATCGCGAAACTCCATAATGCTGACGGTTTGCGTTGGCTGCTCGTTATAGCTGAGCACGTACTCGGTGATCCAGAGATCGCCGCTCCCAAGGACGCGCCGGATGGTGAAACCCAGCTTCGCCGGGTGGTGTCCGCGAAGGGCTTGAATGTTGTGGCGACCGCGGATTCGCTCGCCCGACTGAGGATACTCGACCAGGACATCATCGTGATAGATCTCGTGTTCCACTTCAATGTCCCCAGCTGCTGAGGCTGCCCAGTGTCGATCCAGAGCTCTCCGAATTTCTTCGTTTTCCATGGTTTTTCTCCCTTTGGCCCGTACAGAGCACCATTCATCTTCTGTGAAGATGCCACAGTGCCATATTCATGTGAAGGCTAGAAATATGTATCGACATGCTTTCTCGTGTGCGTAATTCAACGACCGTTCCACAGAGGCACAGGCGAATACCTTGAGGGGTAAGCGCCAGGACTATTTCATTCTTCCTGAATTATATAACTATGTTGCTCCGAAATCACGAACGTTGGAAATGGGCCAATCTGGTCTGTGATGGCGGCAGCAGCCGTGCCGAAACAGCGTCTGCCGCCATCATCATCGCAGTTGACGCGCGTGGCGTGCGCGTCAACTGCGATGGTATCCCTCATGAGAGGAAGGGTCACCGTAAAGGTCGAGCCTTTCCCAACGGTACTGTCCACCGTGATGTTTCCTCCATGGCCCTTGACAATCTCGGCCACAATGTAGAGTCCCATACCCAGGCCGGGGATCGCTCGCTGGCTCAGATCCGTGACTCGATAGAAGCGTTCAAAAATCTTGTCGAGTTGCTCGCGCGGGATACCCAGGCCATGATCACGGACACGGATCGTGACCGCCTCTGCGGAGGTGGAGAGATCAATCTCCACCGTCTCAGCGTCCGGCGAATACTTGATGGCATTGCTGAGTAGGTTGGTGAAGACCTGCCCCAACCGGTCTCGGTCCCCAAACAGGCTGGCCTGCACCGCGCCACGCACCACGATGGTATGACTTAGACTACTCTGTTGCAGCGTTTCTACGGTCTCCAGGAGTAATGCATCGAGATCCACCAGCTCCTGCCGATACTCCAGCCGGCCCGCCTGGATCTTGGAGACATCGAGCAATTCTCCCACCAGCCGATTGACTTTATTGAGCTGGTTCTCCATGCTGACAAGAGCAGGAGCCTGATCCAGCCTGCCTTGCTTGGCCAGTTGCCGGTGCAGCAAGGTGGTCTGCAATTTCAGGGCGGTGAGTGGCGTCTTGAGTTCATGGCTGGCCATACTGATAAAGGTATCTTTGCGTTGTTCCAGTTCCTTACGGGCTGAATTATCCAGCATAAAGGCGATCAACTGGGGCGGCTGGTCCCGGAAGAGGACCCCTCCCACCACCACGGGCAGGTGACTGCCATCTTGACACACCAGTTCGGTTTCAAGTGGGATGTGCTGTCCGTGGGTGGCGATCTCCTGGATCGCACGTTCGAAGACCAGCGCCTGATCCGGGGGCGTGATCTTCCTCCGGTTCAGCATTCTGCTGCTCACCTGTTCTCGGGTATAGCCAGTCATGTGCAGCCAGGCATCGTTGGCTTCCACGATCACTTCTCCTTCTACATCAGCAGAAACAATCCCGATAATATTGGAGTCGATGAGGGCGCGCATGCGTTCCTGGCTCTGGCGCAAGGCGTGCTCGGTGCGCTTCTGCTCCTCAATATCGGTACAGGTGCCAAACCACCGGACGATCTGACCGGAGTCATCGCGCACCTGCATGCCACGGACTAAGAACCAGCGATAGCAGCCCGTCTGGCCCTCTCGGAGTCGGTATTCGACCTCATACGGGATACCCGTGCGGAAGGCGTGCGCGCGCACCGCCAGGGCGAGCTCAGCATCCTCCGGGTGCAGGAACTGGCCCCAGCCATAGCCCTGCAGTTGCTCTGGCGTAGCGTGGGTGTAGTCACAAAACCGTTGATTGGTGTAATCCACCCAGCCATCTGCTCGCGTAGTCCATACCAACTGTGGGAGCATTTCGGCCAGGACACGCCAGTTCTCCTCGCTGGCAAGGAGCTGGCCACACGACGCAAGAGTCACACATGTGGTCTGCTTGGTATTCGACAGCGTCATAAAATGGTAACTTTCCCTTTCACGTACCCATCCCTGAGAACGAAGAGGTCTTCCTTACATGTTGAGATTGTGGCAACCCCTCTTTCTCGCAGTGGTCAGCAAGAGCGAACACTCGCTTGCTTCTCACTCCCGCCTATCACCCCTCCGACCAGCGCGAGCAATACATCTGGATCAAACGGTTTGCTCAAGGTGTTGCCAATGCCCATCCCAGCAGATTGCTGGAGCGCTTCCTCATCGGCACTCAGCGTAATGATCGAGCGCAAGAGGGTCGGATCGTGTTCTTGGATCTTTTGCAAGAATTGCAGTCCATTGAGACGTGGCATGGTTAAATCCAGCAAAATCACATCATACGCGTTCCATTGATGGTCCAGGTGCTCGAAGGCGTCTACGCCATCGATGGCTGTCTCGACCTCATAGGCTTCCTCCTCCAACAGTGCTTGTATGAGCGATCGCAACTCGTGGTCGTCGTCGACGACTAAAATGCGTTTCCTCCTTTCCTTTCCTGCATTCACCATCTCTCTGGCCCATTTCTCTCTACCATTCAGATAGGGAAACGTGCCGCCTCCTTTCCCCGCTCGTTTTTGTTGTGACGAACATCTTTGTTTGTGAAGAGTATAGGGTGAAGATTCTTTGCTAGGAAGATCATTTGTTTTTGCTGTACAGAGCGTATCGCTTGCCCATCCGGTTTATCCTGCTGCTCCTCCCGATTGTCAAACCACATCGCTTTCATGTCGTGAAACCTCCTTCGTATGTTCTGTTTGTGAGAGAAGCATACTCTAGAAAGAGGACCTCTTCCAGGGTCATTTTTGGAGGTAGTATGGATCCATTTTGGAAAGGTAGCTTCTTTCGTCATGACGAAGAGACTCCACCGCGTACCGCAAATTGCGGCAGATATTGCACTTAACCGGGCAGTAAGCATGCCGTTGCACCGCCAGTTGTATGACCGACTACGCCATGCTATTCTCAGTGGCCAATTACAGCCAGGTCAACGCCTCCCATCAACACGGATTTTAGCGAGTGAATTAGGTATTTCTCGTAATACAGCAAGTAATGCCTATGAGCAGCTCTATGCTGAAGGATATCTTGAGAGAAAGGTCGGCCAGGGGACCAGGGTGACATGTGACCTTCCTGAAACCTTTTTCATTCCAGGCGCAACTCCCCAGAAGAAAACAGCTCCTGACGAGAGCACACACGCTCCTTTCTCCTTGTCTCACCTGGGAGAGGATGTAACACGCCAGGCACCTGTACTCTCTACGCTGACCTCTCCTCGACCGGATGCTCCACGCGCTTTTCGTACGGGTGTCCCGGAGCTACGCGCATTTCCCTTTCAGCAGTGGAGCCAGGTTGCTTCCCACTGCGTACGATCTACGCTCAGAAACGTGGCCGATTATCAGGAGGTCGCGGGTTACTCTCCATTGCGAGAGGCTCTCGCCTCTCATGCGAGCATCACACGAGGCGTGCATTGCCAGGCAGAGCAAGTTCTTCTTGTGCCAGGCGCACAATCAGCGTTAGATCTGGCAGCGCGCCTCCTCCTCAATCCAGGCGAGCTTGCCTGGATTGAAGATCCAGGATATCCAGGAGCGCAACGAGCCCTGCGCAATGCTGGCGCACAACTGGCTCCTATCCCTGTGACATCGGAAGGGATGAATGTCGAAGTAGGACAAGAGCGCTACCCACAAGCTCGTCTGGCCTTCGTCACTCCATCCCATCAATTTCCTGCTGGTAAATGCCCTGCGAAGTGAGCAGGTTTGGCCCTCAAATGTGAGCACTTGCCCCGAATGTTGAGCAATAGGATCATGATCGACTGGAAAACCGCTCTAGAAGCGAATCGCCACATACCATTTTTGTAAATTCAGTGCTCATTATTCGCCGCAAATATGGACTCGTGAAGGGAAAGTGTGTTACTCTGGATGGTGACGTCCCATCCAACGTGTGATGGTGAACATCAGGAAACACGTGAAATCCGCTCTGGGAAAAGAGACATCCATTCACCAGGGATGACAGTAGAAAGCGCAACTGAATGCCAGATGGACGCATCCGTCAAAATATACGTTCGGGAATCACCGTGTCAATCGTCCTCAAGCAAGACCAGCGAACAGGAAAACTGACCCGAGGAATCGTCAAGGACATTTTGACTAACTCCGCTTCTCACCCACATGGGATCAAGGTACGGCTGGTCGATGGACAGGTTGGGCGCGTACAGAAAATCGAGGAGTAGTATGCCACACAAGGCTGACCCCGCTCCATTTCTCATGATGGAGTGTTCGTTTGCACTGAGTGCAAACGAACACTCCATCATGACACGTGATATGGTGCTCTCACGTCTCCCCGATACGACAGCTCCTTCTCAGATAGAGCACCTCTCTCATGTACCTCCGGCGATCATATCGCAAGAATCGCATTTTCTTGGCGATAACATTGTAACCCTACCAAGCAATGTGCGACAGACGCGCCCGCTTGCCTCACAACCCGTGTCCTTTTACCAGGAGGAAATTCACACATTCCATGGGTCGGCGTAACAGTGTATCGATCCGCCAAAGAGACCGAGCCTCCCACGTAATGAGCGAAATTTCTCCCACGCAATCTCAAATTTTACAACTCTCTGCTCGAACGCATTTCCAGAAGCGGCAAATTTGGCATTGAAGATTCGGACGCAAGCCCGGCCTGGAAGAACTGTCCGAACATGGAGGCTCATTTTTGCTCACATCCAGAGCGCCTGGAATTACCAAAAACGATTCATCGTCAACGGCGAAAGACAGCGGTTTCTCAACCAATCAATGGTTGTGCTGCTCAACATTGGGGGCAACTGCTCATGTTTGAGGGCAAAAGTTGCTCACATGGTAGGGCATTTACCACCTGCGAGTGTCACCATGAATCTGTCGCGACGATTCGCCCTCCTTCAATGGGCGAATCAGGCCAATGCCTGGATTCTCGAAGATGACTATGACAGTGATTACCGCTTCAGTGGTCGACCCCTCGATGCATTACAGGGGCTCGATACCGCTCAGCGAGTAATCTACATTGGAACATTCAGCAAAGTTCTTTTTCCGGCATTACGCATAGGGTATCTGATCGTGCCGCCTCAACTGATAGCACCTTTTACCAATCTGTGCAGTTGTACGCACATGCATGTGCCTATTCTTGAGCAACTGATCCTGGAAGCGTTTATCACCAAAGGGTATTTTCTGCGTCATATCCGGCATATGCGGGAGATCTATGCGGCCAGAAGAGCCATACTCGTCGAATTGCTTCAGCAGGAACTTGGGGACCTGGTGGAAGTACAGCCGCCTCAGGCAGGCTTGCATCTTGTGTGCGGGTTCCCACCAGAAATGGATGACCAGCGGATATCACAACGAGCAGGCGCACGTGGACTCGAAGTCATGCCTCTTTCCAGGTTGGCGCTGGGTTCATTGCAGCGAGGCGGTCTCGTGCTTGGCTATGGGGCAGTGAATGAGCAGGAGATTCAGGCTGGCGTTCATCAACTGGCACACGTGCTTCACTCATAAAATGGCCCCATACTTCTAATAAAAATGACCCTTGTACGACCCACGGGATGCGCAACGAGTTTGCTCTCTTAAGTCGAATGGGCACAAGACGCGTCCTTCCTGGCTCTCACGTGTGCAAGAGGCACAGAGAGCCGTTCCTCACGCCACGGCCGATGACGCGGTTCATGGCGCTTTCATGACGCTTCCTCGTTATACTTACACCAGAGAGGACGCTTGTGATGCGCTAGCGCACAGGTCACAGGATGGCAGAGTCCTGGACTCGCTATGTCTCCAGAGGAGTGGACCGAACGCTTGCAGGGTGCGCTTTGCATAACGAAATGCCCTCCTGAATTGGGATACACGTAATCATCGCAAGACGAGGAAGAAGGAGGAAGTATGCGAGACGATTTCAAAGTTGGAGATCACGTGGAATGGAACTCGGAAGCGGGCATGGTCACTGGCACCATCATTAAAAAAATCACGTCGGCAATAACTTTTAAGGGCTATACCGTGCATGCTTCGGAAGATGAGCCACAATACTTGATTAAAAGTGATAAGACAGACCATGAAGCAATGCATAAGGGCTCCGCACTCAAAAAGATACAGCCGGACAAAAAGCGCTCCTCCAGCGCAGATGAGAAGAAGTCTTGATAAGCTTCAGACTGGTCTTTCGGCTTGTGACAAAAACAACGGAAGGTTGAAGAGGTCGTTTTTCTTTGATCAAAAGTTGATCTCGTTGCGCAACCCGTGGGTACGAAGACCATCATCATTCTATAGTTTTGCCAGGTGAAGTACTTTTCAGAGCCTCATACTGGTATGTATCCATTCAGAAGCTACCCTTTAGCTCAAGGCTTCTCAGCGCCTGCGGCGCGACACCTGGTCATGTGTCGGTCCTGCTGGAGAGATCAGCTTGGGAATGCTCTGGAAGCATGAGGAAGAACAAGGAGACGTGTGAGAGATGAAAGCCATCCGTCTGTATGGTCAGCGTGGTCCTGATCAAATTGTGTTCGAAGATGCACCACAACCTCAGCCAGGAGTGGGAGAAGTCCTGATTCGGGTCCATGCGACCAGTGTGATGTGGCAGGAACCGACTTGGCCAGAAACCTGGAAAACACCGGCTGGTATCGAGCGTCAGCATCCCATACCAGGTCATGATGTTTCTGGCGAGATCGTTGAAGTGGGGCCCGGCGTCACCGGTGTGGCCGTAGGAGAAGCCGTCTATGCGCTCACCGAATTTTGGCGGGATGGCGCGGCTGCGGAGTACACCGTTGCGCGCGCGACTGATGTGGCGCCCAAGCCACGAACCCTTGGGCACATACAGGCAGCCGGAGTCCCCCTGGTTGGATTGACAGCCTGGCAAGCGCTTTTTGAGCACGCAGGGCTTACCAGTGGGCAATCTCTTCTCATTCATGGGGCCGCTGGTGGCGTGGGAAGCATGGCGGTTCAAATGGCAAAGTGGGCCGGTGCCACTGTGATCGCGACAGCCTCTGCACGCAATCATGAATTCCTACGCACGTTGGGAGCCGATGAGATCGTTGATTATACCACCACGCGTTTCGAGGAGGTGGTGCGTAATGTTGATATGGTGCTTGATACTATAGGCGGTGAGACAGTCGCTCGCTCCTGGCACATCGTAAAGAAGGGCGGACTGCTCCTGAGTGTGTTTAGCCCCCCATCCCAGGAGCAGGCTGCCGCCTTTGGCGTGCGTGCGTTCTTCTTTGTCGTCAAGCCCAATCGAGAACAGCTCATACACATCGGGAACCTGATAGATACAGGTCAGCTCCGGCCAATCACCGAGCGGGTCTTCCCGCTCTCAGAGGCATCCCAGGCGTTTGAGCAGGCCCTACAAGGGCACACGCGCGGAAAAATCATTTTGCGCGTAGAGGACGAGGAAAGGAGGGGATAATCTCCTTCCTCCGAGTGCATCGGGCCGCAGGAGCGCTCCTCCCTCTGGCCCAGGCCCGTGAAGCATACGAGCGGGGAACAAAGGAACATACAAGAGGCAAGATTGTGTTGCGCATTCATGATGAAGGAGAGGAGGAATATGAGCGATGATTCTTGTTACAGGTGCGACAAGTGCTGTTGGGAAGGCCGTCATCAAAGAGCTTCTGGCAAGGAAGGTTTTAGTACGTGCCTTCCTGCGTCAACCGGTTGATGCCGCGAAACTACAGGCTCAGGGAGTGGAGGCTTTTTTAGGTGATATGACAAAGCAAGCAAGCGTTGCGCAGGCGCTGCAGGGAATCGAGAGCGTTTATCTCATTACTCCGGTCGCAGAGTATCTCTTAGAAACCGAGGGGCTATGGGCGCAGGAAGGGAAAAAAGCCGGTATACGTCACCTCATCAAACAATCTGAAATAGGGGCAGATCCTCAATCGTTGAGCCCTTTACTTCAATATCATGGGAGAGCAGAGGACGCAATTCGCACCTCAGGTGTACCCTATACCATTCTACGTACGCTCTACTTCATGCAAAACTTTGCCCCAATGTACGCCCATTCGTAACTGCTCAGGCCATCGGCAAGTACGAGCGTGGCGAGGATGTCCCCAGTTCCGGGGTTCTAACCGTGCTCGCTAAAGCGCTCGGTGTGTCACTGAGCTACCTGCTCGATACCCAGGGGGTCGAGCTTACCGGCGTTAAATTCAGGACCAAGGCCAACACCTCAGTACGTGATCGCGCTCAGGTCGAAACCGAAGTCCTTGAGTGGATCGAGCGCTATTTACAGATCGAGCTTATCCTCGACCTTGACAGCGCGAAATGGCAATGCCCCATCGCCCATCTCCACCAGTTGCATGAGGTCAACGATGCCGAAAAACTCGCGAGGGATGTACGCGAGGAGTGGAAGCTGGGGCTCGACCCGATTCCCAACATGACTGAGCTGCTGGAAGAGAAGGGTCTCAAGGTACTGACCGTTCTGCTGCCGCAGGGTGTTTCCGGCTTAACCTGTCTCGTTGGGCGGGGAGAGGGTCAACCAGAGCTCCCTGTGATTGTCGTGAACAATCAATTCTCACTTGAGCGCCGTCGGCTGACCCTCGCTCACGAACTAGCACATCGCCTCATTGAGGCTGACAGTCTCAGCGATAAAGATGAGGAGAAAGCTACCACCCTGTTTGCAGGTGCGTTCCTCATGCCGCGTGAACATCTCCTGCGAGAAGTAGGCAAGCAACGGAACGCACTTGGTTACAAAGAGCTGATTGATTTGAAGCGCCTCTATCGCGTGAGCGGCATGGCGTTACTGATACGCCTACGGCAACTCAGTGTTATCAGCGAGTCAACACTAGTTTACGCATTCCAATCCATTGCACGTGGCTGGCGCACTCAGGAACCAGAGGAGCTTGAGAGTGAAAAAGAACGTGGACAACTTGAGCGGGCACTACGCTTTGAACGGCTATGTTACCGTACCCTTGCTGAAGGGCTGATTTCATTAACAAAGGCCGCGGAACTTCTCCGGTTGTCCCCCTACGAGGTCGAGGCCGGGCTGAAAGGCCCACGAAGCACCAATGCGAATCATCGTTAGTGACAGCAGATGCCTGATCGATCTCAGAAAGGTACCTCTGCTCGACACCTTTCTCCGCCTTCCCTATGAGTTCCTGATTTCCAATACACTGTTTGAGGAGGAACTTTTACGGTTTACTGCCGTCCAGAAGAAAGTTCTCGTTTGCAGCGGGTTGAAAATCATAGACCTTCCGGGCGAGAGGGTTCTGCGAGCGCAGGCAGTGGTGCGGAATCTTCCGCACATATCTGTTCAAGACGGATTTGCCTTCGCTCTCGCAGAAAGTAAACCCGGCTGCATCTTGCTCACTGGAGACGACAGGCTTCGCACACTAGCAACTCAACATGTAATGGACGTACGCGGTGTTTTGTGGGTACTCGATGAGATTCAACGAAACTGCCTTACCACGGCAGCAACTCTCCTATGTGCATTACGGGTGTTTTCTGCTGACCCGACGGTGCGATTGCCACGCCGGGAAGTGGACGCGTATATCAAGCGATACGAGAGCATGAAATAGCCTGGCGACAAATCCGCAGTTCTGTGAAGGAGAAAGCATTGTGAGGCACTGGCTAAGACTGCGGTATGGGCTTTATCGTCAGGAGCTTCTGGCAGGGAGACGTGTAAATGGCAAAATTCTGGTAGCGAAATCTGCGTAATTATTTGGCCCATTTACAGGGTATCAGCCAAATGAGAAAGAGGGCGTATCTAGACTGCAAGAGTACGGTGTGATAGACTGACCGCAAGAAGACAAGAGACATACATCGTGGAGCCGATCAGCAGGATTTCACGGTTGAAGAGCAAAGCAATGGCGAAACGAATTGGTCGATGAACATGAGAGTGAAGGGGAAACATGATCAACGGAGCACATGTCATTCTCTACAGCACCGACGCCGAGGCCGACCGGGTCTTTATCCGCGACATGCTCGGATTTGCCGGGGTCGACGCCGGTGATGGCTGGCTGATCTTCAAGCTGCCGCCCGCCGAGATCGCCGTCCACCCCACTGACGGGCTGGGGAAGCACGAGTTCTACTTGATGTGCGACGACATCGAGAAGACGCTGGCGGACCTGGCCGCCAGGGGCGTCACGATCTCCCAGCCGGTGAGCCGCGCAGGCTGGGGTCTGCTCGCCTCGATACGGCTGCCGGGCGGCTCTGATCTGTCGATCTACCAGCCACGCCACCCCACCGCATATGACCTGGAGGGCTGATCCGTCCACATCCATCCCGACGTGGAAGAGCATTTCTCTGCGGGAACAGCTACCTGTCAGGAGCAAATCGCAACCCGTGCGATCATGCACGCGAATGGGGAGAAAGATGTGTGGTTCATACTCCTTGCGCAAACCTCAAAATGGCGCACTTCCTGGCAGTCGAAACAAGCATAAGGTTGTTCTCTGACTGCCATCGACAGGTGTCCGACGTCCAATCATATTACCGAGCTTAACTCACTTTACCGGTAGTTTGTTGATTTGGGACTTTCCACGCTCGGAGAGCAAATCAAGAGCGTTGGTTCCATTATGACGAGCCCAGTCCTCATGTGCCATCAATGGATGGGATTTTCTGGGTCAACAAACTACTGTTACAGCGGTGTGCAGAAGCGTTAAGCCGTGCGCTAGAATGAGGGTATAAAAGCGTATTCCGAGGATGTACGAGAACGGGTGCTGCGGGCAGTAGACCAGGGTAGTCCGAGGGCCAAGATCGTGCAGGCATTTGGCGTCTCCCTGGCTACCATCAAACGCTATCGGAGAATCATCCCAAATCACGAGAAAGTTGCCCGAAATGTTGCGCGAGTCTCAGGCGGAAAAATCTGATCATATCCTCGGCCTCAGTATCTTGAGAGTCTCTCAACGCTCCTTCACCATTTTTATTGGCTCAACCGCCTAAAATCGTCTCCAAAGACCTGACACCAGGTCTCCAGTGCAGCTTCTTCGTGCCCAGTTCGCTCATCGTCCTGAGCCTGTTTGATAAAGTCACAGGTCTGTCTAAGAGATTTGAGATAGCCTTGTTTGATTCCTTTCGTCCATTTGCTCGCTACATTAATATCTGGATTCACCGCATCCAGGACAACCACCAGATCGTCGGGACGCTTGACTGATTTCGTATCATAATAATCGTTGAAGACAATGGGCTGCGAAAAAGCATGCTGAGAAAGAAACGTAAAAATCTGGCATAAGCTACTCTGCCATTTGTCCGTCACGCCTCTTTCCTCCAAAGCTGCCGCTGTGATAAGCTCGCAAAAGTAGGAACATTGTCTCAAGCTCTCAGGCAACCGCCTGTTCCACCACTTCATCAGGCGCACGAGATGATTAAATTTGACCGGACCGGATACCTGTTTGCTGCGAGCGGTACGGGTATGCACAAAATGGATATGAGCGGTAATCGAGGTCAGGCGCCACTCATCCTGGCGTGGTATCCATCCGCTATTCCTTCGCTTCAGGGAATCATCGCGGATGATTGGGACTACATCGACTTGCAGCCCGCTTGTACGAAAGGTGACATTGACCGCGTTCTTGCCCACATGAAAATCTTGCGCTGGTTTCTCAACTGGGTAAATTTCGCGCAGGCGTGCGTGAGTGTATGGCAGAAGATTGCTCAATTGCTCCTTTGTCGGACCCTGAGCACGATAATAAACGCCAAGATCAATATCAAACGTATCCTTCCCTGTACGCGCAAGGTTAGTATGTTTGGCAACTGATCCCGCCCGAAAGATTTTCTCCAGGTGAAATTGTTTATCCGCTGCTATACACTCGGTCAAACGCTCTCTCAGAAAAGCGACCTGCTGATCCGCCCCTTCAAGCTGCG
>WNFM01335372.1_pt1 | contig 19273 bp, 20 predicted proteins | sample 5400271 | NCBI WGS metagenome assembly WNFM01 (sample SAMN13153352, study PRJNA577476) | soil metagenome | isolation source: 60 cm saprolite on Douglas fir-dominated hillslope | place: USA:California | collected 2013-09-17 | reverse complement strand
GACATCGGAGGGAAGCGGCCAGAGATTGAGCGTTTGAAGAGCCCATCCAATGATCAACGCGATCGCTAGCCATGCTCGGATTCTCATGCGATCTAACGATCGAGTTGAGCTGCCGGCCACGATGACCGTGCCGCGGAAAGACGCGGCCCACGATGCCTCACGGTCCGCTCCAACGCGTTGTTAGGCGTCACGATTGGCACCCTCGGCATACTTCGCACCAGCTTCCAGCGCGACTGCCAGCTCTCGTGCGACCTGAGGTGTGACGTAAAGCGCAATGGCGTTGTTTGAGCCGGGCTGCATTCCCTCGATCGAGAGAGACACGGCGACCTTTCCATCGCTCGCCCGAATTCCGGCGTAGGCCTCGCACCTCTCCTCGAGATCTTCGAAAGTGAAAGCAGCGATTGGATTCATTGGCACATGCTCCATTTACGTGACGCCTGACTCCAATTGAACATCGAGACGAGGATGGCGCGCCCATTGTGCATCCACGCGACGACATTCGACGAGCTCACCAGGGCTGCCGGCGTCCTTCCTCGTGCTACAGGCCAGCCACGGTCGCCGAGACTGCGGGCTCTGAGAGCTCCCAGATCTCGTCGAAGCGCTGCACGATCGGCGTGGCGTCGGTGGGCGAATGGGTGGCGACGATCGCGCGCGGCTGCTCGTAGTTGAGCTGGTGCCACACGCTGTGATCGTCGGCGATGACGAACGGGTCACGGGCCTTGGTTGCCTCGCCCACAGTGCGGTGGATCTCGATGGACATCGGGAATTGGCGCAGCAGCGCGAGCAGGCGCGCATTTTCCCGGGTGAGGAGCTCGGTGTCGTGCAGCGCGATCAGCAGGCGATGCGTGCGTGCGGCGACGAGGAATTGGCGCAGCTTCTCGGCGCGCGCCGGCGCGTTGAATCCGCGATTCGAAAGCGAGATGTCGAACACCTTGATGGTGTGCTCCGCGACGCCGATCACCTCCTCGATGGCGGCGAGCGATTCCGCCGTGCCGGAAATTCGGGCGTGTCGTTCATGCGGCCTCCCCTGGGTCCACGAAGCCCTGCCGGTACCAACCGTACACCACGTCCCAGAGCTCGGCGGGCGCCTCGAAGCCCGCTCCGAGCCTGCGCTCGTCGGCGAGGCGCCGCAAGGCCGGGCGCGCGGGCGCCGGCACTTCGGTCGCCTCGCCGTTGAGGAAGAATATCGTGCCAGAAAACAGCAGGCGCGAGCGCGGGTCGAGAGCGAGGCCGTCGCGGGCGGCGCGGCGCACGAAGCGCTCGCGCGAGAGCGCCCGCTGCGGCGGCTCGAAGAAGACGTTGGCGCGCGGCTCGCTCTGGAAGCGGCCGACGAACTCGCGCACGTCGTCGGGAGTCCAGCGGATCGAGCGCAGCGCCCCATTGGCGTGCTCCAGCAGGCGAGCCGGGATCTCGCCCGCGTGATCCACCGGCGGCTCTCCCGGGTCGCCGTAGCGCCCCGCGGGCTCCAGGCGGTCGCGCAGGAAGTCGAGGAAGCCCGCTACCAATTCCGCGTCGCTCGGCGCGCGAAAGCCGATCGACCAGGTAAGGGATTCCGATTCGGCCACGCCGTGGTGCGCGACGCCGGGCGGCAGGTAGAGCATGTCGCCCGCTTCGAGCACCCACTCCGACTCCGGAACGAAGCGCTGCAGGATCTTGAGGTCGATTCCCGGCACCAGCGATCGATCGGCCTGCCGGGAAACCTGCCAGCGCCGCCGGCCGAGTCCCTGGAGCAGGAAGACGTCGTAGGAGTCGAAGTGCGGCCCGACGCCGCCTCCGGGAGGCGCGTAGCTCACCATCACGTCGTCGACACGGGCGTGCGAGATGAAGTCGAAGCAGGCGAGGAGCGCGCCGGCGCGCGCGGAGAAATGGTTCGCGTCCTGGACCAGCACGGTCCAGTCCCGGCGTGGAAGTTGCTTGATGCGCGACGATGCGATGGGGCCATGCTCGACCGACCACGACGCGCCGCGGCGGCGCACCAGGCGAGACGATGCGTCCGGCGAGGAAGCGAGCGCCAGCACCTCGTGCGGCGAAAGCGGGTCGACGAAGCCGGGGAATGCACCGCGAACGAGCAGCGGCTCGCGCTGCCAGTTCCGCCGCATGAAATGCGCGGGATCGATGCCGGAGGGACGCTTGTGTGACATCAAAATGGGCTAGAATCGATTCGACCGTCGAGCGATTGCGGGTGCCATGCTACATGTAGGTCAGCCAGCGCCGTCATTCACGCTCCCCGATGCGAGCATGGAGATGATGGATCTCTCCAGCTACCGGGGCAAGAAGAACGTTGTCCTCTATTTCTATCCGAAGGACGGCACGCCGGGCTGCACCATCCAGGCGATCGGCTTCAGCGACCGCGAGCACGAGTTCACCAAGCTCGACACCGTCGTGTTCGGCGTTTCGCGCGACGATGTGCTCTCGCACCAGGCGTTTCGCGACGAGCACGGGCTCACCGTGCAGCTGCTCGCCGATACCGAGCAGGAGGTCTGCCGCCTCTACGAGGTGATCCAGGAGAAGATCGTCGACGGGCATCCGAAGTCCTTCCTCGCGCGCTCCACCTTCATCATCGACAAGAAGGGCGTGGTGCGGCACATCCTCCAGGACGTGAGCCCGAAGGCGCACGTCGACGAAGTCCTCAAGGTCTGCAAGAACCTCCTCAAGCAGCATGCGAATTGACCGCGGCAAGGTCGTGAAGCTCGATTACGAGCTGCGCGACCGCGACGGCGCGTCATTGGAGGACGACGGCAGCCAGCTCGAGTACCTGCACGGCGGCTTCGGCGGAATCTTCCCCAAGGTCGAGGAGGCGCTCGAAGGCCAGGACGTCGGGCACGAGGCGCATATCACGCTCGAGCCCGAGGACGCCTTCGGCGAATACGACGCTGAGCTGCTGCGCGTCGAGCCGCGCGCGCGCTTTCCCGAGACGCTCGAGGTGGGCATGCACTTCGAGGGCATGCCCGGCGACGACGAGAGCGAGTCGCACATCTACACCGTCACGGACATCACCCCCGAGACCGTCGTGGTCGACGGCAACCATCCGCTTGCCGGAGAGCGCCTGTGGTTCCGGTGCAAGGTCAGTGGCGTGCGTGCCGCGACCGCCGAGGAGCTGCGCCACGGGCACGTGCACGGCGATCTCGGCGTGCATGCTGGCTGAGCGTACCTTGAGTCATATGAGCGTTCCTTGACTCTGAAAAAGGCCTTTAGCGCGAGGGCACCAGCGCGAGCAGGTGCGGCTCGAAGCGGAAGAACTCCGCCGCGGTCGGATCGACGATCACCTTCACCCAGCCCACGAGTGGGCTGCCGAAAGTCTCCAGGCGAACGAGGTTGGCGAGCGGCTCGCCGAGCGCATCCCTGAAAGGTGTATCGACGACGTACGTGTGCGTATCGCCGTGCACGAAGAGGACGGGCTTGCGCAGGCGCCGCGCCGCCGCCTCCAGCCCGGCGAGGAACGGCTTGTACACCGCCTTGGCCGCGACCCACGGATCGGCCTGCACCATCACCACCAGGGCACGCCAGTCGTTCGCGGAGCTCTCGGCGACGGCTTCCTCCAGCCAGAGAGCATTGGCGCGATCGCGGCACCGGGCCTCCTCGTCGTTCGCCGCGTCGTAGCCGACATTGTTGTTGCTGCCGGGAATGTTGAGCGTGACGAAGACGACAGCGCCATGCGTCCAGCGCCGGTTTTCCGGATGCGCCGGGCAAACGCACGCGCCCGCGCGCCGCTCGACGCAATCGCCCTGGAAGCGCGTCTCGATGCGGCTTCGCCCAAGCGACCAGGCGTCGGCGAAGAACACGCGGCGCAGCGCCGCGAGGCGCTCGATCGGGTCGCCGCTGCCGTTGCTCGCGCGCCGGCAGTCGGTCCATTCGTTGTCGCCCGGCGTATAGACGAGGGGATGGCGGGAGGAATCGAACTGGGCGCGGCGCTTCGCGAAGAGCGCGTCGCTGCACGGCGAATGGGCGCCCGCCTTGAAGTCGCCCACGTGCACGACGAAGGCTAGCGGCGCCTCGTTCATGCGCTCGATCAGCTGCACGAAATGCGGTTCCTCGCGCTCGTTGTAGGGCGTGTCGCCCATGACGCCGAAGGCGAAGGCCGGCGGCGACGGAGGTTGCGCGGCGCACGCCGCGAGGAGCAGCGCGGCGGCGAGGACGAGCGCCCGGCGAACGCCGCCGTCATTCATCGGAGAGTTTCTTCAGGCGATAGAGCGCCTCGAGGGCTTCCTTCGGGCTGAGCTCGTCGGGCCGGACCTGCTCGAGCGCGGCGCGCAAGTCCGCGTCGGGTGCCGCCGCGGGAGGATCGGCGGTGCTGAAGAGATCCGGCTGGCCCGAGTCCGGCCGCAGCTGCTTCTCGAGCTCGGCCAGGTGGCGGCGCGCCGCGCGCACCACATCCTTCGGGATTCCGGCGAGGTGCGCGACATGGATGCCGTAGGAGCGATCCGCGGCGCCGCCCTCGAGCTTGTGCAGGAAGACGATGCGGTCGCGGTGCTCGACCGCGTCGAGGTGGACGTTGGCGACGTTCGGCAGCTCGGAGGCGAGCTGCGTGAGCTCGAAGTAGTGCGTCGCGAAGAGGGTGTGCGAGCGAACGCCCTCGGCGAGGTGGCGCGCGATCGCGTAGGCGAGGGCGAGGCCGTCGAAGGTCGAAGTGCCGCGACCGATCTCGTCGACCAGCACCAGGCTGCGGCTGGTGGCGTTGTTGAGGATCGTCGCCGCCTCCGTCATCTCGACCATGAAGGTCGAGCGTCCGCCGGCCAGATCGTCGGAGGCGCCGATGCGCGTGAAGATGCGGTCGATCGGCCCGAGCGTGGCCGACTTTGCCGGAACGAAGCTGCCGCAATAGGCGAGGAGCGCAACCTGGGCGACTTGGCGCATGTACGTCGACTTGCCGCCCATGTTCGGGCCCGTGACCAGCAGCAGCTGGCGCGAGCGCGTGAGGCTGGTGTCGTTGGCGACGAACTCCTCCACCTGGCTTTCGACGACGAGGTGGCGCCCGGCGACGATCTCGATCAGGTCCTGCTCGGTGAACTGCGGAGCGGAGAGATCGAGCGCCTCGGCCGAGGCGGCGAGCGCGCCGAGCCCGTCGAGCTCCGCGGCGCCGTCGGCGATCACCTTCAGGCGCGCGATATGCTGGTCGAGGTCGTCCAACAGCGCCTCGTAGAGGCCCTTCTCGCGCGCGAGCGCGCGATCGCCCGCGGCGAGCGCCTTGTCCTCGAACGCCTTGAGCTCGGGCGTGATGAAGCGCTCGGCGTTCTTCATCGTCTGCCGGCGCTTGTATTCGATCGGGACCTTGTCGAGCTGCCCCTGCGTGATCTCGATGTAGAAGCCGTGCACGCGGTTGAACTCGACGCGCAGGTTGGCGATGCCGGTGCGCGCGCGTTCGCGGCTCTCCATCTCGAGGAGGAACGCGCTGCACCCATCCTGGATCGCGCGCAGCTCGTCGAGCTCGGCATCGAATCCGTCGCGGATCACTCCGCCTTCGCGCACCAGCGCCGCGGGCTCGTCGCGCAGCGTCGCGGCGAGCCGGCCGTGCAGATCGTCGACCGGCTGTAGCGCGCGCGCCGCCGCCTCGAGCCCGGGCGCGCCGCTGGCAACCAGCTCGGCATGCATCGCGGGCAGGGTCGCGAGCGTGTCGCGCAGGCCGGCGAGGTCGCGTGGGCGCGCGCTCTTGAGCGCGACGCGCGCGGTGATTCGCTCGACGTCCGACCAGCCTGAGAAGAGCTGCGCCAGGCGCGGATGGCGCAGCCGCGACGACGGGTGGACGAGCGCGGCGATCGCGGCGTGGCGTGGCGCCAGGCGCACGGTGTCGCGCAGTGGCTGGTGTAACCACTCGCGCAGCCGCCGGCTACCCATCGAGGTCGCGCAGCGATCGAGCAGTGAGAAAAGCGTGGGGGCCTCCGCGCCGCCGATGGTCTCGGTGATCTCGAGGTTGCGCCGCGTGGCCGCATCCATGATGACGTGTTCGCTCTCGCGCTCGACCCGCAAACCCGTGACGTGGGGCAGCGACGATTGCTGTGTGTGGCGGCAGTAGTCGAGCAGCGCGCCGGCGGCGGCGATCGCGCGGTCGAGGCCCTCGCAACCATAGCCCGCGAGATCCGTGGTGCCGAATTGCCGCGCCAGCGTGCGCGCCGCGCCGGAAGGATCGAAGCGCCACGGATCGAGGCGCTTCACGGCGGCTCCGGCCGGCGCTGCGATTGCGGCGTCGGCTGCGAGCAGCAGCTCCGCGGGCTGCAGGCGCTCGAGCGCCTCGGCGAGCGCGGCCGCCGGCATCTCGGACACCCGCAAATCGCCGCTCGTAAGGGAGATCCACGCGACGCCCGCGGTATCGCCCGAGACTTGCGCGGCAGCGAGCAGGCTGTCGCGCGAAGGCGCGAGGAGCGCGGAATCGGTGATCGTGCCCGGCGTCACGACGCGCATGACCTTGCGCTCGACCGGTCCCTTCGACGTGGCCGGGTCGCCCACCTGCTCGCAGATAGCGACCGATTCGCCCAGCTTCACGAGCTTCGCGAGGTACTGGTCGATGGAATGGAACGGCACGCCCGCCATGCGGATCGGCTGGCCCGCAGACTGCCCGCGCGTGGTGAGCGTGATGTCGAGCAGCTTCGCCGCGCGCTCGGCGTCGGCGTAGAACATCTCGTAGAAGTCGCCCATCCGATAGAACAGCAGCATGTCGGGGTACTCCGCCTTGAGGGCGAGGTACTGCTGCATCATGGGAGTGTGGGTGGACCCGGGCGCCTCGAGCTTCATCGGGGCCTATTGTAAGGCGCGGCTCAGTGCAGCTTCACCTTCGGATCGACTTGCCGCCTGAGCATGCGCGAGAGCGTGTCGAGGGCCATGCGCCAGAAGCCGTGCAACGCCCAGATGTGCTGGCGGTAGAGCGAGATGTAGACGAACTTCGCGATCCAGCCTTCGACGCGGAATTTCTCGCTGGAGATGAATCCCATCAGCTGGCCGAGCGTGTTGTAGTTCCCCAGCGAGACGAGCGAGCCGAAGTCGCGGTAGCGGTACGGCTCCGGCGCGGCGCCGCGTAGCCGCCCTTCGATCGTCCGTACCAGGTGGCTCGCCTGCTGGTGCGCGGATTGCGCGCGCGGCGGCACGAGCTTTCCGTCTACCCAGGGGCAGGCGGCGCAGTCGCCCAAGGCGAAGATGTCCGGGTCGCGCGTCGTTTGCAGCGATTGCGTCACCACCAGCTGGTTGACGCGGTTGGTCTCGAGGCCGCCGATGTCCTTGAGCACGTCGGCGCAGCGGATGCCGGCGGCCCACACGGTGAAGTCGGCCGCGACGTCGCGCCCGTTGGCGGTGCGCACGCGTTCGGCGGTGACTTCGACGACGCGCTCCGCCGTCAGCACTTCCACGCCGAGCTTCGCGAGCGCCTTCATGGCGCCCTCGGCGATGTGGTCCGGAAGCCCGGGAAGGATGCGCGGGCCGGCTTCGATCACTGTGATGCGGATCTGGTGCTCCGGATCGAAGCTCTGCAGGCCATAGGCGGCGAGCACCCGGATGGTGTTGTGGAGCTCGGCGGCAAGCTCGACGCCCGTGGCTCCGGCGCCGACGATCGCGATGTGCAGGACCCTGCCGTCGCCCTTGAAGTTGGCGCGGAAGCAGGCGTTCACCAGCCTGCGGTGGAAGAGGTGCGCCTGCCAGGTTCCATCGAGCGTGAACGCGTGCTCGCGCACGCCCGGCGTGCCGAAGTCGTTCGACTCGCAGCCGATCGCGATCACCAGGGTGTCGTAGCGTATGCGGCGGACCGGCAGGATTTCCGCGCCCTCATCGTCGAGCACGCGCTCGACCGCGACCTCGCGCGCGCGGCGGTCGAGGCCGGCGAGGCCGCCGAGCGGGAAGGTGAAGCGATGCCAGCGCGCCTGCGCGAGGTAGTCGAGCTGGTGCTGGTGCATGTCCATGCTGCCCGCGGCGACTTCGTGCAGCAGCGGCTTCCACAGGTGCGTGCGAGCGCGATCGATGAGCGTCACCTGGGCGCGACCCTTGCGTGCGAAGCGGTCGCCGAGCTTCGTGGCGAGCTCTAGCCCGCCCGCTCCGCCACCCACCACCACGATGCGATGCGCCGTCATTCGGATGGCCTGGCTTCCTTGCCGCCGAGGAAGATCTCGGACCACAGGCGGCTCCACTTGTCCCACTCGTCGAGCATGAGCGCGGGGTCGATGAGCTGGTAGGCGAACTTGTTGAGCGGGCTGTCGACCGCGCGGCTCGACGGAACGCGGTTGCGTGCCTTGATGATTTCCTGGCCTTCGCGCGAGAGGATGAAGGCGGCGAAGAGGAGCGCGGCGTTCGGGTGTGGGGCGCGCGCGGCCATGCCGACCGAAGTGGGTTGGCCGAAAGCCGGCTGCAGCGGTTTCCAGTCGATCGGAGCGCCCTTGTCCTTGAGCCTCGCCACGCCCTGCACGTGGGCGTCGATCGCCATGTCGATCTCGCCGGCGGCCACCAGCTCGACCATCAGCGTGTGGCCGCCGCGAAGGCTCGGCTTCATCGCCGCGAGCTTGCGGAAGAACGCGACGCCCTGCGCCTCGCCCATCGCCTTCGCCACCGCGGCGAACCACGCGACGTCGGCGGCCTCGAGCGCGAAGCGACCCGCCCACTTGGGATTGAGCAGGTCCTGGTACGAGGCCGGCGCCTCGCCGGGCGCGATGGCGTGCGTGTTGAATGCGAGCACGTAGAGGCTCACCCGCGTGGGCGCGTAATGGCGATGCGCCGGCACGATGGCCGTGGGGATGTCGGCGAGGGCTTCGGCGGGCAGCGGCGCAAGCTGCTTCTCGCGAAAGAGGATTTCCATCTGGGAGCCGTCGGTTTCGATCACGTCGGCGTCGTGACGCCCGCCGCGGGCCTCGGTGACGACGCGCTGCGCCACCTTCTCGCCGCTCGAGCGCCACAGGGCGACCTTGATGCCGTACTTCTTCTCGAACGCCTCCGTGAGCGGGCGTGAGTCGACCAGCTGCATCGAGGTATAGAGCGTGAGGGCGCCTTCCTTGCGCGCCCTTTCGACGAGCCCCGCGTCGCGCTCGGCCGCGGCGGCTGAGGCGCAAAGCGCGAGGACGCAAGCGGCCAGTCCGCGCATTCAGCCCTTCTGCTTGAGGACCTGCAGGATCTGGGCGAAAAGCTTGGCGTTGGAGGCGACGATGCGGCCGCTGTCGAGAAAGCCCTCGTTGCCGTCGAGGTCGCCCACGAGGCCGCCGGCTTCGCGCACCAGCAAAGCGCCCGCAGCCATGTCCCAGGCCGAGAGACCAATTTCCCAGAAGCCGTCGATGCGCCCCGCGGCCACCCACGCGAGGTCGAGCGCGGCCGCCCCGGGACGCCGGATGCCCGAGCTCGCCAACGTCATCTGCTTGAACATGCGCAGGTAATCGTCGAGCACCGAGACCTCCTTGAACGGGAAGCCCGTGCCCATGAGCGCGTCGGCGAGCTTGTCGACGCGGCTCACGCGGATGCGCCGGTCGTTCAGGTATGCGCCCACGCCGCGCGTGGCGGTGAAGAGCTCGTTGCGGTTCGGGTCGAGGACAACCGCCTGCTGGGGAATGCCGCGGTGCAGGAGCGCGATGGAGACGCAGTATTGCGGGAAGCCGTGGAGGAAATTGGTGGTGCCGTCGAGCGGATCGATCACCCAGACGTAGTCGGCCTTCGCATCGCGCGCGCCGCTTTCCTCGGCGAGGATGCCGTGCGCGGGGTAGGCTTCGCGCAGGATCGAGATGATCGCTTCCTCGGCGGCATGGTCGACCTCGGTGACGAAATCGTTCTGGCGCTTGCTCCTGACGGTGAGCTTGTCGAGGTCTGCCGAGGCGCGGGTGATGAGGCTGCCTGCCTTGCGCGCGGCCTTGACGGCCGTGTTGAGCATCGGATGCATGGGAGAATTTTACATGGACGAGCGCATCGCCCTGGAAAGAGTCCGCGTCGTGCTGTCGCATCCGAGCCATCCGGGCAACATCGGCGCCGCGGCGCGGGCGATGAAGACGATGGGATTGCGCGACCTCATGCTCGTCGCTCCGAGGCATTTTCCCGATCCGGACGCCACGGCCATGGCGGCCGGCGCCGCCGACCTGCTCGCGCAGGCGCGTGTGCACACGACGCTCGAAAGCGCGCTCGCCGACTGCGTGGTGGCCGTCGGCTTCACCTCGCGACGCCGCGACCTTTCGCACCCGCAGCAGGCGCTACGCGAGGCAGCGCCGCAGATCCTCGCCGCTACGGAATCGGGAACGGTGGCGCTGGTCTTCGGCAACGAGACCTCGGGCCTGAGCAATGAAGAGCTCGCGCGCTGCCAGCGCCTCGCCGTGATTCCGGCCGATCCGGCCTACGCCTCCCTCAACCTCGCGGCCGCCGTGCAGGTCGCCTGTTACGAGCTCGCCACCGGGGCCGCGGCGTTCGACGCGCCGAAGGGCGGCGCGGGCAACGCCGCGACGCTCGAGGACCTCGAGGGCCTCTTCGCGCATCTGGAGACGCTGGCGATCGCGAGCGGCTACCTCGATCCGGCGAAGCCCGGGAGGTTCATGCAGCGCATGCGGCGCCTCTTCGCGCGCACCGGCGTCGAGCGTGAGGAAGTGAAGGTGCTGCGCGGGCTCCTCGCCGCGCTCGAGGCGAAGGCGCGACGTTAGTCGGCGGTGGCGCGCGCTGTCGCCAGTGGCGCGGAGATCGTGAGGGCCAGAAGCGCCATCGATCCCACTACGGCGCTGCCGGCGACGAACGCAACGGGCAGTCCCACCGTTTCCACCAGCAGGCCGCCGAGCGCCATGCCGGTGCCGAGGCCGCTCACGATGAATGCCGAAGACCAGGTGAAGGCTTCCGTCGCATATCGCGCAGGCGCGAGGCGCGACACGAGGACAGACTGCGCGGCGACGGCGGGCGCGATGAGAGCGCCGGCGAAGAACGCCACCACGGCGAACGCCGCGGGCGGCCCGACCACGGCATGCAGGAGCACCGGCACCGCCATCAACCCCATCGCGCATGCGAGCTGGCGCTCGACTGGCGCCTTGAAGTGCACGCCGCCGAAGATCGCGCCGCCAAGCGCGCTGCCGAGGGAGTTCACCGCCAGCAGCACGCCCGCGAACGGCGCCATGGCCAGCGCCGTGGCGTAGGCCGGATACCCGACTTCCAGCAGGCCCACGCAGATGGCGAGTCCGAAGGTGGCGACGAACACCAGCAGGAGCCTGGGCTCGGTAAGCGGCCCCAGCATGTGGTGCCGGGCGTCGGTGTTGCGCTTGAAGTAGCGCAGCGCGGGCGAGGCGAGGAAGACGAGGAAGGCCGCGAACACCGCGCAGATCGCGGTAGCGAAGGCCACGGTTGTGCCGGCGGTGGCGAGGATGAGCGCGATGAGCGCCGGACCGAGCGTGAAATTGATCTCGATCATCACCGCGTCGAGCGCGAAGGCGGTGCGGCGATCGTCTTCTCGCTCGAAGCGATGGCGCCAGGTGGTGCGGGTGAGCGTCGTGATCGGCGTTGCGAACATGCCCGCGAGGGCGGCGGCCGCCGCCACCACCGCGAAGGGAAGGCCGAGGCGCGCGCTCACGAGCACGGCGAGTAGCGCGAGCGGCTGCACGATGCCGGTGACGATGAGCGGTCCGCGCGGTCCGTGGCGGTCGATGAGGCGGCCGATCACGGGGCCGACCGCGGCCATGGCGATGAAGTTGATGCCGGCGGCGGTTCCGGCGCGCGTGAAATCGCCGAGCGACTCGCGCAGGAACATCAGCATCGCGAAGCCCACCATGCCGACGGGCATGCGCGCCAGCAGAGCGACGGCCAGCAGCGGAGCGACGTCGGGCTGGCGCACGAACTCGACGTATCTTTGAGCGAAGCGCTTCACGGGAATAGTTGATAATTTTACTCGGGAATAATAGACTTCGTCCATGTTCAGCAAGATTCGCGAGGATATTCAGTGCGTTTTCGAGCGCGACCCGGCCGCTCGCTCGGTCTGGGAGGTGCTCACCTGCTATCCCGGATTCCACGCGCTGCAGCTTCATCGCTTCTCGCACAGCCTGTGGAAGCTCGGATTGCGCTGGCTCGCGCGCTTCACCTCGCACGTGGCCCGCTTCCTCACCGGCGTCGAGATCCATCCGGGCGCGGCGATCGGGCGGCGCGTCTTCATCGACCACGGCATGGGCGTGGTGATCGGCGAGACCGCGGAGATCGGTGACGACTGCACGCTCTACCACGGCGTCACGCTCGGCGGCGTTTCCTGGAACAAAGGCAAGCGCCACCCGACGCTCGGCAAGGGCGTGGTGATCGGCGCGGGCGCGAAGATCCTCGGCCCTTTCGTGGTCGGCGATGGCGCCAAGGTGGGCTCCAATTCGGTGGTGGTGAAGGCGGTTCCGGCGGGCGCTACCGTGGTCGGAATCCCGGCGCGCATCGTCGAGCATGCGGAGCAACCCGAGGCGGGACGCATGGCGTTCGATGCGTACGCGGTGAGCGCGGACCTGGACGATCCGCTCAACAAGGTGCTGGTCGCGCTCGGCTCGCGCACCGAGGACATCGACGGCCGTCTCGCGGAGATCCTGCGACGCCTGGACGACGTCGAGCGCGGCGGCGCCGATTCGGGCCGGCGCGCAGCGGGCAGCCGTAGCTAACGAGCGGTTACTGCACGCACATCGCCGCGCCCTCGACGCTCCAACCCGAAGCACGCATCGCCTCCAGGATCGCGAGCTCCGTCGCGTAGCGGTGGTTGGCATCCTTCGCGGGAAAGCCATTGTTGTAGGCGCGATAGAGCGGGCGGGTCACGCCCGGACATGCGCCGTTGTCGAGCCGCACGGCATGAAACGCGGTTCCCTCGTAGACCCAGCCGGCGTCGAGCTTCACCGCCGCGCATTCGGCGGGATCGATGGTGTAGAAGTGCGAGTTGGGCCCGATGCGCCGCCCGTTCGCACCGATCTGCGGATTCCCATAGAAGCGACAGACGGGCGTAAGGGCCGTGCCCGGCGACGACCAGACGCGATAGGCGCTCGCCGTGGTGCGCGTCCACCCGGGCCCCGCGCCGCCCGTCTCGACGCTCTGGCGCTCGGCTGCGTCCGAAGTCATGAAGTAGTGGTCGAGGATCGAGTTGTAGTATTCCGCCGCCAAGAGGTCGGCCGGGATGCTCGCGGTGGTCGCGGCGGAGTTGGCCGAACGCATGAGCGCGGACGCATCGACGGCTTCGAAGTCCGATCCCTTCACGCGTGCGAACTCGCTCACCAATACGTCGTCGTTCCAGCGCGAGTCGGGAACGCCGGAGATGAACCACGCCGAGCCGTTGTCGGCGAGGAACATGCCGTATTTCTTGAGCGCGCGCAGGATCACCTGCACCGGCGCCGAGAAACCGCTGATGTCGAAGCTGCCGCGCAGTCGCATGCGCAGCCCCATTGGCGGATACTGCGTCGCGCTGAGGCTCGAAGCGTAGTGGCGCGCCGGCCAGAGATAGGCGTGCCGGGTCTGTGGGGCGGTGAAGCGCAGTGCGTGGGCGATCTCTCCCGCGGCGACCTCGTCGTAGCGCACCAGGCCGGGCAGGATCGGCAGGCCGGCGGCGTCCGCGGAAGTCCAGCCGTCGGGGCGCAACTCGTTCGATCGCAGCGAGTAGATCGAGCCCGAACCCGCGCGCCAGGTTCCATTGCCCGTGGGATAGGCCGAAAAAAGCTCGTAGAGGATGCAGTTGTCGCGGTCGACCACCAGGATGTGGCGATCGCCGTCCGACTGCGGCCCGCCCTCGATCGGCGGGTTGGCGGGAATGGGGTACGGCCCGGCGTCGCTCTCGTCGCCGTAGTCGAAGGCGACCGCAACCTTGGGCTGGGTGCCGGCAACAGCGACATAAGGGATGCCGATGGGAGCTCCCTGGTAGACCGTGCCGAAGTCCGGATGCACGCCGCGCGAGGCGCCCATGGTTGCGACGAACGCATCCGAGTCCGGATGGCGGGGAAGCGAGTCGATGCCGATATTCCAGGCACTGTCGGCCGGGAAGGCCGGGCAACCCTCGATCTTCGGCGCAGCCACGACAATCGGCGCTGCAAGGGCGAGGAGGCAGAAAGTGAGTGTACGCTTTTCAGCCTGAAACGCTGCCGTAAAATCGTCTAACATCGGCTAACTTCCTCTAATTGCCACGATCAAGACCATTCGTTGCTTGGCCCCAAAAAGAGGCGCGGAGGGGGCCGCACAGTCCCTCGCCACGAATCATTAGTTGATCAAAAGAGTCGGGAAAGATATATACTTGACTGATTCGCTCGGGATTGCATTTCCGGGCTGCCTCGCTGCGAGGATATGCCATGAGACTGACGACCAAGGGACGATTCGCGGTGACCGCGATGCTCGACCTCGCCCTGAACGGGGCCGGCGGGCCGGTGAACCTCGCCGACATCAGCGAACGGCAGAAGATATCGCTCTCCTACCTCGAGCAGCTTTTCGGCAAGCTGCGCCGCGGCGAGCTCGTCGATAGCGTGCGCGGGCCGGGCGGCGGCTACAACCTCGCCCGGGAAGCCTCGCGGGTCACCGTCGCCGACATCATTCGCGCGGTGGAGGAGCCCCTCGACTCGACGCAGTGCGGCGGGCGCGAGAACTGCCACGGCAACCACCGCTGCATGACGCACGACCTGTGGGAGGAGCTCAACAGCGCGGTGAACGGATTCCTCGCCGGCGTGACGCTTTCCCAATTGGTCGAGCGGCAACATGCGCGCCGGGTCGCGGTCGTGCGCGCGCCCACCAAACGCGACACCCATCCCCTCTCCGCATGACGCCATGAACGCCGCCCGCAAGAATCCCATCTACCTCGACTACTCGGCCACCACGCCGGTCGATCCGCGCGTGGCCAAAGAGATGATCCCGTGGCTTACCGAGCATTTCGGCAACCCCGCGTCGCGCAGCCACGCCTTCGGCTGGGAAGCGGAGCAGGCCGTCGAGAACGCGCGCGCCGAGGTGGCCAAGCTGGTGAACGCCGACCCGAAGGAGATCATCTGGACTTCCGGGGCGACCGAATCCGACAACCTCGCGATCAAGGGGGCGGCCGGCTTCTACAAGACCAAGGGCAAGCACCTGGTCACGATGAAGACCGAGCACAAGGCGGTGCTCGACACGATGCGCGAGCTCGAGCGCGAGGGCTTCGAGGTGACCTACCTCGATCCGCGGCCCGACGGCCTCCTCGACCTGGAGATGTTCAAGGCGGCATTGCGCCCCGATACGATCGTCGTGTCGATCATGCTGGTGAACAACGAGATCGGCGTGATCCAGCCGATCGCCGAGATCGGCGAGATTTGCCGCGCGAAGGGAATCATCTTCCACGTCGACGCGGCGCAGGCGACCGGCAAGGTAGCAATCGACCTCGAAAAGCTGAAGGTCGACCTCATGAGCTTCTCGGCCCACAAGACCTACGGGCCCAAGGGAATCGGCGCGCTCTACGTGCGCCGCAAGCCGCGCGTGCGCCTGGAGGCGCAGATGCACGGCGGCGGTCACGAGAAGGGGCTGCGCTCCGGGACGCTGCCGACCCACCAGATCGTGGGCATGGGCGAAGCGTTCCGCCTCGCGCGCCTGGAGATGGCGGCCGAAAACGAGCGCATCCGCATGCTGCGCGACCGGCTGCTCGCGGGCTTCAAGGACATGGAAGAGATCTACGTGAACGGCGACCTCGAGCATCGCGTCCCGCACAACCTCAACGTGAGCTTCAACTACGTCGAGGGCGAGTCGCTGATCATGGGAATGAAGGAGCTCGCGGTGTCGTCGCTGGGGCGCAACGACGAGCTCGCGCACAGCTCCATCCGCTTCACGCTCGGGCGCTTCACCACCGAGGCGGACATCGACTTCGCGGTGAAGCTCATCCGCGAGCGCATCGGCAAGCTGCGCGAGATGAGCCCGCTGTGGGAGATGTACAAGGACGGAATCGACTTGAATACCGTGCAATGGGCAGCACATTAAAGGCAGGAGACTGAAATGGCATACAGCGAAAAAGTCATCGACCATTACGAGAACCCCCGCAACGTCGGCTCCTTCGGCAAGGAGGAGGCCGGGGTCGCCACCGGAATGGTGGGCGCTCCCGCGTGCGGCGACGTGATGAAGCTGCAGATCAAGGTGAACAAGGACGGCATCATCGAGGACGCGCGCTTCAAGACGTACGGCTGCGGCTCCGCGATCGCCTCGTCGTCGCTCGTCACCGAATGGGTGAAGGGCAAGACCGTCGCGCAGGCCGCGACCATCAAGAACACGCAGATCGCCGCCGAGCTGGCGCTGCCGCCGGTCAAGATCCACTGCTCGATCCTCGCCGAGGATGCGATCAAGGCGGCGGTCGCCGACTACCAGAAGAAGTACGGCGGCCACGAAGGCGAATCCGGCGCCGAGAAGAAGGCGGCGGACTGACATGGCGGTCACCCTTACCGATCGCGCCGCCGACCACGTGCGGCGCTACATCGAGAAGCGCGGCAAGGGGGTCGGCGTGCGCCTTGGCGTGCGCACCACAGGCTGCTCGGGGCTCGCGTACAAGCTCGAATTCGCCGACGAGGTGAAGCCCGAGGACCAGGCCTTCGAGAGCAACGGCGTGCGAGTCCTGATCGACCCCAAGAGCCTCGCCTACCTCGACGGCACCGAGCTCGACTTCGTGCGCGAGGGCCTCAACGAGGGCTTCAAGTTCAACAACCCCAACGAGAAGGACCGCTGCGGCTGCGGAGAGTCCTTTAACGTCTGAGAAACCGGGGGGCCCCGGTTTTTGCGTCCCCATGGATTTCTCCAGGAATCATTTCGAGCTGTTGGGCCTGCCCGTGCGCTACGCGCTAGATCCTTCGCGCCTCGAGCGCGGCTACCGCGACCTGCAATCGCAGGTGCACCCCGACCGGTTCGCGCTCTCTCCCGAATCCGAGCGCCGCGTGGCAATGCAGTGGGCCGCTCGTGCCAATGAGGCTTATCGGACGCTGCGCGATCCCGTGGCCCGCGCGCGCTACCTCCTGCAGCTACGCGGTTACGACACCGAGGAGGAGACCAACACCTCGATGCCGCCCGACTTCCTCATGCAGCAGATGGAATGGCGCGAGGAAGTCGCGCAGGCGCGCACGGAGCGCGATGCCACGGAGCTGAAGAAGCTGCGCTCGGACCTCGGCGGGGCGCGCTCGGAGATGTTGCTGCAAGTCGAGCGCGCGCTCGACGCCGACGCCAATTTCGACGCCGGCTGCTCGCTGGTGAGGAAGCTTCGCTTCCTCGACAAGCTCGACCGCGAGATCGACGACGCGCTCGAGCCCCTGGAAGGCTGACGTGGCGCTGCTACAAATTTCGGAACCGGGCGAATCGCCGCACCCGCACCAGCGGCGCCTCGCGGTCGGCATCGACCTGGGCACGACGCACTCGCTTGCCGCCACGGTGCGCAGCGGCTCGGCCGAGGTGATCGCCGACGAGGCGGGGCGGCCCCTGCTGCCGTCGATCGTGCGTTACTTTCCCGACGGGCGTGTCGAGGTGGGATACGAGGCGCGCGCCGCGCAGGCGGACGATCCCGCGAACACGGTGGTGTCGGTGAAGCGCTTCATGGGGCGCGGCGTCGCCGACGTCGCCCGCTACGGGGCGCTGCCCTATCGCTTTCTCGACGCTCCCGGCATGGTCGCGATCGAGACGGCGGCCGGCGTGCGTTCGCCGGTGCAGGTGTCGGCCGAAATCCTTCGCGTCCTGCGCGATCGCTCCGAGAGGGCGCTCGGCGGCGAGCTCTTCGGCGCGGTGGTGACGGTACCCGCCTATTTCGACGATTCCCAGCGCCAGGCGACCAAGGATGCGGCGCGCCTCGCCGGGATCAACGTGCTGCGCCTGTTGAACGAGCCCACCGCCGCGGCGATCGCCTACGGGCTCGACCACGGCTCGGAAGGGACGTTCGCGATCTTCGACCTGGGCGGCGGGACGTTCGACATCTCCATCCTCAAGCTCACACGCGGCGTGTTCGAAGTGCTCTCGACCAACGGCGACTCCGCGCTCGGCGGCGACGACTTCGACCAGGCGATCGCGATGCACTGGCGCGTCGGCCACAGGCTCGCGGACGCGGGCGGCGGCGACACGCGCCGGCTCCTCGCCGCGGCGCGCGAGGTGAAGGAGCGCCTGTCGTCGCAGGGCGAGGCCGACGTGCACGTGACGCTGTCCTATGGCCAGAAGTTGCACCTGCGCCTCACGCGCGCGGACTTCGAGCAACTCACCGCCGCACTGGTGCAGAAAACGCTCGGCCCGACGCGCAAGGCGCTGCGCGACGCGCACCTCGAGGCGCGCGACCTCAAGGGCGTGGTGCTCGTCGGGGGAGCTACGCGCATGCCCCACCTGCAGCGGGCGGTCGAGGACTATTTCGGCCAGCCGCCGCTCAGGGACCTCGATCCCGACCAGGTGGTCGCGCTCGGCGCGGCGATCCAGGCCAACGTGCTCGCGGGCAACCGCGCGCCCGGCGACGACTGGCTGCTCCTCGACGTGATTCCGCTCTCCCTCGGCCTGGAGACGATGGGAGGGCTGGTGGAGCGCGTCATTGCGCGCAACTCGACCATCCCGGTGGCGCGAGCGCAGGAATTCACGACCTTCAAGGATGGACAGACCGCGATGGCGATCCACGTCGTGCAGGGCGAGCGCGAACTCGTCGCCGACAACCGCTCGCTCGCGCGCTTCGAGCTGCGCGGCATCCCGCCGATGGTCGCCGGCGCGGCGCGCATCCAGGTGACATTCCAGGTCGACGCCGACGGCCTGCTTTCGGTCGCGGCGCGCGAGAAGACCACCGGCGCCGAGTCCTCGATCGTGGTGAAGCCGGCGTACGGGCTCTCCGATGACGAGGTGGCGCGAATGCTCCAGGAGAGCTTCGCGCACGCGGCCGACGACCGCGACGCCCGTTCGCTCGCCGAGCAGCGCGTCGAGGCGGAATCCCTGCTCGCCGCCCTGCGAGCAGCACTCGACCGTGACGGCGACCTCATCTCCGCGCAGGAGCGCACGGCGCTCGAGGCGGGCATGGCGGCGCTCGAGCGCGCGTGGAGCGCTGGCGAGGCACGGCGCATCAAGGCGGCGGTAGAAGAGCTCAACCGCGCCAGCGACGCCTTCGCCGAGCGGCGCATGGATCGCGCCGTGTCGGGCGCGCTGTCGGGGCGCAGGGTCGACGAGGTCGCGCGCAAGTGACGCGCCTCACCGTGCTGCCGCACGAGACGCTGTGCCCCGAAGGGGCGGTCATCGAGGCCGAGCCCGGCGCCTCCATTTGCGATACGCTCCTCGACCATCACATCGAGATCGAGCACGCCTGCGAGAAGAGCTGCGCCTGTACAACTTGCCATGTGATCGTGCGCGAAGGCTACGAATCCCTCGATCCGCCGACGGAGAAGGAAGACGACCTCCTCGACAAGGCCTGGGGGCTCGA
>WNFM01135139.1_pt1 | contig 19277 bp, 16 predicted proteins | sample 5400271 | NCBI WGS metagenome assembly WNFM01 (sample SAMN13153352, study PRJNA577476) | soil metagenome | isolation source: 60 cm saprolite on Douglas fir-dominated hillslope | place: USA:California | collected 2013-09-17 | reverse complement strand
CATAGCCGTGTCGTCGATTCAAATCGCCGTCAGAATGAAGCGGCGGTTCGCTGACCAGAGGGCGAGATCCGTTTCCGCGATATTCGACATGCGAGCGCCGTAAACGCGCTCACCTCTCGCCAATCTTCGATACTCTTGAAAGGGTCGTTTTTCTGGCGGCGATCCGACCTTCAGCGCAACGCCATCTCAATCGGCAGCCCTGTGTCGCTCGAGCAGGGGGCTCCTCCAAAATCACGGTAGACTCGCTCTTGTGTTTACGGCCATCGCCGCCGTCAAGAACTTCCTCCTGACGCGTTTGACACGAGGTACGACCATGAAACGTTCCGTGGTGCGCTTGCTCGGATGCGCTGCACTGCTGGCCGCGACGCCGACGGTGATGTACGCCCATTTCAGGCTTCTCGAGCCGGCCTCCTGGCTCGTGGAGGACGCACGCGGCGATCCGCAGAAAGCTGGCCCGTGCGGCGGCACGAACGCCGACTGGGGCAAACCGAGCTACGCCGTCACGAAGGTCACTGGCGGCCAGAAGCTGCACATCAAGGTTCAAGAGACCATCTATCACCCGGGCCACTATCGCGTCGCGCTGGCTGTCAATTCACCGACCGAGTTGCCGCGCGATCCCGAAGCGGTGACTGTTGACAGTGCCGACAAAGGCCGCCAGTCCGTGTCGGCGGCGATTCAGGATCCCCCTCAGATGCCGGTGCTCGCCGACGGCCTTTGGGTCCATCGCGCAAAGGTGGAGGCGCCGTGGGAGACGGACGTGCAGGTGCCGAACATCAGCTGCAGGAAGTGCACGCTCCAGGTCGTAGAGTTCATGGCGGAGCATGGCGCGAACAATCCGGGGAACTACACCTATCACCACTGCGCGGACCTGCAGATTACGGCGGACCCGCCCGCCGTCGTTGAACCCTCCGTCGCTGCGTACGACCGGCAAATAGGCCGGGATCTACGCGGCGACGCCGAAGAACGGGCTCATCCACCTGGCGTCAATCGGCGGGTTTGGTATTCTGGCCGCAGGCATGTCGCACCCGCATTCCGGTCACACCCACCACGCTCACGGCCACTCGCACGCGCCTTCCGGCGTGTCGGGCAGGACCATGGGGGCCGCCGTTGCGCTGACGCTCCTGTTCGTCGTCGCCGAGGCGGTCGCGGGATGGTTCGCCCACAGCCTCGCGCTGCTCTCGGACGCGGGCCACAACTTGGCCGACGCGGCTGCCCTCGGGTTCAGCTGGTACGCCCTCTGGATCGCCGGCAAGCCGTCCCACGAGGGCATGACCTTCGGCTACCACCGCGTCGGCATCTTCGCGGCCCTCGCCAACGCGATCTCCCTCGTGTTGATCGCGGTCTTCATCGGATGGGAGGCCATCGCCAGGATCCGTCAGCCCGAGGTCGCCAACGGACCGGTGATGATCGTCGTCGCCGTCGCCGCGATTATCGTGAATGTCGTGATCGGCCTCTGGCTGCACAAGGGTTCGAAGGACGACCTGAATATCCGCAGCGCCTATCTCCACATGCTCGGCGACGCGGTCTCGGCGTTCGGCGTCGTGATCGCGGGCGTGCTCGTCGCGACGACGCGCGGCCCGCTGGCGGATCCGATCGTATCGCTGCTGATCGCCGGGCTCATTCTCTACAGCAGTTACAGCGTGCTGCGTGAGAGCGGGACCGTCCTCCTCGAAGGCACACCAGCGGGCATGGACATGCCGGCCGTGATCGCGGCCATCAAGGGTGTGGCCGGCGTGCTCGATGTGCACGATCTCCACGTCTGGATGGTCGGGCCAGGCGTCGTCGCCTGCTGTTGCCACATCCTCGTGGCCGAGCAGAGCGTCCGAGAAGGCCAACAGGTGCTGCGCGCCGTCGTGCAGGACATCGAACGCCGCTTCCACATCACGCATACGACGGTCCAGGTCGAGGTCGAAGGCTGTGACGCGACCGACATGTATTGCATGGGTCAGCGTTCACCCAAAACATCTTGACGGCGTCTGTCGCAAGACCCCGTGGCGCCAGCGTTACTGCGGTATCATCCCCGGCGCGATGCCAGGTATCGACCGGCGGCGGTTCGTGGGCGCGAGCGCCGCCGGCCTGATCGGTCTTGTCTCCGACGGTGCAGCCGCGGCGCAAGGCGCACGGGAGCCGACGGCCTCGTCCGACGCGCCCGCGGACGTGACGCGCGCCCTCGCCGCCTACGTCGTCCGAGCCCGACCGGAAGACCTGCCGGCGCCAGTCCGGATCGAGGCCTGCCGGACGCTTCTCAACTGGGCCGGGTGCGCGGTCGGCGGCTCGCGGCACGAGACCGTCGACATCGCCGTTCGCGCGCTCCGACCCTTCTCCGGCGCGCCGCACGCCAGCCTGCTCGGACGAGGCGAGCGGATGGACGTCCTGCACGCGTCGCTGATGAACGGCATCAGCTCGCACGTGCTGGATTTCGACGACACCCACCTGAAGACCGTCATTCACCCGGCCGGCCCGGTGGCGTCCGCCATCCTGGCGCTTGCGGAAACGCGGCCGGTGTCCGGACGCGACTTCCTGCACGCGCTCGTCCTCGGCGCCGAAGTGGAGTGCCGCATCGGCAATGCCGTGTATCCGGCGCACTACGATCGCGGCTGGCACATCACGGGCACAACCGGTGTCTTCGGCGCCGCGGCCGCGAGCGGGCGGCTGCTCGGATTGTCCGAACAGCAGATGCGCTGGGCCTTCGGCCTCGCCGCCACGCAGCCGGTCGGCCTGCGCGAGATGTTCGGGACCATGACGAAGAGTTTTCACCCCGGACGCGCCGCCCAGAATGGTCTGACGGCGGCGGTGCTGGCGAAAGAAGGCTTTACCAGCAGCGAGGTGGGTCTCGAAGGGCGGACGGGCTGGGCGCACGTGCTCAGCACCGCGTGCGACTATGCGCAGATTACGCGGGGCCTCGGCGAGCACTACGAGATCCTCCTGAACACCTATAAGCCGTTCGCGTGTGGCGTCGTACTGCACCCGATCATCGACGCCTGCCTGCAGCTGCGGGCCGCGCACCATCTCACACCCGACGCGATCGATCGCATCGATCTTGCCGTCCATCCGCTCGTGCTCGAGCTCACCGGCCGCCGAGCCCCGCAGACCGGGCTGGAAGGGAAGTTCAGCGTCTACTTCGCCGCCGCCGTCGCGATGGCCGCGGGCGCCGCCGGCGTCAAGCAGTTTACCGACGAGTGGGTCCGTCAGCCGGCGGTCGTCGCGCTGCGCGATCGGGTGGTGGCGACGGTCGATTCGTCCATGGGCGAGGCCCAGGCGCGAGCGGTGATCACGCTGAAGGACGGCCGGCGGCTCGAGAAGCTCATCGAGCACGCGGTCGGCAGCGTCGAGCAGCCGATGAGAGACGCCGACCTCGACGCCAAAGTGCGGGATCTGTGCGAGGGCGTGCTGCCGGCGACCCGGGCGCGTCGGCTCATCGATCTGTGCCGGAATATCGAACGCGAGTCACACGCGAGCATCATCGCCCAGGTGGCACGGGTTTGACGGGCGTCGTGCTCGCGTGCTACGCCATCGCCGAGCGCACCGTGGCGCGGATCTTCTCCATCGCCGTTTTCAGGTTCTCGTCGGCGCTGCGGGCCCAGTAGTCGCGGTTGAACAATTCGAGCGAGAGGTAACCGCGGAAACCGTTGTCGCGCAGGTCGCGCAGAATCTGACGCAGTGGCGCGACGCCGTCGCCCGGGTAGATCCGGTTGCCGTCGTTAAGGGTCGCCGAGTCGGAAGCCTGCGGGTAGTCGTTGAGGTGGATCACATGGAGGGACGCGCCGTTGATCTGCTTCAGGGCGGTGAACGGCGTTCCGCTCTTGTAAAGGTGGAACACGTCCAGCAGGAGGCTGGCGTCGGCGCGTCCCGCCGCGACCGTCACGTGGATCCCGTGCGACAGTGGCCCGAGTACGGGGTGCGTACCCCAGAGCTCGAGCAGCGGCTGCACACCCGTCTTCTCGCCCGCGTCGAGCGCCTCGCGGTAGTACTTCGCGGCGTTGTCGAGGCTGACGGCGGCGCGGTTGTTGCCCGGCGGCGCGGCGACGCGTGTGCCGCCGATCTGCGCCACCTTGTCCATGTCGAGCTTCAGCTTCTCCATCGACGCCGCGCGCCGCGCGTCGTCGTCATCGAGAAACGAGTTGAAGGCGATGGCGTCCTCGACAGTCAGCCCGGCGTCGGCGATCCGCTTCCCCAGGTCCTTGAGCGTGCCCCCCTTCGACGTGTAGTCGTCGATTTCCCTGATCCACGGCTCGATCGCATGGAAGCCGGCCTTGGCCGCCGCGTTGATCTCACCGACGATGTCCAGATTGTTGCCGCGGATGGTGCTGGTGTTCAGACAGTAGCCGAACGGCTCGTTGGCTGGCCGTGTGCGCGCGCCCGCGGCCCCTGGCGCCAGCGCCTCAGCCGCGGTCGAGGGCACTGCCGCGGCACCGAACGCAGCCACAGCGCCACCCAGCACTTCTCGACGGGACAAATCCATTCCCCGAATCTCCTCCGGTCGCAGCGTAGCCCCGAGGGGACGTCAATGCAAGAGCGACGAATCTTGCACAATTCTGGGGCTGGGACTGTGCATGCGTTCACGGGTTCGAATCGCCTCGACCATCACGCTCGTCTTGTCCGTCGCCGTCACGGCGGCAGGTCTCGCTCAGCGCGGCCGGACGCCGCCGGCAACCTCGTCTGGCACTCCGACTGACGCCACGTCGCGTCGTGTCGCCGCCGCGCAAGCTTCGTTCGAACCGTCCCGAAACGTGCGCCCAGCGGGCTGCCGGCCGGCGGCCGCCCGGAGCACTGACGCCAGTCGGCTACCGTCATACAATTCATCACTTGCGAGAGCGAACGAGCGCAGCGAGTGAGCCGCCGGAGCGGACCGGGGCGCGGGGCCCCCGCGAGCGACGGCGTTGGAGGGTCCGGGGAGACGTAGTCCCCCCGGGTCAGTGATGCTGCGTAAGCTGCTGGCAGGTCTCGGCCTCGGCGCACTGGCGGCGGTCATCGTGCTGGCCCTCGCGGCGTCGACGGATCTGCTCGACCGCCTGGAGCTGACGACCTACGACTGGCGCATGCGCCTGGCCGCGAATCCGGCGTCGGTCAACAGGAACATCGTCCTCGTGGAAATCAACGATCTCAGCATCCGCGAGATGCAGGACGTGTTCGGCCGCTGGCCCTGGCCGCGGCTGGCGGTCTCTTTTGCGATCGATTTCCTCCGGCGTGGGCCCGCGAACGTCGTCGCGGTCGACCTGTCCCTGCCCGAGAAGGACCGCGTCGAAACCTACGTCTGGGACGATCCCAACGACAAATGGAGCGGCCGGCAGAGCGATCGCGCGCTGGCCGACTCGGCGCGGAAGTCCGGGAACGTCGTGATGCTCGCCGACGCGGTCTACGAAGGGATCGCCGGCGCGGGAAAGAAGGACGCGAACGCGTCGACATGGCAAGGATCGCCGTTCCATGCCGGACCGCTCGCGGAGCCGCGGCCGCTCGTGCTGCCGCCGTACCAGGATCTTGCAGACGCGGCTGCCGTGCTCGGCCATAACTTCCTCACACCCGACGACGACGGTCCGGCGCGGCGGATGCCCCCGTTCATCGTGAACGACGGCAAAGAAATGCCGTCGCTCGGCGTCGCCGCCGCCCTGCGCGCGGGCGGCTTTCGTCCCGACGAAGTGTCGGCGGACGGCACGGTGCTGCGCATCGGGGATCGCCGCATTCCACTCATCCGCCGGCGTGTCGGCGGGCACGACCAGTGGACGATGCTCATCAACTACCGCGCGCCGGCGCTGGTCCCGACCGCGTCCGGCGAACTGGAGCGCCCCTATCCGACCTACGAGTTCCGCAACCTCTTCGCGGCGGAGCAGGAGATCCTGATGGGGCAGAAGCCCAGGATGGATCCCGCCGTCTTCAAGGACAAGATCGTCTTCATCGGGTTGACGGCATCCGGCCTGGTGGACGTCTTCCGGACGCCGCTCTCGAGCGATGAAAACGGCTCCATGCCCGGCATCCAGCTACACGCCAGCATGGCCGACAGCATCCTGGCGAACCGTTTCATCCGGCCGGCGACGGGCGGCTCGCGCATCGGCTCGATGCTGATCGCGGCGTTGTCGATCGGGATGCTGGCCGCGTTCCTGCCGTTCACGACCGCGGCGCTCGCCTCGCTCGCGATTCTCGGCGGGTGGACGTGGTTGACCGTGGGCGCCTTCAAGTCGGGCCTGTGGCTGAATATGGTCCAGCCTCTCGCGGTCGGCGGGCTGGCGCTTTTTTTCGGGGCTGCCTATCAGTACTTCATCGAGGGCAAGGAAAAGCGGAAAGTCGCGAAGCTCTTCGGCCGATATGTCTCGCGCGATGTCTACTCGCAGCTCATGGCCAATCCCGACCAGGCGGAGCTCGGGGGCACGCGGCGGGAAATGACGGTCTTGTTCTCGGACATCCGCGGGTTTACGACCGTCACGGAGCGGGGCAACCCGGAGGACCTGGTCAGTCAGCTGAATGAGTACTTTTCACGGATGGTCGAGATCGTCTTCCGCCACCAGGGCACGGTCGACAAGTTCGTGGGCGACATGGTGATGGCGCTCTTCAGCGCCCCGCTGGACGACCCCGACCACGCGAACCATGCGGTGGCCGCCGCCGTCGACATGGTCAGGGAGCTCGGGGAGCTGAACCGCGCCTGGGTGGCCAAGGGGATGACCCAGCTCGATATCGGGATCGGGGTGAACTCCGGCGACATGATCGCGGGTAATATCGGCTCGTCGTCGATCATGAGCTACACGGTGATCGGCGACAATGTCAACCTCGGGTCGCGGCTCGAATCGCTGAACAAGGAATACAAGACCCGTATCATCATCAGCGAAGCCACGCGAGCGCGGCTGACAGGAGATGTTCAGATACGGCCCCTCGGCGACGTCGTCGTCAAGGGCAAGAGCAAGGCCGTGGCGATTTTCGAGATCAAGGTTCCAGCTCCCCTGGTAGAAGAGGTGAAGGCGATATGAGAGCAGCAGCAGTCGTTCTGTCGGCGTTGTTCGTTCTGTCCACAGCCGCTCCGGCGCGTGCGCAACTCGGGAGCATCCTCAAGAAGGCGAATCAGGCGGCCGATGCCAAGCAGAAGCTCGATGACCTCACGTTCACCGACGCGGAGGAACGGCAGATCGGCGAACAGGTCAGCCTGAAATTACGCACGCGCTTCGGCGTCTACCAGAACGAGCCGGTGACGAAGTACGTCAGTCTGGTCGGCGGCGTACTCGCGCAGGCGAGCAGCAAGCCCGCGCTCGACTGGAGATTCATCGTCCTCGACACTGACGGCGTCAATGCGTATGCGGCTCCGGGCGGATTCATTCACATCACGCGCGGACTGCTCGGCCTGATGAAAAACGAGTCCGAGCTCGCGGGGGTCTTGGGACACGAGATTACGCACGTCACCCAAAGGCACACGATCAACGCCATCCGGAAGGACAAGGGCATCAGCATGGGCACCGATGCGGCGGGCGGCGGATCGCTGAAGAACGAGTTGATTGCGAAAGCCATCGGCAAGGCCTTCGAGGATGTCTTCGACGGCCACTGGAGCCGGGGCGATGAGAACGACGCCGACAGGATCGGCGTGCAGCTGGCCAACAAAGTCGGCTACGCGCCCCTCGGGCTCGCTCAAGCACTCCTGAAGGTCTCGGATCGCAACGCCTCGCGGACCGAGCCGAACGGCTGGTTCGTGTCTCATCCCGTGATCAAGGAGCGCATTGCGAACATCGACAAGCAGGCTGCATCGGAGAAGCTGACCGCCAAGGCGATGGGCGAGGCGCGTTACAGGCAGAACATCACGTTCGACGCGAAACCGATGACCGAGGTCGCGACCGACGTCGAAGGCGCCGCGGGACTCGCGAGCGGCGACAAGAAAAAAGACGACGACAAGAAGGCCGACGAGAAAAAGGACGAGCCCAAGAAGAAGGGCGGTCTCCTGAGCGGCATCACCGGCGGCAAACAGACGCAGGCGCAGCAACAGACGGCGTCCGCAGGCGCGCGCGGGGGCGTTCCCGATCGTGACGCCAAGGGCGGGTCCAACCCGAACGCGCTCACGGTGAAGGTCACCGCCGCGGAGCTCGAGGCGTTCAAGAAAGGAATCGGGGCCTGACCGCCGGCCACACCGATCAATTCATCCTGGGCGTCGCGGCGATCGCCGCGACGCTCGGGTTGATGAGCGTCACCGCCAACAGGCTCATCCGGCGGAAGCTCCGCCTCTCCCTCGTCCTCCTGCTCGCGTACGTCGCCGTGGACGTCGCCCTGGCGGTGTACGGCTCCCGCATGACTCCGGACACGCAGAAGGAGCTGGCCTCGTTCGCGAACCTGGCGCTCGCCGCGGCGCTGATCAACGCCACGGTCTTTCTTCTCGTCAACCCGCTCCGCGAGGATCGGGTCCCCGACCGGTTTCCGACGATTCTCCAGGACGCGATCGTGATCGGGCTCATCCTCCTGGCATCGACGTTTCTCAGCCAGCAGCTCGTCACGACTTCCGCGGTCAGCGCCGTCGTCCTCGGGTTCGCACTCCAGGACACGCTCGGGAACGCGTTTGCCGGGCTCGCCATCCAGAGCGAGAAGCCGTTCCACGTGGGGCAATGGGTGCGGGTCGCGGGGTTTGAAGGGCGCGTGGCCGAGGTCACCTGGCGCGCCACCAAGCTCCGCACGAAGGCGGGCAGCCTCGTCGTCCTGCCCAACAACGTCGTCGCGAAGGAAGCGATCGTCAACTACTCGGAGCCGGCGGCGCCGGTCCAGCTCCAGGTGGACGTGGGCGCGTCGTACCTCGTGCCGCCCAATCAGGTCAAGGCCGCCCTGATGGAAGCGCTCCGGCACTCTGCGCGGGTGCGCGTGGCCCCGGCGCCCGACGTCCTGCTGACGGCGTTCGACGCCTCGGCGATCACCTACCGCGCGCGGTTCTGGATCGACGACTACGCGACCGAGGATGAAGCGCGCGACGAGGTCCGCACCGCCGTCTATTACTCGTTCCAGCGGCACGGCATCGAGATCCCCTGGCCCATCCAGATCCAGATCGAGAAGGACTGGAAGGAGCCGACGACCAACGAGAAGAAGGCGGAGGAGGAGCGGCTGCTCGGCGGCGTCGATCTCTTCGCGACGCTGCCGCCCGAGCTGCGGCACCAGGTCGCGCTGGCGGCGCCGATGGCCGTCTACGGGAGCGGCGAGACCGTGGTCCGCCAAGGCGAGGACGGGCAGTCGATGTTCGTCGTATTGTCGGGCAGCGTCAGCGTCGTGCTCGAGCCGTCGCGTAAAGAGCTGGCGCGTATTGAGGCCGGGGGGTATTTCGGCGAGATGTCACTCCTGACCGGCGAGCCGCGCTCGGCGACGGTGCTCGCCGTGGGCGACGTCGTGGTGGTCGAGATCGGTGTGGATCTCTTCCGGCGCCTGGCGGCGGCCCACCCGGAGGCGATCGAAAAGATCGGAATGGCCGCCATGGTGCGCAAGGCCGGCCTTGAACAGATGCGGACCGCCACGGCCGAAGCCGTGACGGTCGCAACGACGACGCTGATGACGCGGATGAAGAAGTTCCTGCGGATCTCCTAGCGGCGCTCGCCGAACGCCCGCCGATATCCCTCTTCGAAGCCGCGCCGGTACTCGTTCCGGTACCCGTCCCGCGATCCGTAGCGGCCGTTGTAGTCGCGATCGCCGCTGCGATACCAGCCCTGTCGCGTGAAGTCCGGGCGCCTCCGGTGGGTCACGTCGTCCAGCCCCTTCAGGTAGCCGTCACGCTCGCCGTTTTGAAAAGCGACCGTGATCGCGTCCCGGCCGTAGCCCTGACCGTAGCCCTGACCGTTGCCCCGGCCGTAGCCTTGGCCGTAGCCCCGGCCGTAGCCTTGGTCGTCGCCCCGGCCGTAGCCACGCCCGTAGTCGCGGCCGGATGTCCCGACCATGCCGCGGTTATACGCTTCGCGGTAGCCCTGCGCGAAACCGGCGCGATAGTTGTCGCTGTAGCGGTTCGGATCGCCGGCGCCCCGGTCGTAGCCATTCCGGGCCATCCGGTAGTCACGCTCGCGCTCGATATCGAGGGGCCGGCGAGCCCTGACGGCCTGCTCGCCGCGCATGAGGCCGTCGCGATATCCATTGTCGTACCCGATGCGCCGAGGGTTGGCAATCGAGCCTGGGTACTGGCCGCCGGCGTACTGGCCGGACGAGTAGGCGACCGGCGCGCCGACCCAGCCGGCTTGCGCGCGCGCGGGCGTCGATGCCGCCACAGCCAGGCCGGCGGCCGCAAATATGGTCAGAAATCGTGCAGTCATCATCCTCACTCCAGGAAAGCCGTCACAGACGGTGGTTTTGCGTCTCCCACTGTTCTGCAGTTGTCTGGAGCAAGAAGCAGACCGCCCTTATTGTGACCAGACGAGGACACGTGAGCCGTCGGTATCTTTCTGGTCGAGGATGAGGATTGGCCCATAACGCTCGAGGTCTTCGACGGTGATGCGCATGCGCGCCAGGTCGACATTACTACGGCCGATGTCGAAGCGCGTGCCGCCCGACTTCAGCCGCAGCATCCAGAACGGCAGCTCGAATCTGAAGACCTTCTCGTCGCGCGGATCGAAGGCCATCACGTTCAGGGTCTGCGGCCGCTTCGTGCCGGCTGGCCGATCCGTGTTCGCCTGCAGGAACCTGCCGCGCTCGTCGAGCTCGATCAGGGGCTTCTGGTTACCGAAGCGCTGGTGGACGGCCTGAAAGTCCTCGGTGGCCGCGGCGACCGTCGTCTGCCGGATGTCGACGTGCGACTTGAGGAACCAGAGGCCGGCGGCGGCCATGGCGATGACGCCGAGGATGCCGATCGCGATCACCCCGACGACAACCCAGACCCACGTTTTCACTTTGCCGGCCATCGGTCCCTTCTCCTGAGGTCTACTTAATCTTCTTCGCTTCGTCCACGCAGATCGGATCGCCGCTCCGCCCGCACGCGGCGACGGCCTGGGCGGCCTCGCGCAGCGCCGCGGGGCGGTCGCCCTGCTGCAGCGCGAGCCGCGCCAGCTCGAGGTGCGCGCGTCCCTGCACCCAGCCGGCCGCGCCCGGCGCCAGGGCCTCCCGAAGATCCGCCAGCGCCTCGTCCCGGCGGCGGAGCATGACGCGGGCGGCGCCACGCTTATAGTGCCAGAGCGCCTCCTCGCCGGGCATCCTGGCCCGCTGGTCCCGGGCCAGCATCGCGAGGCCTTCGGTCAGGAGCGTCTCCGCATCGGCCGGCCGGTTGCCGCGCACGGCCGTGGCGCCCGCCTCCAGCACCACGAGCCGGTTCCGGGGGTACTGCCGGCGCAGGCTGTCGAGCACCCGCAACGCGTCGTTGTACCGTTGTTCACGGTTGTACAGCAATACGAGTGCGAACTCGGCATCCGTTCGATTCTCCCCCCCGGCGGCGACGGTTTCCTCGATCATCCGCAGCCCGCGCTCCTTGCCGCCGCCGAACCCGGCCGCGTACGCCATCAGGCGCATCGGCAGGGAGAGCGTCGAGACCAGATAGCGGTAAGTGCCCACTACCAGCCCGGCCTCCTTGCGCTTGGGATCGATCTGGAGCACGGCTTCCTCGGCATCGTAGCTCCGTCTGGCGGCGCGGAAGCCGGCCAGGAGGCGGCCCTCGACCGACGCGACGTAGGAAGCCTGCAGGCCGACGGCCGTGCCGAGATCGAAGAGCGCCTGCGCGTCGCGCGGCGAGGCCGTCACGCGCTTCTCGGCGAGCTCGATGGCCCGCGCGATCTCACGCTTGAACTCCGCGTCGAGATCCGCGGGCGGGTTCCTGACGTCGACGCTCGCCCGGGTGAAGCTCCCGAGGTAGGTGTCGACGGTCACCGCGCCGCGTTTGAAGAGGATGTTGAGCCAGATCGTGGACGCCAGGGCGCGGTGGTTCGCCGTGTCGCCGGGGTCCGCCGCGACCGCCTGGCGCAGCAGCCGGATGGCTTCGTCGTGGTCGAGGTTGTAAGTGAGGTCCGTCGCACGGTCGCGCAGGTCGCGCGACGATTGCGGGCGCGCCGCCGCCTGGGAGGGCGGCAGCCACAGCGCGAACAGCACCGCCGCCAGGATATGTCGGTGCGGCGTCATGCCATATGATAAGGCGCAACGCTGCAGCTGAATGGCTCATGGAGGTTAGATGTCGAGAGGAAGAAGAGGAAGACCACGCAAGAATCCGGGTGATGTCCTCATCAAGTCCGCCGAACTGATCGGCTGGGCGCTGGGAGGCATCGAGCGGGAGATCGTCGAGACGCGGCATCGTCTGAGTGCCCTGACGGCGCAGGCGAATCAGCTTCGCGCACGCATCGGGGCCGGAGGCGCCCGTGCGGCATTGCTGTCCGGCGCGCCGCTCGCTGAGGCCGCCACGCCGGCAGGGCGGAAGCGCCACCGCCGCCACAAGCTGTCGCCGGAAGCGCGCAAGCGCATCTCGGACAGGATGACAAAGCGCTGGGCGGAATTCCGCAAGAACAAGAACAAGAACAAGAAGACACTGAAGAGTGCAGAGGTGTGATTGTAGATTGAACGGATTGTCGACTGCCGATTGATGATTGGGGTGCCCAATCGGCAGTCGCCAACGATCGGCTAGAGGACAAATCCCCGGCCGAGGCCGCGCTCCGAGGCGCGGTCGAAGACCAGGCGCGCGGCCGCCACGTCCTCGACCGCCATTCCCAGCGACTTGAAGATCGTGATCTCGGCGGCGGTCCGTCGTCCGGGCGTGCGCCCGCCGAAGACGTCGCCGAGCTCGCCCGCGATGTGCGACGCGTCGATCGCGCCTTGGTTGATCGGGATGACGAGGTCGCCTGCCTCCGCGAGCGCCCCCACGCGCGAATCGACGAAAACGCGCGCGTCGCGCACGAGGGCCGTGTCCATCTCGCGCTCGTCGGGACGGCACGCCCCGACGGCGCAGATGTGCGCGCCGTCGCGTACATCCGCGCGCGCGAGCACCGGTTCGCGCGACGCCGTGACGAGCGCGATGACGTCCGCGCCGTCGGCGGCCGCGTGGGCTGACGCCGCCGCGATGAGTCGCGCGGGACCCTGCGGCCCGATCGCCTCCAGCAGCGCGCGCACGCGTCCCGCGTCCCGTCCCCAGACGCGCACTTCCTCGAACGTCCTCACGCGCACGAGCGCCTCGATGTGGCTGCGCGCCTGCACGCCGGACCCCAGCACGGCCAGCACGCGCGCGTCGGGCCGCGCGAGGTGCTTCGCCGAGGCGGCCGAGACCGCCGCCGTCCGCGCCTCGGTGATGTAGCGTCCGTCCATGAGCGCCTGGAGCCCGCCCGTCTCCGGATCGAGCAGGACGATCGTCGCGAGGTGCGACGGCAGGCCGCGCGCCGCGTTCGAGTGGTAAACCGAGACCAGCTTCGTGCCGAGGGCCGGCGGCCTGGCGATATAGGCGGGCATGACGGCGTAGAACGCATGGCCGCCGCCGATGTCGACGACGCTCCGGAGCGGCTGGCGCACTCCGCCGGACGAGTACTGATCCAGCGCGGTCTCCATGGCGGCGATCAAGTCGTCCATGGAAATAACCGCTCGTACGTCCGTTTCCCCCAGCAAAACAGGCATGGCTGGCGCACCTTAGCACACAGGCGGGGGGCTGGAGATCTGGTACACTCTCGGTCTCCCCAACCACTCCTGACGACAACCGGGGGGCTGCATGCTGGGCCAGACGGTCGGAAAATACCGCGTCGTAGCGCGGCTCGGCCGCGGCGGCATGGGGACCGTCTACAAGGCGGTCGATGAGACGCTCGACCGCGAAGTCGCGATCAAGTGCCTCAACCACGATGTCGGCGACGCGGAAGTGCTGAGACGTTTCCGCGCCGAGGCGATCGCGCTCGCCCGCTTGAACCACCCCAGCATCGCGACGCTCTTCGAGCTCACCGACCGCGACGGCGAGCTGCTGATGGTCATGGAGTTCGTGCGGGGCGAGACGCTCGAAAGCCTGTGCCAGCGCCTCGGGCCCCTGCCCGTCGACCGCGCGGCGCAGCTGGTCTCGCAGGTGCTCGACGCGCTCACGCACGCGCACCGCGCGGGTATCGTCCACCGCGATCTGAAGCCCGCCAACCTGATGCTGACCGAGTCGGGCCTGACGAAGGTGATGGACTTCGGCCTCGCGCGCATGGCCGGCACCGAGCACCTGACCAACCACGGGTTCATGGTGGGCACGCCGGCCTACATGGCGCCCGAGCAGGTGCTCGGCCATGACATCGACGGCCGCGCCGACCTGTATGCGATGGGCGTCGTGCTGTTCCGCCTGCTGACCTCGAAGCTGCCGTTCAAGGCCGAGAGCGGAATCGCCATGGTCCAGAAACAGCTCCACGACGAGCCAACGCCCGCGAGGCAATTCCGGACGGAGCTGCCGGCGGTGTGCGACGAGATCTTCGGGCGCGCGCTGGCGAAGGCGCCGTCCGATCGGTTCCAGACGGCGGAGGATTTCAGATCCGCGCTCGTCGCGCTGGGCGGCCCCGTGAGCGTCACGATGCCGGCCCCGTGGATACCGCCAACGCCGGCCCTGACCGGTCTGCCGGCTTCCGATCCGGCGCAGCCGGCCACGCTGACCCCGCGTGCGTCCGCCACAGCCGCGTCGGTGGAGGAGTCCGCCGAGACGGTCGTGCTGGCGGCGCCGCGACGCGCGAACATGGCCGCGGCCGCGGCCATCGGCGCCGTGCTGCTCGTCGCCGTGCCGACCATGGTTCTGTTGTGGCGCGAGCGCGCCGTCACGTCCGCCGCGCCGGCGCCTGAATCGTTACCGGCCGCCGCCAACACACTCCCGGTAGGGTCTGGCACCGGGACGGCGCGCGATGACGCGCCGCCCGCCGGCGTCCCCGTCCGGGCGAAGAACGCTGGCGCGTCCGGCGCGAACGACGCCGTGTCCGCCAGCCGCGTGTCCCTGCCGACCGTCACCTTCGAAAAGCTGAGGCTGCTGGTGGTGGACGGAGCCAAGTCGAGCGATCGCGCCGCGTCGTTGCGGCTTGGCGCGGACGCCCTCCAGGTGCTGGATGGTGAGCAGACCCTCCACAGCGCGTCGTATCGCGACGTCATCGGTCTCTTTCAGTCGCACTCGCGCGAGCCGAGGTGGGCCATGGCGGACGGCGCCGCGGTGCCGGTCGTGAAGATGGGCGGCAAGTTCGGCTTTCTGAAAGGCGTGCCGCACTGGATCACTGTGCGGACCAGGAACACGTTCATCCCGCTGCGCGTGCAGGAGCGCGAGCTCAAGCGCGTGATCGCCGAGCTCGAAGCGCGCACCGGCACGAAGATCGTCCGGACGCGCTGACTGCTGGAAACTGGTAACGACTCCCGCACCACACCGCCGGCTGCATGTCTACCGCAAACCGCAAACCGCAAACCGTGAACCGCGAACCGCAAACTGTAAACTGTAAACTGTAGACTTCTTCTACCACCCCGCCGCCATCCCGTCCTTGCGCGGATCCGATCCCGCCATCAGCACGCGCGTCTTCGGGTCGATCAGGATGCCCTGGAAGCCGCCCCACACGCCGGTGCTCTGGATCAACTGGTGCCCGCGCGACGTGAGGCCGGCGCGTGCGTCGGCCGAGAACGCGGACTCGAGCGCGAGCCCGGTGCCGCTGTCGCGGAAGCGCGGCGCTTCCCCCGCCTCCTGGATGTTCATGCCGAAGTCGATCAGGTTGGCGAGCACCTGCGCGTGCCCTTGCGCCTGCATGTCGCCCCCCATGACGCCGAACGACACCCAGGGAGCGCCGTCCTTCATCACCATCGCCGGGATGAGCGTATGGAACGGCCGCTTGCCGGGCGCGATCTGGTTCGGATGCCCTGGCGTCAGCGAAAAGAGACTCCCGCGGTTGTGGAGGACGATGCCGGTGTCGCCGGCCACGATGCCGGAGCCGAAGGTCTCGTACAGGGACTGAATCAGCGAGATGACGTTGCCTTCCGAATCGGCGACCGTCAGATAGACCGTGTCCCCCCGGCCGACGGGATCGTCACCCCCGTCCGGCGTCACGCGTCCTTCAATCGACAGCGGCTTGTACGCGGCGGCCGTCTTGTCGGGATTGATCTCCTTGCGGCGCGCCGCCGCGTAGTCCTTCGACAGCATCCGTTCGACGGCCTTGGCCGGCGTCGACGCGGGGTCACCGAGCCACGCGCCGCGGTCGGCGAACGCGACGCGCTTCGCCTCGACCATCGTGTGGAGATAGGCGGCGGTGTTGTGGCCGAGCGCCTTGAGGTCGAAGCCTTCCATGATGTTCAGCATCTCGAGCGCCGCGACGCCCTGGGTGTTGGGCGGCAGCTCCAGCACCTGATATCCGCGGTACGTCGTCGACAACGGCTCGACCCAGTCGGCGTGGTGGCCGGCGAGGTCCCTGGCCGTGACGAGGCCGCCCCTTCGCTGCATGTCGTCCGCGATTGCCTTCGCAATCGCGCCTCTGTAGAAGACGTCCCGTCCGCCCTTCGCGATCTGCTCGAGCGACGCGGCCAGCGCCGGGTTCTTGAAGACGTCGCCGGGCGCGGGGGCCTTGCCGCCCGGCAGGTAGATGGCGGCGGCCTTCGGGTCCCGCGCCAGGATGCTCTCGACCTCTTTCCACTGGCCGGCGATAATCTCGCTGACGGCATAGCCGTCGCGCGCGTATTCGATCGCGGGCTCGAGCGCCTGGGCGAGGGTGCGCGTGCCGTGCTTCGCGAGGAGCTCGCTCCATCCGTCCACGACGCCCGGCACGCTGACGGACAGCTCGCCGCGCAGCGGGATCTTCTGCAGTCCGCGCTTCGTGAGCTCGTCCACGGTCGCGCCCGCCCCCGCGCGTCCGCTGGCATTGAGTCCGTGGACTTTCTTGTCTTTCGCGCTGTAGACGATGGCGAAGAGATCTCCGCCCGCGCCGTTCATCGTCGGTTCCACGACCGAGAGCACGGCGGCGGCCGTCACCGCGGCGTCGACGGCGTTGCCTCCGGCCTGCAGGACCTTGAGCCCCGCCGCCGTCGCCAGGGGCTGGCTGGTCGCGATCGCGCCGTTCCGCGCCATGACGACCGAGCGGGTGCCGCGTGTGTTGCCTGCCGGACGATCGCCTGCCGGTTGCTGCATCAACATGGTTGCCGTCACCACCGCCACTGCTGGGAGTCGCATCCGCGGATGGTACTCGGATTCCCGGATCGACGCCTATACTGTCCCTGATGTCTGTGCGTGACCGGGTTGCGCGGCTGATGGCTGAGCTGCCGCAGGCGGCCCAATACCCGACGCAGGGGGCCACCGTCTTCGTGGACCTCGAGCGGCGCGACGTCCTGCGCGGCTACACGCCCTTGAAGGTGGTGCGGTCGCTGCTCGCCGGGCGCGGCGCGAACATGTTCTATCTGCACCGGCTGCTCGACGAATCGCTGCAGCCCCTGCATCCCGACATCCCCCTGATTTTCGGCTCCGGCGTGCTGACGGGCATCGTCCCCAGCGCCGCCCGAGGGAACGCGACGTCATGGTCCCCGGAATCGGGCGTCCTCCTCGACTCGAACGCCGGCGACTACTTCCCGTCCTTCATCCGCATGAACGGGATCGATCACATCGTGCTGTACGGACAGGCGGCGTCATGGACGCTCCTGCACGTGAAGAACGGCGAGATAGCGTTCCTGGACGCCACGTCCTATGTGGGCCTGGACAACATCGACATGCGCGCGCGCGTGCCGAACGACTTCGGCGGCACGTGGACGCGCGACCTCGCGATGGTCAACATCACGCGCGCGGGCGAGAACCTCGTCCTCACGAGCGCGATCATGGGAGGGCCGAAGGCCTGCTACGCCCGCGGCGGGCCGGGCGCGAAAATGGGATCGCTGAAGCTGAAAGCGATCGTCGTCCAGGGGCAGACGCGCGACTTCGAGACCGCGCAGCCCTACAAGGGCTACAACCGGACGATCGCGCAGAAGCTGCTCGACACCTCCGTCGTCAAGCACGCGCTGAAGACGATGGGGACGCCGTTTCTCTACAAGCCGAGCCGGATGCTCGGCGCGATGGGAACGAAGAACAACCAGGAGACGACCTGGACCGATCGTCTCGACGCGGAGCACATCACGCCCTACCGATCCGGCATGGCGGGGTGCTTCCGCTGCCCGGTGAACTGCCGGCCATTGAACGAGATGAACCAGGACTCCGCGGATCGCTACGGCCGCGGCGACGGGCCCGAGTACGTGACGCTCGGCAAGTTCGGCCCGAACATCGGCGTCGACCGCATCGAGTCCGTCATCCGCCTGAACAACATCTGCAACGATCTCGGGTTCGACACGGCGTCCACCGGGTCGTCGATCGCCTGGGCGATGGAGCTCGTCCAGCGGGGTCTCATCACGCCCGCCCAGACCGGCGGACTCGACCTGACGTGGGGCAACGCCGACGCGGTGGAGCAGCTCCTGTTCCAGGCGGCGCGCCGCGAGGGCTTCGGCCACGTCATCGCGGACAGCACGCGCGCGGTCGAGCGCGGGCACTACCCTCGCGAAGCGCTGAAGTACCGGATGGCGGTGAAGGGGCTGATGCAGAGCGACCCGCACGACGCGCGGATCCTGAAGGCGTTCGCGCTCGGCCTGGCCGTCGCGACGCGCGGGATGGATCACCTGCGCAACCGCGTGACGCTCGAGATCAACGCGCGCATCAACGACGACCCCGCCTTCAAGGAGCGTCTGTACGGCGGCCCGGTCAGCGCGGCGCCCAACAGCTACGAGAACAAGGCGCTCGCCGTCCGCGTCTGCGAGAACACGTACGCCGCCGGCGACAGCGTGGGGATGTGCCGCTTCACGACGAGGCTGTTCAACAGCCCCTCGCTGCCGGGCCTCGAGGAATTCGCCAACCAGATCGGCAACGTGACCGGCCTGCAGTTCGGCGCGGGCGAGCTGAACGCGATGGGGCAGAACGTGATGGGCGTCGAGCGCCTGATCAACGCGCGCCTCGGCGTCCGCCGCGAGCACGACACGCTCCCGGACCGCTGGTTCGAGGAGCCCGTGACGGTCGGCCCGTACGCGGGGGAGAAGATCGATCGCGGCGAGTTCGATACGATGTTGTCGCGGTTTTACGAGATCTCGAACCTGGACGATCAGGGCGCTCCGCGTCCCGCGTGGCGCGCGGAGCTCGAGACGATGATCGGCACGCCATGATCACCGTCCGGCTCCCCGCCACCCTGCAGGTCGGACCGTCCGACATCCTGAAGATCAGCGAGCCCGTCTCGACCCTCGACCAGCTGATCGACGTGCTCGATCGGCTGATTCCCGGATTTCGCGCGCAGCTCGACGACTCGGTGTTCAACTTCGCCGTCAACGACGAACTGCTGCTCCACCACGCCAGGGAACGCCCGCTCGCCGACGGCGACACGGTCGAAATCATCCCCACGATCTCCGGCGGCTGAGGC
>WNFM01274503.1_pt1 | contig 19281 bp, 12 predicted proteins | sample 5400271 | NCBI WGS metagenome assembly WNFM01 (sample SAMN13153352, study PRJNA577476) | soil metagenome | isolation source: 60 cm saprolite on Douglas fir-dominated hillslope | place: USA:California | collected 2013-09-17 | reverse complement strand
CTTCGATCAGCGCGGCCGGTATCGGACCCTCTTCCGAAGCCAGCTTGGTCTCCTCTTCCTGGGGCGGCTTCCGCTGGAACATTTTACGAATGATCTGACGGATGAAATCCCAAGAGAGATAAAGCATCACCGGAGAGAGCAGTCCGAAGAAGCCGATCAGCAGCCACGGCGACGGGCGCGACATGCCCTTGTACACGCTGCCCCGGACCATGCGGCCGGAAGCGAAGGTGAGCGAACCGCTGTTACCGAAAGCGATATTGAATCCGGTGGTAGCCAATACCGTCGTGCCCGCGGCCGAGTCCGTTAACTGCTGGGGTCCCCGATCGGGGCTGAGCAGATAGATCCCTGGAAAGTCTCCGCCGACCAGCACTCGATTTCGATCGAAAAATGCCATGCCGCGAGTCAGACCTGGCACGAGAATGGAATAGCCTTGCTGTTCAATCGTCTCGGGGGTAACCACCGCGAACCTGGCTTGTGGCGACAGGGTCAGGGACAGAATGTCTCGCGGGTATTGTTTGTGCTCGATGAGCGAGAAGTGGTCACCCGCGGTATCGAACACAAACGCGTGGCCGGAGGCGGTCGAATACGCCGCCAGGTACGAGGCGCTCGAAACGAGGAAAGCCGGATCGGCGATATCGAGGCGCCTCGCCGCGACGACTCGATCTCCGGCGACGTCCCAAATCTCGAGGTCGCCATCCCGGTGAAGGGCCGCGAGTTTGCCCGGCGAGGTGAACGCCAGCGACGACACCGGAACACGGCTGCCGGACTGCAGAATGGCCGCGCTGTCCTGCTCCGGCCCAATGAGGCCGGCGACGCGCACTCCGGCCGGATCGAGCCAGGCTGCCTGGGACGCATCGGCGGAGATGGTGAAGACGGGCTTGACACCGCGCTGAGCCGGGAGGCTTACGGTCCGCTTCCGAACTAAGGCGCCGGCGCCGCCGGACCACACACGCACAATAAGCTGCGTCTCGTTCAGGCCGGCGCTTATCAGCTCGCCGGACGGAGAGAACCAGATCTGGTCGACATGATCGGTGCGGACATTCCCGGTGACACGCACCTCCAGGCGCTCGATTTTTTCGTACTTGGAAACGATCAGGAAGCCCAGCGTGCCGAGTACGGTCACCCAGAAACCGATGATCAGGAAGCGCCGCATCGTCAAGAGAAGGGTACCGGAACGGCTATGTCGTAGTCAACCTTATTCCGCTCGGGAATACCTCCTATATCCCTGTCTGCATCCGACGCGCCGGAAACGACGGGGCCGCTGGGTTCGATGTCACATATTTTTTCAACTGGCTGGCGGGTGGTTGGCTTGGCGGCCGGCTGGTTCGCAGGTTGGGTTTCGGCAGGCGGCGCCGGTTGAGTGGACTGTTTCATGCGGACTGCCTGCAGATCGCGGAGCACTTTGTAGGAGCTCTGGTACATACGGGTGAGGCGGGACTCGTGGCGGGAGGCGAGCGCCATCGCGCGGGAGTTGTTGGCCTGGCTGGTGTAAGCCTCCGATAACTTGACGACGTGGCTACTGCCGAGTTTCCGTTCAATCCTCTTCTTGCTGCGCATCTCGGTGTCGAGGAGGCTACTTTCGATGGACTGGAGGCGAAGGATGCGCCAGCGGGCGGCGATCATCTGCTCGACCAGATCCTGTTCGGCCGGCGTGGCGGGTTGGTGGATTTCCATCTGGCTGTCGTGAACCGCCTGGAAGTCATCTGCATTTTCGCATTCGAGGACGAGAAGGTTGCGTGAAGACAGGCCGTGTTTGGTGGAATTGCGGGAGGATATTTCGCGTCCCTCGGCGGTTTTCGGGCCTTGGGATCTGGCTCCGTTGGCACGGGCCGTATCGGATTTCAGTTGAGTCGGCATCATTGCCTCCTGGTCCGAGTTTATTCCCGGAGTTGTGGGGCGCCGGGTTGGCGGGCTGTCATGTTATTGGAATATATGGGCCGATTTGTTTTCGGACGGCGTGACCGGCAACAGGATACTTGTCGCTCGAAATGCGCTCGTTGCGTGCGAAGCCGGAGCTGGTCGACTCCATTACCGGCCTCTGGCCACGCGTTGTTCCGAATAGTATGTCCGATGTGCAGTCTGCTTCTATTCCGGAAGGCCGACCTTCTTCCGAATAGCGCCGAGGCGAGGATCTCGACGTAGAATCGCGAATTCCGGAGCTTCGACCTTCCGGCCTATGCGAATGGGGCCGGCCGCGGTGGCGCGATCGAGAGCTTCGAACGCGTGGCCGGTGTCGCCCAGGCACATGAGAATGTGAGCCTCATTGAGCGCGTTGAAAGTGCTGTCCTTCGCAAGTTCCTCGGCGTCCTGGCGCCGGCCGGCGCGAGCGTACGCGCAGCCCAGAGCCGCACGTAGCGGGGCGCCACGCATTCTCCGGCGGTCCAATGCCCGTTCGGCGGCATCAATGACTTCGTTGACTTTTCCTTGTCCCAGACGAGCCCATGACAGACACTCATTCTTAAGGCTGTACTCCGGCGGGAGCCGGTTGCAGTGGGCCTCCGCCTCGGCGTAGCGGCCGATGGCCATGAGCACAAACGCCGTTTCATAATGAATCTCGCCATTGAGCGGGTCCAGATTTTCCGCAATCCGCAACTCCCGAAGGGCTTCGTCTTTACGGCCGAGCGGAAAGAGGAAATGAAACGCAAAGTGGTAGTGCAGCACTGAGTCGGCGGGGTTCAACTCAATCGCACGTCGAAAACTCCGTTCCGCGCTCGGCCACTGTGCGTCGCGAGAGTAGGACATCGCCAAGGCGTAGTGCGCTTCGGGCAGCAATGGGTCCAAGCGAATCGCTTCTTCGGCCGTCGAACGCATTTTTGTTTCCTGATCCCCGATATCGAAACCGAACTGGCCCGATCGCACGACGTACGCCGCTGCAAGCGCCGCATACGCGGGTGCAAATGTGTGGTCCAGACCGATCGCCTTCTCGAGTGGAGCGATGCTCTGGTTGTAGCCGTGAATTCCCAGCTGAACTCGAAGCGCGCGGGCGCGTAGATAGAGATCGTAGGCCTCCGCGCTGGTCTCATATCGCCGGCGGCCCTGGCCGAGTTTCAGCCGCAAGCCGTTGACGATACCGCGGGAAATCTCGTCCTGGATAGCGAAGACATCCGTCAACTCGCGATCGTATTTTCCCGACCACAATGGGTAGTCGTCGCGCACGCGAACCAATTGGGCGCTGATGCGCAACTGCTGGCCCGAGAGCAGGACCGAACCTTCGAGAACGTATTCGGCGTCAAGCTGCTTTCCAACCTCGTGCACATTCTGCGGCTTGCCTTTGAAAGCAAAAGACGATGTCTGGGAGCGAACGGCCAGACCATCGATGATGGACAGGTTGCGGATGATTTCGCCGGTGAGGCCGTCCGCAAAGTAGTCGTGGTCGGGATTCCGATCTAAATTAATCAGCGGTAGTACTGCGATCGGAATCGGCGCCTTCCGGCGCTGGATCCCCTGCCACCATAAGACCGCCGACACAATGGCGCATCCGGCCAAGGCGACGGCAAGCCATATCCAAACGCGGCGCCGCGACCCGGCAGGCACAGGGACGGGAGCGATTGCCTTTTCGATGCGCCGGAATGCGGGTTTGTATCCGCCTTTAGGCAGCTCGATGATTAACCCGTCCGCGGCTCCCTCGGCGACATAGTATTCCGCAAGGCGGGCCCGCAATTTACCGGCCTCGTTCCGCACTACCGAATCCTGCCGGACGTCGTAATCGGGCGGGCGGCCGAAGAACTCCACGCCGATGATGGATTCCTTGAGCTCATCCCCTCGCCCGAAAAGCTCCTGCTCGACGATAAACCGAAAAAAACCACTGAGCCGGTCGTTGCGCGCGAATCCTCTGCTGGAGAGGATCTTCTCCAGTTCGGTGCGGACAAGCTCCGGGCTGCAGGCTTTCTGGGGCGGCATCCGCTTGGAGCAATTCTAGTCCTTTCGGTGCACGTTTTCAATGTGATGGCTGTGTTGCCAACCCCGCGCCAACCCCCAATTGCTTGTATTTCCGCCCGATCGGCCGCATCGTGAGCCATGCGCGTTTTGCTGGTATCGACGCTGCTTTCGGCAACCTGTTTCGGACAGGGCCTGGAGGGCGCTTCCGGAACCTGGAAGATGAATGCGGCCCGATCCACGTTCGCGGGCGGTGCTCCATTCAAGAGCTTGACCGTTCGGATCGAGCGCCACGCCAAGGGCGAGGTGCTCACCTTGGACCGCATCGAGACCGACGGCCGAACCATCAGCTCCAGCACGATTCTCTACTTCGATGGTGAGCCACGGCGGTTCGACGATTTCGGATGTTCCGGAATTCAATCGTCGCGGCGGGCGGACGAGCGCACGGTGGAGATCGTGCGCATGTGCGCGAGCGGGGGATGGATGCGGCTGCTGCGGCGCGCCTCGGCGAAGGCGAATGAACTCGTTCTGGAGATTACGGAGCAATCCGCGGATGGCCGGCGTTTCGATCGGCGCCTGACGCTTGAGAAGCAGTAGGAGCCGGCTCAGGGGCGTTTCGATCGGCGCCTGACGCTCGAGAAGCAGTAGGAGACGGGTCAGGGGACCGCGCCCCTACCGGAGGCAAGGTGAAATGAAGATACTCAGGAATTCGATTCTCTATGTTTGGGCAACTGGAATCGGTCTGGCCCAGGTTGCCGCCGACTCCGGTTGGACCTTTCAGAACGCGCAGCCAACGGGGAATGCCCTTCGCGCCGTGGCTGCGCTAGATGTCAAAACCATGATCGCCGTGGGAGAGCAGGGCTCTATCTTGCGGACCACGGATACAGGCGTAACGTGGAAGCGCATATCCAGCGGTACGTCCGCCGGGCTCTCCGGCGTCTCTTTTGCCGATGCCAATACCGGAATAGCGGTTGGGAGCCAAGGCGCGATTCTGCGGACGGTGGATGGAGGCTCCACGTGGACGCCTCAGTCCAGCGGCACGGCCAACTGGCTCTGGGGCGCCTCATTGACCGATGCCGGCACGGGAACTGTGGTGGGTGATGCCGGCACAATCCTCAGGACTGTAGACTGGGGCGCCACTTGGTCCCGTCAGTCGAGCGGCACGGCCGACAGGCTCAATGGCGTCTCCTTCACTAGCGCCAAAACCGGCGCCGCGGTGGGAGCGAATGGCACGATTTTGCGGACTGTGGATGGCGGCGCCACCTGGACAGTTCGGCCCAGCGGAACACGCAACTGGCTTTACGGTATCTCGTTCGCCAGTGCGATTACCGGCTACGTGGTGGGCGATGGCGGCATCATCCTGCGGACCATCGATGGTGGCGCTACCTGGACGCCTCAGTCCAGCGGCTATCGCGGGACCCTCTATGCGATCTCAAGTGACGACTGGGGCGCCGGAACGACGGTCGGCGCCCGCGGCGCGATCCTGCAGACAACCGACTACGGCGCCACCTGGACCCAGGACTCGAGCGGCTCCACAAGCACACTTTTTGCTATAGCCTTCACCGATGCCAGTACCCGGACTGCCGTTGGAGACCGGGGCACGATCCTGCGGACTACGGGCCAGAGTCACACGTGGGAAACGCAGTCCCGGAGCGTTACCTCCAACACTCTGACCGCGGTCTTCTTCACGGATTCGAGTACCGGAACCGTAGTCGGCGGGAACGGCACGATTCTGCGCACCACGGACGGAGGCACGACGTGGACGCCCCAGGCCAGCGGCACGGCCAACTGGCTCTGGGGCGTCTCATTTACCGACGCCGGCACGGGAACTGTGGTGGGTAATGCCGGCACAATCCTCAAGACTATAGACGGGGGCGCCACCTGGTCCCGCCAGTCGAGCGGCACGACCGTCGGGCTCTTCGGCGTCTTCTTCACCGGCGCCAAAACTGGAACCGTAGTGGGAGAGAATGGCACAATCCTGGGGACCAAGGACGGCGGTGACACCTGGTCGAGCCGGTCCAGCGGCACGATCAACTGGCTTTACGGCGTCTCCTTTGCCGATGCCAACACCGGAACCGCGGTGGGAAACGGTGGCACAGTCCTGCGAACCACGGACGGCGGCGCTACGTGGACCCCTCAATCCCTCGGCTCGATCCGTTCTTGGCTCCGTGCGGTCGCCATGAGTGACCCCGATACCATTACTACGGTAGGAGACTTTAACAACATAATCCTGCGCACCACCGACGGCGGCGTTAACTGGGGACTACAGTCCAGCGGCGTCACGAACGTTCTCAGCGGCGTATGGTTCACTGGCGCCAACACAGGAGTCGTGGTTGGCGGCCAGGGAGCATGTGGTCCCGGTTTCAGCACCATCCTGCGAACCACGGATGGCGGCGCTACGTGGAAACGGCAGTTCACCGGCTCGAGTTGGGGTCTGTCAGGGGTTTTCTTCACCGACGCGAACACGGGATGGGCGGTCGGAGAATTCGGCACCATCCTGCACACTACCACCGGCGGTGAGCCACCGGCGGCGTTACTTCCCAAACCGGCCGGAACAACTGAGAAATGACATGAAAAAGAAGACAGAAGTCAGGAGTCAGAAGACAGCGTTGCCACCGGCTGAGGCCGCATTCAACAGTTCGGTGTGGGGCAGCCAATCATGGCTGCAGCCGGCTTTTCAGCCGGCTCTTCGGGGTGGATGCGCGGCTTCACAGAGCCGGCTGAAAAGCCGGCTGCAGGCAGAATTGCCTGCCCCACAGCCGCACTGTGCCACATTGACTGGAAGTCAGAGATCTGCGCTGTGGTTCGTCGCTGGAATCATGGCCGTCATACCTTTCGCAGCAGCGGCGCAAACGGTCGTGGTGGGAACGGGCGACCCGGACATCGATATCGCGGCGGTCCAGGCCGCTGTCGATCTGGGCGGGTCCGTCGTGTTGAGGGGACGTTTCTCGTTCGACAATCCCCGATGGCTACGATCCTGGTATCGAAGGAAGTAACCATTTCCGGCGCCTGGGACGAGCACGGAGAAATGACCACGATTGACGGCGGAGAAATCCCCTTCGCCGTCGAGGCCCGCGGAGCCGCGGTCCGGATTGAGAAACTGCGGTTCCTTCGCCCCAAACTGTATGGGATCTTTGTCGCTGCGGTCAGCGGATTGACGATCGAGTCCTGCACCATCGAAAGATTGGAACCTCTGCCGGTTCCAGGCCAATCGACGGGAATGCTCTACGGGTCTGGAATCAATGTCGCCACTCTGTTGGGACTGCCCAGCCGGGAACGGCCCGGCCACCCCGAGAATATCTCCGGTAAGCTGTCGATCCTCAACAACCAGATCAGTGTCAGTGAAGCGGCCGACGAGGGCATGGGAATTTTTATTGTGGGCGTGGGCGATCTGGAAAAACCGGTCGAAGTGGAAATCTCTGGAAATACAATCCGCAACACGACTCAGAAGGGTATTCATGTAAGGCAGATTGGCGGTCGTGCTCGCATCGAGCGCAATATCGTAACCACGAATATCGTCTACGCCGGCCCCGCGCCCAGCTTTGTCAACGGCATTCTATGCGCGTGTTCGGGGTCGTATCTGATTACTCATAACTTCATCAGTGTGGCGGATCCGAACGGAGCGGGCATTCGTGTCAAGGGCTGTTCGGCAGGCGGCGCTACTGAGCGCGCCAACATCACCGACAACGATGTGTTCATGGCGGCGGCTGAGGGCGTCGTGCTCGGCGTGGGGAGCGCGGGGATCGAAATCAAGGGTTTGGCCCGAGGCACTGTCGTCCAGCGGAACAGGATTCGGGGACGTGCCAGAGTCGGGCTGTCGGTGGCGCCCGATAAAGCCGGGAGCCCGGCGGGCAACACTTTCGATCAGAACGATCAAGAGCACTTCGCAGTGAAACTCTGACGTTGGTGCGCTGCTGCGCCGGCTTGCCGAGAGCTCAAGCCTGCAAAAAGGAGGACAAGTCCATATGCGAACCGGTTTCGTTTTAATGGCGATTGGCGCTGCCGAACTTCGGCTAAGCCTCAACACTGTTCACTTAGAGTATGCGGACACGAAAACTGTGGCTGCCGGCGTGGCGTACGCACTCGTGCGTGCCGCGTCGATGGCTGCGGCTAAGCCGAACGAACTCGTCCTGGAGACTACGGAGCAACACTCTGACGGCCGCCGCTTGGAGCGGCGCCTGATGCTGGAGAAACAATAGGAGGGAAGATGAAAGTCATACATCTGTTCACCGCAATTCTGACATTGGCAATCGCGGCGCATGCCCAGACCAGCCGCGGCACAGTATCCGGGACCGTTACCGACCCCTCAGGAGCCGTCGTAACCCGCGCGAGCATTGCGCTCACGCACACCGAGACGGGGGTGCGCCGAAACACTACTACCAACGAAGCCGGTATCTACCGGTTCGACGCCGTGGATCTCGGCAGATACGAACTCAAGGTCACGCATCCAGGCTTCAATGCGTTTCTTGCTACGGCGCTCGGCGTGGAAGCCAATCGCACCACGGTCCTCGACGTCCGGCTCGATGTGGGCAGCGAGGCCACTGCTGTCCAGGTGAGCGCGGAAGCCGAAGAGTTGACTGTACGGGACGGCCCTCTGCGCGGCGGGAACTTTCTGCCGAGCCAGGTGAGTCAACTGCCGTTGATCGGCCTGAGCCCGCTCTCGCTGGCACGCACGCTGCCCGGCGTGGTCCAGGCTTCGGGCAGCATGACCTGGAACCCGGCCGGGCCGGAGTACTCAGTCAACGGCCAGCGTACGCGGGGAAACAACTATCTCCTGGACGGCGCCGAGAACAACGATATCGCGATGGCCGGCGTGGCCCAACCGTTCAACATCGCCGATGCCGTGGAAGAGGTGTCGGTGCAAACCGGGAACTTCAGCGTCGAATTTGGACGAGCCGCGGGCGGCGTTCTCAACGTGGTTACCAAATCGGGTACAAACAGCGTTCATGGCACGGCATTCTGGCGGTATCAGTCCCAGCGCTTCAATTCAGTCTCCAATCTCGACAAGCTGAATGGCATCCCCAAATCCGTTTTCGTCCACAACCTTCCGGGAGTGACAGTGGGCGGCCCGATTCGCAAGAACAAGACCTTTTTCTTTGCGGCCTTCCAGCAGGACACGCTGCGTTCGACGGCAAACATTCCGCTGGTGGTTCCCACCGCTGCGGCCGTCGATCGGCTGCGGTCCCTGTTCCCATCCAACCCGAGGCTCGATCTTTACCTGAGCACTCTCGGCGATCTGCGCGGGACGGCGGCGCCGATTGCACTGCTCCTCGGCGCGGATCCTCAGACGGGCCCGAACCGGGGCTCGGTCCAGTTCGCCACCGCTCCGCTGAGCCTGCCTGAAACCGCCGAAGGGCCGCAGTGGCTGGTCCGATTCGACCACTATTGGTCGGAAGCGCACCGGCTCTCCTGGCGCTACATCTATGACTCGAGAACCAATTCACCAACCATCGTCAATGGCGCGCCGCTGGTGTATTTCCCCGGCTTCGTTCTTGACAATGGCGCTCACAATCAGAACTTCCTGTTCAGCGATAGTTACACTTTCGGCCCCAGCTACACAAACGAGTTTCGGTTCTCTTACGGACGCCTGGACGCTGACACGGCCCGGATCTCACCGCATGCGGCGCCGCTGGCGACGACGCTGCCGCGGATCGTCATTACAAACATTGCCGCCCCAGGAATCCCCTCCCACTTTCTGGAGTTCCGCCACGCCAACAACCTGTTATTCCAGGAAACCCAAACGAAGCTGAGCGGGCGCCACATCTTCCGATACGGGGCGGAGCTGTTGCGGCAGCTTGCAACCCAGCAGCCTTCGGCTTATACCCAGGGCGAGATCAATTATAGGGATTCGCCGGGCTACTCGGCTCTGGCGAACTTTCTCGATGATTTCAGCGGGCAATCGGGACGCATCCGCAGAACTATCGGCGCCAGCCTCCTCCACCCGAACGACTTCCGGCAGTCCTATTTTTTTCAGGACACTTGGAAGACCACGCCATCGCTGACCCTGACGTTCGGACTTCGGTACGAGAATTTCGGCCAGCCGGTGAACGTCTTGCGTTATCCGGCGTTCACCGGATTCGATCCGAACCTGTTTTTCCAACCGAACCACGTTGACTCAGATAACAAGGATTTCGGCCCGGCGTTTGGCCTGGCTTGGTCGCCTTCTTTGTCCTCGGGCTGGCTCGGCAAACTCTTCGGAGACCATAAGACGGTGTGGCGGGGCGGCTATCAGATCAGTTACCAGGAGCTGTTTACGCAAATCATTTCTCTGGACCTCGCCGCCGCAACGCCAAATGCCATCTCCATCGATCAGGTCGCGCTGGCGCCGGGACGGGGTGATCCCGACTGGTCTGCCCAGCTTCCGGCCGCCACGCCGCGCCAGCCCAGCCTTTTGGATACACAGTACGGCACGCTCGAGAAGAATTTCCGCAACCCTTACACGGAACGCTGGTCCTTTGGTTTCCAGAGGCAATTGCGGGAGCCCGTTCTCGGCGCTGCTTTGCTGGATGTCTCCTACATCGGGGCGGAAAGCCACAGACTGACTACGCGTGCCGATCTCAATCCGCTCCAGCCAAGCGGGCTGCGCCTGCACCCTGATTTTGGAGGACGGACAGCTCGGACCAGTGAGGGCAATTCCGCGTACCATTCGTTGCAAGCTCGTCTGGACCGGCGCTTCGCCCGTGGATTTCAGTTCGCGACCTCGTATACCTGGTCGAAGAGCCTCGATAGCACGAGCGAAGGAATCGGCCAGATTAATACCCAAGGCACTAACGCGAATGTCACCTCCGTGCCGATCGCTCAAGGCGGGCTGAAGCTGGATCGGGGCTTGAGCGACTTCCACCGCGGCCAGCGCCTGACGCTTCTTTACACTTGGGACATCCCTGGCCCGTCGAAAGGCGTGGGGAAGCACGTGTTGGGCGGGTGGTCGATCGCCGGGATCACGACGTTCCAGTCCGGAACGCCTTACACGGTCAAAAATAGCACGACCGCAACAGGGACGGCTGGCAGGCCGATCGTCCGGACATCAGCAATCGCAACGCGCCCAGCAACAGCCGGGCCCAGATCTGGCCGGCAACCGGCCCGCAAGGATGCTCGACTGGCTATCGCAACCCGGACACCAATGCTTGCGCGAATCCGGACTCCGTGTATTGGGTCGAGGGCACTGGATTCCCCAATGCGTCCACGGTGGGCCGCAACACGCTATTCACGAACGGAACAAATAATTTTGACGCGAGTCTTTTCAAAACGTTCGCGATCGGCGAGCGCCGGCGGCTGGAGTTTCGCTGGGAGGCTCAGAACGCTTTCAATCATCTGCAGTTCGTGCAAGCGCCGGAGAGGAATGTTGTGACCTCTCCGGCAGGGCGCTTTCTGAACCGCGATTTCACCGACAGCGGCATCCGCAGCATGTGGGTGCAGGTGAAGGTGTTGTTTTGAGGCCGGCGTTGCCGGCGCACAGTACAGGCCTGCCGAGAAGACAGAGTATTTCCCGGAGAATTCACGCAAGCTTGAAGCTGATGGCAACAGCACTGGACCACTTGCGCGATCAAATAGCGCGTTTGGGATAGCTCTCTGTGACAATGGATAGGAATTCTGGCGCCTGCTTGAAACTACTCGGGCAGCTTATAGACCGTCAGTCCGGATAACAGCTTAGGGTAAAAATCGGTCGACTTTTGCGGCATGACGCCGCCACCGAACGAGATGTCGGCCACCTGCTGGACGGACGTGGGCTTGAGCAGCAAGGCAATCTGCGCCGTCGCGCTTTTGACCTCTTCCACCGCGGAATCGAGCCCGCGCATGTAGCGCAGGTGTTTCCCATCCCGTACCTGTTCCTCACTGATGCCGAGCACCCCATCGATCAGCGACTTGTGCAGCACCAGCACATCCAGCTCGCCTGTCGCGGTCTTCGTTTCGAAAGCATACAGCCCGCCCGGAACGGCTACGCCAAAGATGCATTGCCCCGGCTTCGACTCCGCCCAGCGCCGGCTCAGCGTCTCCAGCGAGTCGATCCGCTCCACGTGAAACGCCGCTTCGGAGCGCCGCAGAAAATCCTCGGCGACGAACCCTTTGAGATCGGAAATCAGCCGGTGCGTCGCCAGGATCTTCAGCCCCGGCGAATGCATGTTGACGAACGTCATCACCACCTTCGCGGCGTCCGCATTGCCGGGATTCTCGTCGCGAAAGGCCAGCGCGGTTTCATAACGATGATGACCGTCGGCGATGAGCAGCCTTTTTTCCGCCATCAACTGCTGAATGCGCACGATGCGGGCCGGATCGGAAATGCGCCACAGCCGATGCTCGGCCCCGTACTCGTCGGCCACCAGGGAAGTCGTCGGCGCCTCTCGGGACACCTGGTCCAGAATGCCGTCGATCTCGCCGTCCGGATCAGGATACAGCATGAAAAGCTGCTCGAAATGCGCGCGTGTGTGGCGCAGCAATTCCAGGCGATCCTTCTTGGGACCGGAAAGCGTCTGCTCGTGCCGGTACACGACGCCCGCCGAGTAGTCCTCCACTTGGCCCAGACCGATAAATCCCTTGCGCACCAGGTACTCGCCTGAATCGGGAACACGAAACTCCTGAAAGTAGGCGAACAGGCTCGGCTCCAGATCGCGCACGAGAACTCCACTTTGGGTCCAGTCGCGCAAGTGCGCGGCAGCGCGCGTGTAGACATTGTCCAGGGGACGATCTGTCTCCTGAGGCTCGCCTAGAATGATGCGCACCAGGTTGTAAGGGCTCTGCGCCAGATACTTTTGGCGCATCGCCGGCGAGATCTTGTCGTAGGGCTGCGTTACCAGGGAGACCAGCGGTCCGGCGATCTCGCTGTAACGGTACGCTGCGAAGGGGAATATTTTGGCCATCGTGGGAGTAAATTACAGGTTAGCAGATTGCTATCGGGTGACTTCGCGTTGCAGGGCTTTGAGGCGCTTCATGCAATCGCTCGCGCCGCGGCCGAAGTAGTCGTGCAGAGCGAGATACTCCGCGTACAGCTTTCGATAGACCGCGTGAGCCTGCGGATTGGGGTGGTATGCGGACGCCTGCGCGCCGGCCATGCGGCTGGCCGCCTCGCCGATGTCGCGATAGACGCCGGCCGCGACTGCGCCATGCATGGCCGCGCCGAGTCCCGACGCCTGCAGCGTGCGCGGCAGGCGAATGCTGCGATTCGACACATCGGCGAAGATCTGCATCACGAGCGGACTCTTCTGCGCGAGGCCGCCGCAGGCTACCAGCTCATCGATCGCGACGCCCTGCTGCTCGAAGGCGCGGATGATGGTGTAGGTTCCGAAGGCGGTCGCCTCGACCAGCGCGCGATAGATCTCTTCGGGCCGCGTCGAGAGCGTGGCGCCGATCAGCAGCCCGGTGAGATCGGCGTCGACCAGCACGGAGCGGTTCCCGTTCCACCAGTCGAGCGCCAGCAGGCCGGTCTGGCCGGGCTTGAGCGCGAGGGCCTTTTCGGTGAGGACCTCGGGCGGGACGCCGACCGTGCGGAAGAGCCAGGCGTAGATGTCGCCGGCGCCGGACTGGCCCGCCTCGTAGCCCCACAGTCCGGGCACGATGCCGTCTTCGATGACGCCGCACATGCCTTCGACAAAATGGCGCTGGGAAGACAGCAGCATGTGGCAAATCGACGTCCCCATGATCATGACGAGGCTGCCCGGGCGGGTCACGCCGCACGCGGGCACGGCGGCATGCGCATCCACGTTGCCGACAGCCACAGGTGTTCCCGCGCGCAGGCCGGTTGCGTGCGCCAGCTCTTCGGTCAGCCCACCGGCCGGCGAGCCCAGCGGGTGGAGCTCGGTCGCCAGCTTTTGCGAAACCGTTTCGAAGCCGGGAGCGAGCGCGCGCAGAAAATCGGACGAAGGGAATCCCTTGCCCTTGATCCACATGCCCTTGTAGCCGGCCGCGCATTCGTTGCGGCGCTCCTGGCCGGTCATGCGCCAGACGATCCAGTCGGCGGCCTCGATCAGACGGCCGGCGGCGGCGTAGATTTCCGGAGCTTCGTCGAGGATCTGCAGGGCTTTCGAGAAGAACCACTCGGAGGAGACCTTGCCGCCGTAGATGCGCAGGATCTCGTCGCCGCGGGATGCGGCGAGCTCATTGATGCGGCTGGCTTCCGGCTGCGCGGCGTGATGCTTCCACAGCTTCACCCAGGCGTGCGGATTCGCGGCGTATTGCGGCAACGTGCATAGCGGCGTGCCGTCGCCGAGAGTCGGGAGCATGGTGCAGGCTGTGAAATCGATGCCGATACCGGCGATGGATTCGGGCGGCGCGCCGGATTCGCGGAGAACTTTGGGTACGCCTGTGGTGAGGACGGTCAGGTAGTCGCGTGGATCCTGCAAGGCCCAATCGTGATCGAGGCGCAGACCGGAGGGGAGTTGGCGATCGATGACGCCGCTTGGATAGGGCACGACGGCGGAGGCGATCTCTTCGCCGTCGGCGGCGCTGACCAGCATCGCGCGGCCCGATTCGGTGCCGAAGTCGATGCCTAAGACGTAGGTTTCGTTCATCGCGGTGGTGTCTTAATAAACTCCCACATTTCTTATGGGGTTGCCAGTCGTGCGGTCTTGCGACGTGGCGCGGCACTTTGCTTGCCGCGTCGAGACTAGACTCCTCTTGACGCCGGTCCGCCGTCACGGCTGCTAAATGCTGGGTAGAAATCCGGGTTAGATTGCCCGCCTTGGCAGACGCCTGAATTGCCGATGCGATGGGCTTTGGGATGGATTGGTCAAGTTCCCGGTTTGGGCGGGTAGCTTTACGCTGGGCTATTGTGCAGGACTATTTCCTCAAAACGCGTTGTCAAGTTCTGTTTCCAAACGTGGGTATTGCTGCAACGCATAGTTTTCGATGGTGGTTGGGTCGATCTCGGCCGCCTTAGAGCGCGTGCTGGTCGTACGCAGCCCAGGCATCATACACGCAGGTGTGCACAATTGCCAGCGCGCGCGCCACCATGAGGGCCCAGCGTCGAATCGCGTACTCCCTGTAATACTGCAGTGTTCCACTGAATGACAACGTTGGGAGCGACGTCCTGGCCCCAGGTGAGTCTCGCGCACAGCCCCGCGAAAACGGCGGTGATCAGTGCGAACTCGACGCCCAATACCCGCAATCGCGTTCTTTCTCTCAAAATAGCCATGCCCAGAGGACTGGGGCGGCCCCAGGTAACCTGGTCGCGGCGCCTGATTGGTCGGGATGTCGCCTCACATAAAGAAAACCCCGTTGTTTTCGACGCCGAATTGCGCGAAACCGGTCTTAGTGGTCGCCGGGTCGGACTCGAAGTGGAAGCCGTGTCCGGTCTCCGGCGGCGTGGTGACAGAGACGGCAATCTTAGCAGAACACTCGAAGAAGTCACCCCGGAACCGGTTCGCCGGGTCTCTGAATCCGACCACGCGACGAGTGACGCCGCTCCACTGGATCTCCATTGACTCGATAATCGCGCTGAAGATTCCGAGCGCGTGCGCCGGATCGAAGCTGTTGGGGACCGTGAAAACGTCAAACACGGAGCAAACATTGTGTACCAGCAACTTCGCGGTTCCGCGCGCAATATCCACGTTCCCGCTGCCGGCGGGATAGGCAGTAACCCACAGCGCGAGCGAGCCTGCCATGATCCCTGGATCATACGAGTGAAAGCCCAACGGGCTCCCATGGGGGCTTGCAGGGGCCACCCCCAGACTGTCCAATCATATGAACCCGATACTGCCTTGATGCCGCTCATTGTCGAGTCCGATGAACACACCATTCATAAAGCGCATGTCACAGTGGAAGTCATAGGTGGCGCTCTGGCCAGTCTGGAGGTTCGTTCCCTTGCCGGAGAATTCCAGGTCGGCCTGAGCGATCTCGCCACTGAAGTCGGTGATGAGCGATGGGTCGTGGCCGGTATTGGGGCTGGTGATCGGACTTGCGTCGACCGGGCCCGGGAAAAAGAAGTGCCCACCAGGCGGTGTGGTGATGTGCGGGATTGGTCTGGGCAGGACCGGACATTCGGGGTGCGCGGCCTGCGCCCATGCCGGCCCGATCTCGGAGCCGAGCACAAGGCCCGTCCCCGCGCCCGCAACGTTTCGGATGAACCCGCGGCGAGCGAGATCTCGCAATCCGCGGTTCGCCCACATTGGGAGTTTGTCTTGGTTCATAGTGTCCTCCCGCGGGCACGAGCGTACCGCTTCTCACGGGCACTATACGCTCGCGCCGCAAGCAGGATTAGTTTACAGCTCGAGCGCCCAATTTGCAAGACCTTTTTGCTGCCTTTTTGCTGCCTAAAGAACTGAGTCACTGAGTCTAAGGAACTGAGCCGCTTGCTCGATGCGTTGTGCGTCGAGGGAAGGGGACGATCGGCGCCGCGACGGCCACGCTTGCGGCCGCCGGGATTGTAGCTGGGTTATACCTGCGTGGCGGGCATCGCGCGTCGATCCCATGGTGGCATTGCGATACGACTAAGTTATGGGGTCACAGCTGCGCTTCTTGCGGTCAATCAAAATCGGAAGCGGACCGAGAGTTGCAGCCGCCGCGCATTGGTTCCGTCCGGAGGTGTTCCGTCGTTGTTGGGGGCGAAAAATCCGTCGCTCGACGTCAGCCGGATGGGCGTCGCCAGCGGCGTCGACGTCGTCGGTGCGGCCGCGCTGTAAAGCGTGGTGCCGTAGCCGTTATAGTTGGAGCGATTGAAGATGTTGAATCCTTCAATCAGCAGTTCGAGCCCGGGCGACGCGCAGGTCCAGCTTGTAATTGGCGTCGCCAACCAGGCTGTTGCGCGGAATATTCGGCGCCAGGTTCCGGTCTCCTCCCGTGCCCTGGCCGCGCAGTCCGCCGAAGCCGTTGTGCTGCGCGCCATCGGCGCCAAGGAAGGGCAGCGCGGGGACGCTGATGAATGCGGCTACCGGGCGGCCGTCTTCCGCAGTGTAGATACCGCTGAAGCGAAAGCCTCTGACCCCACGCCAGCGCGGCTCCCAAACGGCGCTCGACACCAGGCGGTAGGTCTGGTTGAGCGGACTCCGCGCGCGATCGGTACCCAGGTGGAACTGGTCCGCGGGCGTGCCGCCGCCGAAAGCCGTCTCCGACGCCGTGCCGCCGCCGTTGTCGTTACCGGCGATGTTTTCTGCTTTCGACCAGGTGAACGCGACCCGGAATTGCAGCCCGCGCGAGAGCTTGTGACGGGCTTCGACCAGCAGGGCGTTATACCAGCTCTCGCCATTCGAGTGGCTGACGTTGATCGCGCCCGCGGCGGGATTCGGACGGGCTGCGTTCGCGTTTTGCGTGACGCCCGCGGCGGTGCGCGTCACGCCTGCCGAGAACGGCAGCGTGAACGTCGAGCCATCCGGCAATTGGTAAATCCGCTCGAAGCCGGGCGCAGGCAGATTGTCGTCGGTGCTCATCAGCAGGTGGTCGCCTCGCGCGTGCATGTAGCTGGCCGAGAGCACCAGGTTCCGCATCAATTGCCGCTCGATTCCGAATGTGAAGTCCTGGACGCGAGGGCGGGCGAACCCGGTCGCGAGGCGCGTGACCGTGCTGCTCAGAGAACCGCCGGCCGGAAGGGAGGGCAGCAGATTAGGATATACGGGAGCGTTGGCATCGGCAGGCTGCAAATTCAGGGCGATGGTGGAGTGGGCCGGGTCAAGCAGGCCGGTTTGCTGCAGCGCATTGGCGATCAGTCCGTTGGGAATGCGTCCATAGTACATCCCGTAGCCGCCGCGCAGGATGGTGCGTCCTCCGCCGGCCGGATCGTACGCGACGCCGATGCGCGGTCCGAAACTGCGCTGGTCGGATGGCAGCGACCGCGTTTCAGGGATGGCCGGATTGGGCGCGGTGGGGCTGGGCAGCGCCTGTTTGTCCCAGCGGATGCCGTAGTTGATCGTCAAACGCTGGCGCGGCTTCCACTGGTCCTGGACAAACGCGGCGTAATCGACGGTGTCGTAGGCGAAGCGGTACACGCCGAAGTTTTGCAGGAAGCTGGTGTAGTTACGCGCGCCGGGAGTCACCAGGTCGCGGCCGATCGCCAGCGCGCTCGAGTAATTGTACTGGGCCCCGAACAGCGCCGGGTTGTCGATGATGTCGTGCACGCGGTTGAATTCGCCGCCGAACTTGAAGGAGTGCTTTCCCACCACGTACGAGAAATTGTCCACGAACTGCAGCCGGCGCTCGTCGGGCAGGGCGGCGCGCTGCAGGAAAGTGGCCTGGCCGAAAGAGAACGGGTTCGATCCGACGTTGATGGTGGTTTCGGGCGGCGGCTGGTCGGCGAACTCGAACTCGAAATCGCGGCTCCATTGAAAGCGCAGCTCGTTGACACGGCGTCCGCCAAACGTCGAGGTCAGGCGCGCATTGTAGGCGTAGATGCGCACGTCGTCGGTCCCATTGCGTCCGACGTTGGGGAGCACGATCGGCGTCTGAATGGCGCGCTCGCCGCTCGAGCGGAGATAGTTGAAGAAGGTCGAGAGCGTATTCGAGCTGTTGATGTAGTAGTCGAGCTTGCCGAGAACCAGGTTGTTGCCGAGCGTGCGCGATTGCATATTGCCCGGCTTGCCGTCGGGAAACTTCGAGCGCAGGAAGTCCGAGCCTGTGGTGAACGCCTTCAGGTCGGCGTTGTAGGCCGATTGCTGCGCCTCCGTCGGATTCGCGGGCAGCCTTGGCTTACCAGAGCTGAGGACGTCGTTTAAGTCTTCGATAACCAGCGGAAAGTTGCGGATCTGCTGATCGTAGTTGACGAAGTAGAAGACGCGATTGGCGCGAATGGGGCCGGAGATCGATCCGCCGAGCTGCTGGCGGCGCTCGGGAGGCTTGATGGCGGCCAGAGGGTCGCGCGCGCCGAAGCTCTCGTCGCGATAGTAGTAGAAGCCGTCGCCGTGCAGCGTGTTCGCGCCGGATCGCAGCACCATATTGACGCTGCCGCCGGAGGCGCGTCCGAACTCGGCGGCGTACGCGCCCTTGCCGACCTGAAACTCCTGCACCGCGTTCGCGCTCAGCGTGCTGGGCGTGCGGTAGCGGCCGCGGTTCTCCGAGAAGTAGGCATTGTTGTCGTCGTTGCCTTCGACCATATAGTTATTGAAGCTGCCCGATGTGCCGCGAAAGCTGAGCAGTCCGAGCCGCGCATCCCGCGTCACCCCGGCGGCCAGCAGCGCAAAGTCGTAGTACCGGCGGCCGTTGATGGGAAGGTCCTGAATCAATTTGCGGTCGATCAGGCTGGATTCGTCGGTCTTGGCGGAGTCGATGGCGACCGATGCTTCCACCGTTACGGTTTCGGCGATGCCGCCGACCTTCAATTCGGCAATCACCGTGGCCGCGCTGCCGACGTTGACGACGATGTCATCCTGCTCGAGCGCGGAAAAGCCGGCATGGGTAACGCGCAGCTTGTAGGCGCCGGTCGGCAACACCGGCGCGGCGAACTGGCCTCCGGCGCCGGAGATCATTCTTCGGACGAGGCCGGTCTCC
>WNFM01237673.1_pt1 | contig 19283 bp, 15 predicted proteins | sample 5400271 | NCBI WGS metagenome assembly WNFM01 (sample SAMN13153352, study PRJNA577476) | soil metagenome | isolation source: 60 cm saprolite on Douglas fir-dominated hillslope | place: USA:California | collected 2013-09-17 | reverse complement strand
AGGTGGCACTCGGGGTTGTTCTTGGTGATCGCGTTCGCGATCGCCTGCAGGATCAGCGTCTTGCCCGCCTTCGACGGCGACACGATAAGGCCGCGCTGGCCCTTGCCGATGGGGGCGATCAGGTCGATGATCCGGGTGGCCATGATGGTCGGATCGGTCTCCAGCCGCAGCCTTTCCTGCGGGTACAGCGGCACGAGCTTGGCGAACTCCGGGCGGGACCTGGCCGCCTCGGGGTCCAGGCCGTTGATCTTGTCGAGCCGGACGAGTGCGTTGAACTTCTCCCTGCGCTCGCCCTCCCTCGGCTGCCGGACCGCGCCCTCGATGACGTCGCCCTTGCGCAGGCCGTGCCGGCGCACCTGGGACAGCGAGACGTACACGTCGTCGGTGCCCGGCAGGTAGCCGGTCGTGCGGACGAACCCGTAGTTGTCGAGCACGTCCAGGATGCCCGCGATGGGGATCAGAACGTCATCTTCGGAGACCACCGGCTCGGCGTCCCCGCCGCGCTCACGGCGCCCCCGGTTGTTGTTCCGGTTGCGGAACCTGTCCCGGCTGCGGCGGCCGCCCTGGCCGTCACGGTCGTCGTCTCCGCGGCCGCCCTGCTGCCCGCCTGAGTCACGGGAGTCTCGCTGCCCGCCCGAGTCCCGGAGGTCACGGGAGTCACGGTGCTGGTCGGAGCCATCGCTCGCGGCGCGGGGCTGGTCGTCACGCCGCCCCTGGTCGTCACGCCGGCCTGAGCCCTGGTCGTCACGCCGGCCGTTGTTCCCGCGACGGCGCCTGCTATCCCGCTGGCCTTCGCCCTGCAGGACATCGTCCCGCTGCGCACTGCTCTGGCCGTCAGCTTCGCGGCTGTCGGCTTCACGGCTGTCGGCACCGCGGCTGGCGGCGTCGCTCACGCCGACTGGTGCTACGGCTGCGGCCGGGGCGGCGCCCCCGGCACCGTCGCCACCCCCGATGCCCGCAGCCGCCATGCCGCCCTGATGCGAACTCTCGCCGATCCCACCCGCGTTTGCGCTGCCCAGGCCGGGCTGCGTCGATGTCTCGAATTCCATGGCGTCCTGCTCAAAGGGGCGGGTAGCGCCGGCTCCCGCGGGCGCCCCCCGCTGGACTGAAATCTCGTTCTCCGCGCCCTGGCTGCCCCTGGCGGCGCGCTCCGCGGCCTGGTTACCGGCCCCGCCGCGCTGCTGCCGTTCCTCGATCGCGGCGATGACCTGGCCTTTGCGCATCCGGCCGGTGCCGATGATGCCCATCGACTGCGCGAGCCGCTGCAGCTCCGGCAGGAGCATCGCGGACAGCCCGGCGCTGCCGCGGCGGCTGGTTCCGGCCGACTGGGCCGCCTCCGAACGCGGTGCCCGGTCAGGACGCAGTGCCTCACCAGCGCGGGCATCAGCATCCGGCCAGGAGCGTACCGCGCCCGCCGACTCGAGGGAAGTCCCGACACTGCCCGCCGAGTCCGGCACTTCACCGGGCAAAGTGGACACAGCGGGAGGCTCTTCAGGCAGGCCAGAGGAGCCGGTCATCAGATCGGTGGTGTTGCTCACGAGGGGTCCTTCCCAGGGCGCGGGTGCGGCCGCAGACTCGGCCGCTGCCACCCGCTGTCACGCTCCGGCCGATCGGCCGGGCCAGTTGTTGTGCTGTCCGCCATCCCCGCGCTTCCCCGCATTCCGACGGTGCGTCGTCGCGCCGGCCACCATGCACGGTCCGCCGTCCGCGCCTGCCCGGCAGTCGCCGAAGCTGGCACCGACATTGGCGTCAGCACCGGTAGCGAAGAGTCACGGCATGCCCAGAACGCGGGGCTGGCTCGCACCGCTTCGCACCCAGCTCCGTCGTATACCGTCTGCGCCTGGCGGGTGTAGCGGTGCGGGGATGGGTGAGTGTCTGTGGCAGCCACGGCCCTCCGCTGGATGCGGACGAGGACTGGCGGCGAACAGGCGAGCACCTGTCCCCATGACGGGGCATCTGGTGCGGCATCCAGCTTAACACCATGAGCGCCCACGGCATTCCTTCAGTGCTGTCCGTCCTTTGCGGAAGAAGTCGGCAGCCTGTGCGCGAGCAGGTTCCGGGTACGCTCTTGCAGGCCGTGAGCGGGGATGAAGGCCCAGCAGGAGAGACTAGAGACCACGCGGTGGCTGTCGACGTCCAGGGGGGCTTACATCGCATGCGGTACCCGTTTCACTGGCGATTGAACCGCCTGGTCGCCAATCCCCCGGCCCCGTCGCCGGCAGCAGATGCGGATGCCCACGAAAGCTACTTCAACCAGGCGATTCTCACAAGTCCGTCGCGCCGGGCTGCTTACAGCCGCTCCGGGGCAGCCATGCCGAGAAGCTGCATCCCCGTGCCCAGCGCGGTCTGCGCTGCGGCCGCCAGCCACAGCCTGGCCGCCACCTCGGGTCGGTCCCGCGGCGCGGACCGGCCGCCGAACGGCAGCGCCGGGCAGCTCTCATGACAGCCGAGCCACACTCCGGCCAGGCCCTCCAGGTACCGGGCGAAGGCGTCAGGCCGTCGCCGCCGGGCCCCGGCGGCGACGCGTTCTGGCTGCCAGGAAATGGCGCCGAGCAGCTCGCGCTCGCTCGGATGGCCTAGTAGATCCGGCCGGAACGCGTCGGGCGGGCCGCGGTCGATACCGAGGTCAGCGGCCCACCGCAGAAGCGAGGCGGCGTGCGCATGCGCATAGCGAACCGCGAAGAACGGATTCCCCAGAACATTCCGAACGCACGCCGCCGCGTCGATCGCCACCGCCCGGCCGGGCGGCGTCCGGGCGAGTGCGTAACGGATCGCCTCAGGTCCTGCGAACGCGACGGCAGCCGCCGGGGCGGATAGATCGGGGCGAGGCGAGCACGGTGGCTCGGTCCGGACTGTGACCTTGGCTCCGGCGGCCTCGGCGAGTCGGCCCGTGATATCGGCGGCCACCCGCTCCCGGGCCTCGTCCCAGCTGCCCGCCGACGCCGGGTCGGCGGCTGCGGGCGCGGCCAGCGCGGTGCCGCGGAGGGCGTCGCTGGCCGCGCAGGCGGCGCCGGCCGCGGGTACGCGGACGGCCAGGGCCGCGAGCGCCGCAGGGGTGGCGGTCACAGTGAGGTAGCCGCCGCCAGTGACGGACGCGGCGCTGATCCAGGCGACCCGGCGCAGCGTGGCGGCCAGCCCGGCGGCCACCTGCCCCGGCTCCCGGCCGGTCGCGCCGGCCAGCCGGAACGGGAGCGACGTGGCGTAGGTTCCCGGCGCGCCACTTGCCCCTGGCGGTGCCGGGCGCCAGGTGCCGGACGCGCGAACGCCCAGCGCCGCGGCGATGTCACCGGGAATCACGGGCTCAGGCTACGGCCCCCCGCCCGTCGAAGACTCCGGTCGGCTCACTCAAAGACGCTGGTCGGCGCGCCCGCAAGCTCGCGAACGACCCGGATCATCTCGGCCGGGTCGAACGGCTTGGTCAGGTAGGCGTCCACGCCGATCTGGCGCCCCCGGGACCGGTCGTCTTCCTGCGCGCGCGCAGTGATCAGCACCACCTTGATGCCCGCGGTCTGCGGGTTCCGGCGCAGCTGGGTCGCGGTCACCCAGCCGTCCAGGCGCGGCATCATGACGTCCAGGGTGATCACGTCGGGCTTGGCCTCGAGCACCTTGTCCAGGCAGTCCTTGCCGTCCACGGCCGTGACCACGTCGAACCCCTCAAGCGTGAGGTTGACGGCAATAAGCTGCCTGATGACCTCGTCGTCATCGACAACCAGCACTCGGCCCAGTCCCCGTGTCACCCGCGCGAGGCTATCGCCTCCGCCGCACTAATGCTCGCCGATCGGCGTCGTGTCCTCATATCTTCGCGACTGGTAGCCTGGCTCCGGCCCTGCAGGCGCGCGCCCGCGGGCAGCAGGTGAGCCCCCATAGCTCAGGGGATAGAGCAACGGCCTCCGGAGCCGTGTGCGCAGGTTCGAATCCTGCTGGGGGCGCTTTTTCGAATATCTACTCGACCCACCGTCGCTCGTCCGCAGGACTGTGACCTGCGGAAACGCAAACCAGATCAAAACCGCGCGCCCCATACGCGCCCCAAAGTGCCTGCAGCAACGAGGTCGTAGCAGGTCAGGGCGCAACACGCTCACTTCAACACGGGCCGCGTGCGTCCCCCACCACAGCCGTGACCTCGCTTCCCCAGTTCGCGCTGCGCCTGGCTCGACAGGTCATCGTGCCGTCCGCGGGGTCAGCCTCGCCGCGATTGCGGGTGATCCGTGACTCCGACGGTATGGTGCGCGACGTCGGGCTGTCGCCGGTCACGGCCCGATGTTGTGCGCCACCACCGCGGATCTGGCGCCGTGTTGTCGTACCAGCCATCGACGGCCCCCGCCAGGGAGGGCAATGTCATAGCGGACACAGCCTAACCATCACGCGGGCATCGGTGTCTCACCCTGGAGATCGGCGATGGCAACTGCGCAGGCCGGCGCGGACAACGTGGCGGCGCCCCTCGACCAGTTGCTGGTCGACGTCGGAGCCGGGCCGGTGCGGCGCTGGCTGCCCGGCCGCCCCGGCGTCGAGTTCATCGCCAGCCTGGCCGGCAAGCCCAGCAAGGTCGGCCGCCGGGTGTCGACCCTGCTCGGTGAGCTCGACCGCGTCGCGCTTGGCAGGTCCGCTGTTGAGCCGAAGCGTGGCGACCGGCGGTTCGCCGACCCGGCCTGGACGCACAACCCCTGGCTGCGCCGGCTCGTCCAGGCCTACCTGGCAACTGGCGGCGCGGTGGCGGGACTCGTGGACGACGCCGGGCTCGCCTGGCGCAGCGACCAGAAGATCCGGTTCCTGGCCGAGAATCTTGTCGAGGCCATCTCCCCCAGCAATGTCCCGTTCGTGAATCCCGCGTCGGCGAAGGCCGTCATCGACACCGGCGGGGCGAGCGTCGTGCGCGGCGCGCGGGCCTTCGTCCGGGACATGTCGTCTTCGCCACGGGTGCCGCGCATGGTCGATCCGGACGCGCTGAAACCCGGGCGTGACCTCGCGCTGACGCCAGGGGCGGTGGTGTTCAGGTCGCCCGTTCTGGAGCTGATCCAGTACACGCCGCAAACCGAACGGGTCCGCTCGGTGCCGTTGCTGATCGTGCCGCCGACGATCAACAAGTTCTACGTCACCGATCTGGCGCCCGGGCGCAGCCTGATCGAGTACCTGGTGCAGTCGGGCCAGCAAGTGTTCGTGATCTCCTGGCGAAACCCCCGGCCTGACGGGGCAGCATGGGGCATGGACACGTACGGCGAAGCGATCCTGGACGCGCTCGGCGCGATCGAGAAGATCTGCGAGATTGACCGGACGTTGCTGCTCGCCGCGTGTTCGGGGGGCATCATCACGTCGATGCTGCTCGGTCGCCTGGCGGCCTGCGGAGGGCAGGACCGCATCGCCGGGCTTGGCCTGCTCGTCACCGTGCTCGACCAGGCCAAAGCGGGGCTGCCCGCGGCGTTGGTCAGTAAGGCGATGCTCGACCGGGCGGCCGCCAGCTCGGCCCGCAACGGGTATCTCGACGGCGCGACGCTCGCCGAGCTGTTCGCGTGGCTGCGGCCGGGCGACTTGATCTGGAACTACTGGGTTAACAACTACCTGCTGGGCCAGGAGCCGCCGGTGTTCGACATCCTGTCCTGGAACGCCGACACGACGCGCATGACAGCCGCGCTGCACCGCGACTTCCTCACCGTCTGCGGGGGCAACCAGCTGATCACGCCCGGTGCCGCCACGATGATGGGCACGCCCGTCGACCTGTCCGCGGTCGGCGTCGACAACTACGTGGTGGCCGGCGTGGCCGACCACCTGTGCCCCTGGCAGAACTGCTACCAGAGCACGCAGCTGCTCGGCGGCGACAGCAGGTTCGTCTTGTCCACCAGCGGGCACATCGCGGCCATCGTCAACCCGCCCGGCAACCCGAAGGCCAGCTACCGGGTGGGAGATGAGAAGCTCGCGGACGCCGGGCAGTGGATGCAGACGTCCTGCACCGAACAGGGCAGCTGGTGGGACGACTACGTCGGCTGGCTCACCGAGCGCGGCGGTCCGCAGAAGCCGAGCCCGGCCGAACTCGGCACGACCGGGCTGGCTCCGCTGGCCGGCGCGCCCGGCACCTATGTCTTCGAGAGCTGAGATTTCACTAGCGAAGAACGGAAAGGATCTGGTCACGATGTCGCAGACACCGATCGCACAGCAGGCCGAAGCAGCCGCCACGCGGATCAATCAGCTGACCGAGCGAATGCTCACGGCCGCCAGGAACGCCGGCGGCGGCTTGGCCGACGCACACGAGAAGGCCCTGCGCAGCCTGGTGGACAACCCGGCCGATCTGAAGCAGCCTCTGGAATGGGTGCAGGCGCTCGCCGAGGTACACGCGAAGTTCATCGAGGAGGCGACCGACGCGCTCGCCAAGACCACCGGCGAGGCCGCTTCGGATGTACCTGTGACCGGGGTGCTTGACGAGGCCGCGGCGCAGCGCATCCGCAGGCTCAACAAGCAGGTCCTCGCCCGGGCCCGCGCCGCCGGCGCGGGCGCGGTCGACGATTACGAGAAAGCCCTGCAGGACATGGCCGACTTCGAAACCAAGATCGCGGGCAGCAGCCAGCTTGACTGGCTCCAAGCTGTCGCCCAATCGCACGCGAAGTTCGTGACCGACCTGGCCTCGATGTACGCCAATGCGATCAGGAGCGGCCTGCCGGGCTAGCCGGATTGGGGCGCGATGACCACCCAGTTGAGCAAGCCGGCTGACCTGCTCGGCATGGTCGGCCTGGAGATCGGGACGGGCGAGTGGCATGCGATCACCCAGCACCAGGTCAACATCTTCGCCGACGCCACCCATGATCATCAGTGGATCCACGTCGAGCCCGAGCGCGCCGCGAAGGGCCCCTACGGGGGCCCGATCGCGCACGGTTACCTGACGTTGTCGTTTTGTCCGGTGTTTCTCGACGACGTTCTCAAGATCGACGCGGTGACGGCCGCCGTCAACTACGGCGTCAACCGGGTTCGCTTCCCGGCACCGGTGCCGGTCGGCAGCAGGATACGCGGGCACGTGAGGCTGGTATCGGCCAAACAGAAGCAGGCCGGCCTCGAGTGCGCGTTCGGGATTCTCGTCGAGCTCGAGGGGTCGGATCGCCCGGCCTGCGTCATCGAGACGGTCGTGATCTACCGGTAGTGCCGCCCATTACCAAACGCAGGAGTAATTACCAAGGGAGCGCGGTCCGATGAGCATCAGGTCCATTGTCCCGACTGCCCGGTCTAGTTCGACGGGCAAGGTCGTCTCAGCCAGGGAGGCCGTCCGGCTAATCCGGATCGGCGACACGGTCGCCATCGGCGGGTTCATCGGCATTGGCCTCGCCCTTGAGGTCATCCACGAGCTGGGTGCGCTGTTCGAGGCCACCGACGAGGAGTCCGCAGCCTTCGGCAAGCCGCGCGATCTGACCCTGGTGTTCTGCGTCAGCCCGGGCGACCAGGAATCCGGCGGCGCCAACCGGCTGGCCCAGCCCGGCCTGGTCAAGCGGATCATCGGCGGGCACTGGACCGGTGTACCCGCGCTGTACCAGCTCGTCGCCGGCAACCAGGTCGAGGGCTACAACATACCGCTCGGCCCGATGTCGCACCTCTACCGGGATATCGCCGCGGGCAAACCCGGGCACTTGTCCCGGGTCGGGCTCGGCACGTTCGCCGATCCGCGTTTCGGCGGCGGCAAGCTGAATGAGATGACGACCGAGGACCTAGTCGAGCTGATGGAGATCGGCGGCGAGGAGTACCTGTTCTACAAGGCCTTCCCGGTCAATGTCGCGATCGTTCGCGGCACCACCGCCGACCCGGCCGGCAACATCACGATGGAGCGGGAGGCGCTGACCTGCGACACCCTGTCGCTGGCGATGGCGGCGCACAACTCCGGGGGGCTGGTAATCGCGCAGGTGGAACGGGTCGCCGATGTGAATAGCCTCAACCCGCGTCAGGTGAAGATACCCGGCGCGCTGGTCGATTGCATCGTGGTGGCGACGGACCCGGGAAACCACCCGCAGACCTGGGCCAGCCCCTACAGCCCGGCCTTCGCGGCCGAGGTGCGGGTCCCGCTGACATCGCTCGCGCCGATGCCGATGAGCGATCGCAAGATCATCGCCCGGCGCGCCGCCATAGAGCTACGGCCGAACAGCGTCGTGAACCTCGGCGTCGGCATCCCCGAAGGGGTCGCCTCGGTGGCCGCCGAGGAGAAGATCGCCGACCTGATGACGCTGACCGCCGAGCCCGGCGTCATCGGCGGCATCCCGGCCGGCGGTGCCGCCTTCGGTGCGGCCACCAACCCGCAGGCGGTCATCGACATGCCCTATCAGTTCGACTTCTACGACGGCGGCGGTCTCGACGCGGCGTTCCTCGGGCTCGCGCAAGCCGACAGGGAAGGCAACCTCAACGTATCGAGGTTCGGCCCGCGGCTGGCAGGCGCGGGCGGCTTCATCAACATCAGCCAGAACGCGAAGAAGGTGTTGTTCCTCGGCACCTTCACCGCGGGCGATCTCGAGGTCTCCGTCGTCGAGGGCAAGCTGCTGATCGAGCGCGACGGACAGTACCAGAAGTTCGTCGAGGAGGTCGGGCACCGGACATTCTCCGGGCCGCACGCCGCGCAGCAGGGAAAGGACGTCCTTTACATCACCGAGCGGTGCGTATTCCGGCTCACCACGGAAGGCCTGGAGCTGACCGAGGTCGCTCCCGGCATCGACATCGACCGCGACATCCTCGCCAAGATGGCGTTCAAGCCGATCGTGACCAAGCCGCGCGAGATGGACCGCCGTATCTTCCGGTCCGACCCGATGGGCCTTCGGGAGGACATGCTGAGGCTGCCCCTCGACGCGCGGTTCACCTACGATGACGAGCGCAACATCCTGTACCTGAACTTCGAGGACCTCCAGATAAAGTCGATGAAGGTGGTCGAGGATTACGTAGGGAAGATCAGGGAGATCTGCGGGCCGCTCGGCCACAAGGTCTACGCCGTGGTCAACTATGACGGCTTCGAACTCGACAGTGACCTCGAAGACGCCTACCTCGACGCCGTGCAGGAAATGGGCGACACCTACTTCCACGGCGTCACCCGGTTCACCACCAGCGCGTTCATGCGCGCCAAGCTCGGCGGCGCGCTCGAATCACGCGGCGTCGCGCCGCACATCTACGAATCCGAAGGCGAAGCCGCAGGCGCCGTACGCACCACCTTGCCACGCCAGGAGTAACTGAGGTCCCCCCGGCCGGCGTGACACACCAGCCACAACGGTCGAACGAAAGGACCGTTCATAGGCCTGACAGCACCACCGGACTCGATGTTCTTGACCGGGAATCCCGTGAGCATCCGACGCACGTGGGCGGGCTGCAGCTCTAGGCGTATGACGACATTTACCGCGCCTTTACGTGAACGCGTAGCTCACCGGTTTCAGTGGCTCGGGGAGATCCGTCTCGCCGAGCGAACCCGGATCGCGTGCGCGCTCAGCGCGTTGTCGCCCCGATGCTGTCCACCCGGCCATAGCGGCCCTATGTGCCGGATGACTCCGGCTGGCCCCGGTCGTTGTCGCCCGGCACCTCGACAAGGCGATCCGGCCGCGTTACGTTGCCGTGGATTGGCTCGAACAGGAGGGCTTGGCCATGACGACAACAGTCACCGCGCTGGCGCAGGACATCGGGCTCGCCCGTGAGACCGATTACTTCTTGATGACAGACCAGCTGGCCGAGGATGAGCTGGGGTTGCTGCACCGGGTGCGGAAGTTCGCCGAAACCGAGGTACTGCCGGTCGTCAACCCGTACTGGGAGCGGGGCGAGTTCCCGTTCGAGCTGGTGCCCAGGCTCGCCGAGCTGAACATCGTCGGCGACACCATGGTGGGCTACGGCACCACGCCGATGTCGGCCGTCGGCTCGGGATTGCTGACTTATGAGCTCAGCCGGGTTGACGGCAGCATCGCGACGTTCTTCGCCGTGCACGTCGGGCTGGCGATGCAGTCGATCTACCTGCTTGGCTCGGAGGAGCAGAGGCAGCGCTGGCTGCCGCCGATGGCCAGGCTGGAGAAGATCGGGGCGTTCGCGCTCACCGAGCCCGATCACGGGTCCGACGCGGTCATCCTCGAGGCCACTGCCCAGCGCGACGGCAGCGAGTGGGTGATCAACGGCCGTAAGCGCTGGCCCGGCAACGCCGTGTGGTGCGACGTGATCGTTGTCTTCGCCCGTGACACGCAGGACGGACAGGTCAAGGCGTTCGTCGTGGAGAAGGACAACCCCGGCTACGCCGCGTCCAAGATCGAGGGCAAGGTCTCGCTGCGGATGGTGCAGAACGCGGACATCACCCTCATCAACTGCCGCGTCTCCGAAGATGCCCGGCTGCAGGACTGCAACTCGTTCACCGACGTCGCCAAGGTGCTCAAGGGCACCCGCAACACCGTTGCCTGGGGATCAGCCGGACATGGGGTCGCCGCCTACGACATCGCCCTCAACTACGCTCAGCGGCGGACCCAGTTCGGCCGGCCGATCGCGAAGAACCAGATGATCCAGTCGATGCTCGTCGAGATGCTCGGCGAGGTCACCGCCATGCAGCTCTACTGCATCCGCCTCGGGCGGCTGATCGACGACGGCAAGATGAGCGACACGATGGCCTCCCTGGCCAAGTACTTCTGCTCGGTCAAGGCCCTTCATGTATGCCGCGTGGCCCGCGACATCCTCGGCGGTAACGGGATTCTGCTGGATTTCCACGTGATGCGCCACCTGTGCGACATGGAGGCGCTCATCACCTACGAGGGCACCGCGGAGATCCAGACGCTCATCGTCGGCCGCGACATCACCGGGCAGAGCGCCTTCGCCTGATGCGATCCGCCTCAGGCGTAGCCGTCGGGCGGCTCGGGCAGCCTGCGCAGCGCCTCCAGGGCGACGAATAGTTCCGCTGACGATCTGGGGTCCTGCAGCGAGCGGCCAGTCTGACGCTCGATGCGGTGCAACCGGTGGCGCACCGTGTTGGGGTGGCAGTACAGATGCTTTCCTGCCTCGACCGCGGAGCCCTGGAACGCGAAGAACGCAGCGAGGGTGTTCAGGAGCATGTCCCGCTCGTCTGGGTTGATGTCCAGCAACGGCCCGAGGATCATGTTCGTGAGCCGGTGGGAGGTCGTCGGGGAGCTGACCACGAGAACGGGCAGCGGGGCGTCATCGAACACGGTCACCATCGGGTCGCCCGCCGGTGAGCTAGCCAGGGCGATCCGGGCCAGATGCAGCGCCTGCGACGTGCGCTCAAGTCCGGTGTACACCGGGCTCACCCCGACTCGGGCCACAGCGCCCGAACGCAGGATCTCCACCAGCGCTGGGGTGTTACGCTGCGATCTCAGCGACACGATCCCCACCTGGAACTCGGGCAGCAACCGCCAGGCCGACCCGATTCCTCGCACATGCAGGCGGCTCTCGACCCGCGGCAACGCGTGCCGGGCCACCGCGGGGACCTCCGCGGCCACGACGACGAATACGCCCTGGTACGGAAGCCCCAGCAGATCGGCCGCCTCCCACACCGTTGCCGTGTCGGCGATCCGCCCCTCGAGCAGCGCCTCGACCAGCGCCGATCGTTCCTGGTCCTGGCAAAGGAGCTGCTCGGTCATGGCATCCCGGTAGGCGGTAGCCAGCTCCGTGGTGAACAGGGTGTTCAGCATCCACATGTCAGATGCGATGCCCACCAGTTCGGCGTCCGACACGATCCCGGTCTGGTGTGCCTCCGCGGCGAGAGTGTCCCACATGAACCGGAAGCCGACCTGGTACGAGCTCTGCACCGCGGCGAGCGGCGCCCCCTGCTCGGCCCGCCGCCGGCCGGTTCGCCGCGGGGCGGCTAGGTCGTGCGACCCTGGGCGGCCGAGATTGGTGAATATGAACGTGAGATTGTCCTGCAACGACTGGTGCAGATCATCGATGGGAACCAGGCAGTCGTCGCCGTAGATGTCACTCTGCGTGCCGCGAATGTCACTCTGCTCAAGGACGCGTTTCAGCAGCTCGTCGGTAAGCGCAGGCAGCCGGTTGAGCAGCGCCGACGCGAGCACGGCGCCTTGCGGATTTGGGACATTCGCATCCTGTTTTTGCATCCAGCTTGAGAATAGGCCACGGCGCGATTGTGCGGAAGCACCCGAGATCCGTATCGGTATTGTCACTCCAGCCATAGACGCCTGCCGCGCCGCGGAGCAGGGTCAGTTACACGCACCGGAACCCCGGGCCGCAAGACCGCCAAGGAGAGCCGATGAGTGTCTACCGCGTAACCGAGGTCATCGGGGTCAGCGAGGAATCCTGGGAGGACGCCGCACGCGAGGCGGTCAAGACCGCAGCCGCCACCGTGCGCGACCTCCGGGTGGCCGAAGTGATCCGCAAGGACGTCACGATCGAGAACGGCCAGGTCAAGAACTTCCGGGTACGGCTGGGCCTGTCGTTCAAGTACGACACCGGCGACTGAGATGGCCGAGTTCGTCAGCGTGCAGTCCTCCAGCGGGCTGGCGACCATCCGGCTCGACCGGTCGCCGGTAAACGCACTGAGCATCGCGCTGCAGGGTGAGCTGAAGGACGCGGCTGAGCAGGTCAGCGCGGACCCGAACATCCGGGCCGCGGTGATCTACGGCGGGGAGAAGGTGTTCGCGGCCGGAGCGGACGTCAAGGAGATGGCAGGCAAGAACTACGCCGAGATGGCGGCCATCAGCCGCAGGCTGCATGCCAGCTTCCGGGCGGTTGCCGCCATCGGCAAGCCGGTGGTGGCCGCGATCACCGGCTTCGCGCTCGGCGGCGGGCTGGAGCTGGCGCTATGCGCGGACTTCCGGGTCGCCGGCGAGAACGCTAGATTCGGCGTGCCCGAGATCCTGCTCGGCGTCATCCCCGGGCTGGGCGGCACCCAGCGGCTGCCCAGGCTGATCGGGCCGGCCCGGGCCAAGAACCTCGTCTACACCGGAAGGTTCGTGGACGCTGAGGAAGCCCTGCGGATCGGCCTGGTGGACCAGGTCGTACCGGACGCCGACGTGTACGGCGCCGCGACCAGGCTCGCCGGGCAGTTCGTGTCCGGTCCCGCGCTGGCATTGCGCGCGGCCAAGGAGGCGATCGACACCGGGCTGGACCTCGGCCTCGACGCCGGGCTCGAGGTCGAGCGCCTGCACTTCGCGGCGCTGTTCGCCACCGCGGATCAGAAGCTCGGCATGGAGAGTTTCGTGGCCAGCGGGCCCGGCAAGGCGAAGTTCGCGGGCAAGTAGGTCCCGGTCCACGACTGTCCGCGGGACGCGTTCCCGCGGACGGCGGCGCTACTTGTCGTACTCGTAGAAACCTCGTCCGGACTTCCGGCCCAGCCGGCCGGCGGCGATCATCCGCCTGAGCAACGGCGGAGGCGCGTACTGCTCGCGCTTGAACTCCTCGTACAGCGAGTTGCCGACGGAGTAGACGATGTCGAGGCCGGTCATGTCGGCCAGGGTCAGCGGGCCCATCGGGTGACCGGCGCCGAGGCGCATGCCGTCGTCGATGTCCTCCCGGCTGGCGAAGCCTTCCTCGTACATCCGGATGGCGGCATTGACGTACCCGATGAGCAGGAAATTGACGATGAAGCCCGCCCGGTCCTTGGTCCGGATGGGGTGCTTGCCCAGCTTTTTGGCGAACGCGAACGCGATGTCTGCCGTCTCCGGGTCGGTGTCCAGCGCGACCACGATTTCGACCAGCTTCATCAGCGGAACTGGCGAAAAGAAATGGACTCCGACCACCCGTCCCGGATGCTGCACTTTGCCCGCCAGCTCGGCGATCGGGATGGACGAGGTGTTCGTGGCGATCACGTTGCCCGGGCTGACCAGCTCGTCGAGTTCCTTGATCAGCGACACCTTGAGATCGAGGATCTCCGGGACCGCCTCGATCACGATGTCCGCGCTCGCGACGTCTTTCAGATCCGGGGTGAAGGAGATCCGGGCGAGCACCTCGTCGCCCTTAGCCTGGTCCATCTTGCCGCGTTTGACCGCGCCGGCCAGCGACTTCTCCACCCGCCCCCGGGCGGCATCGAGGAACTGCGGCAGATCGCGGACGATAACGGGCATGCCCGCGACCGCGGACACCTCGGCGATGCCCGCTCCCATGAGCCCGCCGCCTACGACGGCGACCGAGTTGATTTCTCGCGGCATGGCTGCGTACCTCCGCCGGATAGGCCATATCTGCTGTGTGTCAAGTCACATCCGACCGTACCGCTGAGTGCCTGGTGACCCATTGTGCGGTGGCACCGGGGTCAGGTGCGCGGATTGTCCGCGGCCCCACCGACATCCCAGACCGGCCGGCCGCACTACCATCCTGATCCCCCACCGTCTCAGCGGCCTCGAAGCGGTGGATGAGATCCTGGTGCTGTCAAGGGAAAGGTTGCTGAACGCGGTAGCCACGCCGACCTGCTCGCGGCTGTCGGGAGGTAGGCGAGCATGTGGCGCCGAGACAGGGCTTAGGCCGGCTTCCCGGTGACCCCGGCCCGCGCCTGCTCGAAGGTGATAATCCGCTGCGGGTAGTTCTTGGTGAACACCAGCGACCGCTGCCACACGAGCAGCGTACTGAGCCGGTTGCCCCAGCCGATCAGGTAGAGCACATGGATGAAACCCCACATCAGGTATCCGATGGAACCGCTGAACCGGATGCCGAACGCGTCTGCCACGGCCGCCCGGTACCCGATGGTGGCCATGCTGCCCTTGTCGAAGTACTTGAACGGCGGTACGTTCCCGTCCCCGTCGAGCCGGGCCCTGATCACCTTGCCGACGTAGCGTCCCTCTTGTATGGCGGGCTGGGCCACGCCGGGCAGCTTGTTCAGCGACACCATGTCGCCGATCGCGAACACCTCGGGATGGCCAGGCAGCGTGCAGTCGGGCAGCACCACGACCCGCCCGGCGCGGTCGGTTTCCGCGCCGGTCGCCTCGGCGAGCATGCTGGCCAGCGGTGATGCCTGTACCCCGGCCGCCCAGATCTTGGTGCGGGCGTTGATCTTCTCAAGCCCGGCCGCGCTCTTCACCGTGATGCTGTCGGCGTCCATGTCGGTGGCCATGGTGTCCGTCCGCACCTCGACGCCCAGCTTGACCAGATGCTTGCGGGCGTAGCGCTGTAGCTTCGGATGGAACGGGCCGAGGACCGCGGGGTCGGCCTCGACCAGGATGACCCGGATCTCCTTGGCGGTATCCACCCAGCGGTACTCACGCGGCAGCACCTTTTTCGCGAGCTCGGCCACCTGGCCGGCCAATTCCACCCCGGTTGGGCCGGCCCCGACCACGACGAATGTCAGCAATGCCTTACGCAGCGATGGATCCGGGACCGTCTCGGCAAGCTCGAACGCGGTCAGGATGTGACTGCGCAGCTTGCGGGCGTCCTCAAGGGTTTTCATACCCGGCGCGAAGCCGGCCCAGTGGTCGTTGCCGAAGTACGCGTGCGTGGCGCCGCCCGCCACGACCAGGGTGTCGTAGCGCCGGTGCAGCCTGCGACCGTCCGGCGTCACCCCATAGACGAGATGCTTGTCCAGGTCGAAGTACGTGACGTTGGCCTGGACGGTCCTGGCGTTGCGCTGGCGCTTGATCACCTGGCGCAGCGGTGGCGCGATCAGGCCCTCGCTCAGCAGCCCGGAGGCCACCTGGTATAGCAGCGGCTGGAACAGATGATGGTTGGTCCGGTCCGCAATGGTCACGTCCGCGTTGGCGTGAGCCAGTGCCTTTGCCACGTTCACACCGCCGAACCCGCCGCCCACCACGAGCACCTGATGCCGTCCGCTTGTCTCGCGGGCCAGAGTAGAGCCGCTGGCGTGGTCCGTCTTCGGCATCGACTCGCCCTTCACCGGCGCCAATCCACTGCTTCACAGGCGATGCCCTGGCCGCTGCCGATGCACATGGTCACGAGCGCGTAGCGGCCGCCGGTGCGGGCGAGCTCGTAGAGCGCCTTCACGGTGATCAGCGCGCCGGTCGCGGCGACCGACCGGGTGGCCGATCGGCTGCCCGCCGGAGTCCGGACGCCGCTCAGTACGACGACCTGACGTGAAGCGTTCATTCCGCCTCCAACCCCTGGTGACGGTCTTGAGCGTAGGCCCCGCGACCGCCCCCGCCATTAGCCTCGCCGACCGTCTTGCGCCCTTGGCGTTAGTCCCGCGGACACCCGCGACGGGGACGGTGGCCACGTTGTGCGCAGCCACCGCGGATTCGCCAAGGGGTTGTCACGCCAGCTATGGACGGTGTGCCCCAGGCGGGGCAGGCTCGGTGACATATCCCATCGGAACGGCGGCTCGCACATGATCGACGGGGCGAACCAGCCGGCCGGCTGCCGGAGGCAACTCGTGGCGATCCCGCGGCCGGAGCGGAAAGGACAAGCTCATGGCTGACGCGGTAATCGTGGCCGCGGCCCGGTCGCCGATCGGCCGCGCCTTCAAGGGGTCGCTGAAGGAACTGCGGCCCGACGACCTGACCGTCACCATCGTGCGCGCGGCGCTGGACAAGGTGCCGCAGCTCGATCCGTCGGACGTGGACGACCTGATGCTGGGCTGCGGCCTGCCCGGTGGCGAGGCCGGGTTCAACATGGCCCGGGTGGCCGCGGTGCTGCTCGGTTGCGACCACCTTCCCGGCACCACGGTTGCCCGGTACTGTGCGTCGTCCCTGCAGACTACGCGGATGGCGATGCATGCGATCAAGGCCGGCGAGGGCGAGGTGTTCATCTCCGCCGGCGTGGAGACGGTCAGCCGGCACATCAAGGGCAGCAGCGACTCGTTGCCTGACACCATGAACCCGCTGTTCGGCGACGCCTCCGCGCGCACCGCCTCGGCGGCCAAGGGCGGCGCCGAGGGCTGGCACGACCCGCGGGAAGACGGAAAGCTGCCCGACGCCTACATCGCTATGGGGCAGACCGCGGAGAACGTGGCGTCGATGTGCGGTATCAGCAGAGCCGAGCAAGACGAGTTCGCAGTCCGCTCGCAGAACCTCGCCGAGCAGGCGATCAAGAATGGCTTCTACTCGCGCGAGATCACCCCGGTCGAACTGCCGGATGGCACCACCGTGGACCGCGACGACGGCCCTCGCCCGGGTGTCACCCTCGACGCCGTCGGCGCGCTCAAGCCCGTGTTCCGCCCCGACGGGACGGTTACCGCGGCCAACTGCTGCCCGCTCAACGACGGCGCGGCCGCGGTCGTGGTGATGAGCGACCGCAAGGCGCGCGACCTGGGGATCACCCCGCTCGCCCGGATCGCTGCCACCGGGGTGAGCGCGCTGTCGCCGGAAATCATGGGCCTCGGCCCCGCCGAGGCGAGCAGGCAGGCAATGCGGCGGGTCGGCATGACCATCTCCGACATCGACCTGGTCGAGATCAACGAGGCGTTCGCGGCGCAGGTGATTCCCGCCTACCGCCAGCTCGGCATCGACATCGACCAGCTCAACGTGCACGGCGGCGCCATCGCGCTGGGCCACCCGTTCGGCATGACCGGCGCCCGGATCACCGCCACCCTGCTCAACGGCCTGGACGCCCTGGACAAGACCGTCGGCCTGGAAACCATGTGCGTTGGCGGCGGCCAGGGCATGGCGATGATCGTCGAGCGGCTCAGCTAGTCAGGCGCACAGGTACCGCCGTCGCCGCCGAATTCGATGGCCTGGGCTCGGTGGAAATTTACTGCCGGTAGAGGCCCTGCAGGCCAGGACATCTCGGGGCCCCCGGGCTGTTCTGAGGTGGGTAAGGCTCAGCAGAGTCCCGGTGTCCCCCGCGCCACGCCCAATGACACGATCACAAAGCGCCCCACTCCCACATGGCGGAGAAGCAGATGAGTGACCCCCAAGTCCGGTCGGTAAGCTCGCCATCGCACCTCGATCACGAGGCACTGGCCCGAGCGCAGCGTGAGACGCTCAACACTCCACGACGCCCGTACGGGCTAGCCGCCAGGGTGCTGTTCCGGCTGCTGGACATCCTTTACGGGCGCAAGCGGACGCTGTCGAAGTTCAAGGTACTGGAGCTGGTGGCGCGGGTTCCATATCAGAGCTGGGAGCAGGTCGCCTACATCGCGATCACGCATATAGCGCAGCGCACCGGGCTTGCCCGCCGCATCCATGATCAGGTGGCGGAGGCGCGGGCCCAGCAGGATAACGAACAATGGCACCTCCTGATCCTGGAAGAACTCGTTGCCCGCACGGGCCGCAGAGAATCCCGCTGGCATTATTATTGGATTCCGCAGTCGATCGCATTCGCCTACTACCAGCTGTCCTGGCTTCTGTATGTGATCCACCCGGCCTGGTCCTACCAGTTGAACGCCGACTTCGAGGATCATGCCGAGCACGAGTACATGACGCTCGTCGCCGAGCATGCGGACTGGGAAAAGGAGCCGTTTACCTCGGCGTTCGAGGCCGACTACGGCAGCTTCGACTCACTGGCCGACCTGTTCCGGCAGATCGGTCACGATGAGCGGGTGCACAAACAGGAAAGCTTGGCCCGAATGCGCCAGCCCAAGTTCCGGTGAAGCCTTCTGGTGCTCGGCATACATCTGAGCAAGTAACGACTTGCGTCTGGCCACCACGATCCCCAAGTGCACACGACCTGCTACGGATTGGAAAGGGGCATAAGCACACGGTATGGGAGCATGCCGATCCGTCAATAGGCGGATGAAGAAGAGGGAGCATACTTGCCGACAATGACCGCGTCCGCCTCGCCAGCCTGCGAACCAGGAAGGTATCGGCCGATTTCGCGCCAGCCGGGGGCCAGCCCGCGGTTGCGGGCTTCCCGCCCGCCGCGATGTTGTCCTTGACCAGCACGGGAATCCCCTCCAGCGCCCGCGGATCTGTCCGCCGCTCCTAAGTACTGTCGCTGGCGCGAGCCTCGGTCAGCGCTTTCGGGGCCGGCCGTTATGGCTGTGGGCAGTTCCGGGTCGCGGCCTCGTGAGGGCCAGGCGGTACCTCATGGGCGAGCGTCATCACCGTGCCGCCGGGTCTGGGCGGGTACTGGGCTGCCACACCGCCGATGAGAGGCACTCAGAAAGGCAGCAAGCACCCTGAGCTGCGGCAGGGATTACCTGCCGTACGCGCCTGGCACGCCTTGACCCGTGAACTGTCGGCGGCCGTTGTCATCATGGTGCAGGGCTCGGACTCTATGCGGCCATCCTGCTCCCGGAGGTGACCTATGCCCTGCAGAATGAAGAAGGCCCGCGGTCCGCGGCGAGAAGCGCTGCCGTGGTGGCGGATGCGGCACGAAGACCTGGGCATGCCGTTGCCTGCGGTCTATCTCCCGCAGCGCGGCCTCCGTGCCGCCCACTCGGCCGGGTCGCTGCTGCTCGTCATCGGCCCTGACGACGCACCCGTCCTAGACGCTGCGAAGGCTCGTGACGATCCTCAGGACGC
>WNFM01117950.1_pt1 | contig 19286 bp, 17 predicted proteins | sample 5400271 | NCBI WGS metagenome assembly WNFM01 (sample SAMN13153352, study PRJNA577476) | soil metagenome | isolation source: 60 cm saprolite on Douglas fir-dominated hillslope | place: USA:California | collected 2013-09-17 | reverse complement strand
GTGCATGGCGTGGTGCGCGGAGCGGTGAAGCTTTGGAGGCGCGACGCGAAGCGATGATACCATCGGCCGCATCCGTTTCATTCGAGACTGCACGCTTGTCGTACCGCGCAATTGCACTGTTTGCGATGCTCGCCGTGCCCATGGCCATGGCGGACGAACCAACGATCGCGGCGCGCGCCTCGTCAGCGCGCGTGCCGTATGCGCAGCGCGCCGACGTGCGCACCTTCGCAGCGGAAGTCGCCGACGCGACGGGAATTCCGCGCGGCCAGGTCGAACGCTGGCTGGCGGCCGCGAAATTCCAGCCGAAGATCGTGGCGGCGATGGACCGTCCGCTTCTCTTGCCGCCGAAGTGGTTCGAGTACGCACCGCGGTTGCTCGCGTTCGATCGGGTGTCCGGCGGTGTCGAATTCTGGCGCACGAATGAGAAAGACCTGGCGCGCGCCGAGACCGACTACGGCGTTCCGGCCGAGATCATCGTCGCCATCCTCGGCGTCGAAACGATCTACGGCCGGAACACCGGCTCGTATCGCGTCATCGATGCACTCGCCACACTCGCGTTCGATTACCGGCACCGTGCACCGTTCTTCCGTGGCGAACTGCGTGAATACATGCAGCTTGCGCACGAGCAGCGCTGGTCGCCGCTCGCGCCCAAGGGTTCGTTCGCCGGCGCCATGGGCATGCCGCAGTTCATGCCCGGCAGCTATCGCCAATATGCGGTCGACTTCGACGGCGATGGCCGGATCGATCTTTGGCACGACAGCGCGGACGTGATCGGGAGTGTCGCGAATTATCTGGCGCGCCACGACTGGCTCGCCGGCCAGCCGATATTGCTGCCCGCGCGCATTGCTCCGGAGTCGCGCGACGCGGCGTTGCGGCGCCTGGATGGCGGCATCAGCGAGCGGCGCCCCTTGTCTGCATGGCAGGCCGACGGCGTCGACGCGGAAAATGCGCCCGACAAACTTGACGCCGAGCCGGTGGGTCTCCTGTTGCTCGAGGAAGCGCCGGAGGACGGCGAGCCGCAGGCGAGTTACTGGATCGCGTGCCCCAATTTCTACGTGATCACCCGCTACAACAAGAGCCGCCTCTACGCGGCCGCGGTCTTCGCGCTGGCGCAGGCGATCCGCCAGGCGCACGACGCGGTGCGCTGAAAACGGCCAACGCTCGGCGGCGGGGGTTGCGCAATCGCGACTGAAGCAAGGTCAGGCTGCGCAGGTATAATCAAATCGTGTCGCGTGCACAATTTGCATGCGGCGGGCGCCCCATTGCGAATCCTCATTTCCAACGACGACGGCTACTTCGCGCCGGGCATCGAGCGTCTCGCGGCCGCGCTTGCGGGCAAGGCCGACATCACCGTCGTCGCACCCGAGCGCGACCGCAGCGGCGCCTCCAACTCGCTCACGCTCGACCGGCCGCTGACAGTGCGCCGCGCGTCCAACGGCTTCCTGTTCGTCAACGGCACGCCGACCGATTGCGTCCATCTCGCCGTCACTGGATTGCTCGACGAATTGCCGGACATGGTGATCTCGGGGATCAACCTGGGCGCCAACATGGGCGATGACACGATCTATTCGGGCACCGTGGCGGCAGCGACGGAAGGTTTCCTGCTCGGCATTCCATCGTTCGCGATTTCGCTGGCTTCGAAGGCGGCCCGGCATTTCGAAACCGCCGCCGATATCGCGGTACAGCTCGTCGAACGCCACGCGCGCGCGCCGGCGGGCGCGTGGCTGCTCAACGTCAACGTTCCGGACATTCCGCTCGCGTCGTGCAAGGGATTCGCCGTCACGCGCCTGGGGCGCCGGCACAAGGCGGAGGATGTGATCCGCGCGCAGAGCCCACGCGGCGAAACCGTATACTGGGTCGGCGCCGCCGGCCCGGCCGCGGACGCGGGGGAGGGCACGGATTTTCACGCGGTGGAAGCCGGGCACGTCTCGGTGACGCCGCTGCAGATCGATCTCACGAATCGCGAACTCATGCCAGGCGTCGCGGACTGGATCGGCGGCTAGCGGCCCAAGTGTCGCGCGGTGACGCTCACAAGGGAGGCGGGCGAAGTGAATCAGGACGGCATCGGCATGACGTCGGCGCGAACCCGCGCGCGCATGATCGAACGCCTGCGCGAGCAGGGCATCGTCGACGAGGTCGTCCTGGCCGCGATGAGCGCGGTGCCGCGCCACATTTTCGTCGACGAGGCGCTTGCCATTCGCGCCTACGACGATGCGCCGCTGCCCATCGGCCACGGCCAGACGATCTCGCAGCCGTGGATCGTTGCACGAATGACCGAGCTCGCGCGCAATGGCCGCGACTTGGATTCGGTGCTCGAGATCGGCACCGGCTGCGGCTACCAGACGGCGGTGCTCGCGCACGTGGCAAAGCACGTCTACAGCGTCGAGCGCATCGGCGCCCTCGTCGCCAAGGCGCGACGCCACCTGCAATCGATGAAGCTCAAGAATGTTTCTCTCAAGCACGGCGACGGCAGCCACGATCTGGGTGAGCCGCTCGAGGTCGACGCCATCGTCGTCACTGCCGGCGCCACACACGTTCCGACGGCGCTGCTGCCCTATCTCAAGATCGGTGGACGGATGGTGCTGCCTTTGTCGCAATCCGGCGACGAACGCGGCGTTCAGCGCCTGACGGTCATCGAAATGACGCCGATGGGGCAGAAGGAACAGACGCTCGATGCGGTAAGATTTGTACCCTTGCTACCCGGTGTCGCCTGAAGCGTAACGTGCGCGCCGCGAAAATGATCCCGCCGATGCGCCCGTTGCCGAACCTGCCCTCCGACTTCGATCGAATGACGCGTCTCGCCGTGGTCGCCGTGCTCTGCGTCATGCTCGTCGCGTGCGCGTCGCGCACACGGGCGCCGATCGAGGATCGAATGGCGCCTGTCAAGCCGCCCCCGCCTGTGGCGGCCCTCGCGCCGCTGCCCTCCCTCGAGGAAACACGGCCGCAGACCTACACCGTGAAGCGCGGCGACACGCTCTACCAGATCGCGCTCGATCATGGCCTCGACTACAAGGATCTGGCCGCGTGGAATGGCCTCGAGAACCCGAACCTGATTCTCACCGGACAGGTCCTGCGCGTGACGGCGCCCGGCGAAGCGGCCGCGGCATCAGCGACAGGCGTCACCACGACACCGCTCAAAGCGCAGCCTGCGGTGACGGCCGCGGCACCCGGCGGCGCGATTGTCGGCGCGGCGCCCGGCGCGTCGGCGGCGGGACGCAATACCGACAATTACAAGTCCTCGCCCAAGGCGTTGAAGGAACCGTATTCCGAGCAGGCGCTGCGCGATGTTGCCCGCGGCGCGCAACCGCCCAACGAAGTGGTCGCGATGGCGGCGCCTTCCAGCGCCGCGAAGACGGATGTACCGCGGACAGCGCCCCCGGCGACGCCATTGGACGACGACGACAAGCTCGACTGGGCGTGGCCCGCGAAGGGCAAGGTCGTCACCGGTTTTTCCGAGACCGCCAATCTCAAGGGCATCGACATCGCCGGCGGGGCCGGAGAGCCGGTCATTGCGAGCGCCGCGGGCAAGGTCGTCTATGTCGGGACCGGTTTGCGCGGCTACGGCAAGCTCGTCATCATCAAGCACAACAAGACGTGGTTGTCGGCCTACGCGCACAACCGGGAAATCCTGGTGAAGGAAGGCCAGCAGGTGACGAAAGGCCAGAAGATCGCGGAGATGGGCAACACCGACGCCGACCAGGTGAAACTGCATTTCGAAATAAGGCGGCTGGGCAAGCCGGTCGACCCCGCCCGATATCTGCCGGCAGGATGAGCGCGAACCCGCGCGAGTCCCGCGGCGATGGGCGAGGCGCCGCGTACGACGCGCCCGATGCGGATGAAGCGCCGGCGCGGCCGGAGCCGGATCTTTACTCCGCCGATTTGCCGCTGCCGGAGCCGCCTCCCGGATTGTCGGCGGATTTCGTCACCGACATCACCCAGCTCTACCTCAATGATGTCGGGCAGCACGCGCTCCTGTCCGCGGAAGAGGAGCTCAAGTTTTCGCGAAGCGTGCGCGACGGCGATTTTGCCGCGCGCCAGACGATGATCGAGCGAAACTTGAGGCTCGTCGTCAGCATCGCCCGCCACTACACGAATCGCGGCGTCGCACTTCCGGATCTGATCGAAGAGGGCAACCTCGGGCTCATCCACGCGCTGACCAAGTTCGATCCGGAGCGCGGCTTCCGGTTCACGACCTACGCGACGTGGTGGATCCGCCAGTCAGTGGAGCGCGCCATCCTGAACCAGTCGCGCACGATCCGCGTACCCGCGCACGTCGTCCGTGAACTGAATGTCGTCCTGCGCGCGCTGCGCCACCTGGAAACGCACATGCCGGTTGACGGCCGCGAAGCCACACTCGAGGACGTCGCCCATCTCCTCGACAAACCCTTAGCGGAGATCGAGCGCTTGTTGCGATTGCAGGAGCACGTGCTGTCGCTCGACGCGCCGCTCGACCGTGATTCCGGCGCGACGCTCGCCGACGGCCTGGCCGATGACGATGCCCGCGCACCCGAACTCATGCTGCACGTCGCCGAGATCGAGTCTGCCGTGGGGGGCTGGCTCGCCGAGCTCAATCCGCGCCAGCGCGGCGTGATCGAGCGGCGCTACGGACTCAACGGGCACGAAGTCGCCACGCTCGACGTATTGGCGGGAGAAATGGGCGTGACGCGCGAGCGCGTGCGGCAGATCCAGGGCGAGGCGCTCGACCGGCTGCGCGCAAAACTCGCGCGGCGCGGCTACACGCGCGATGCGTTGTTATAACGTTTGGCACAACCTCATCAGGCGTCGTTCCGAGCGAGCACAATTTTATCGGGTGTCATTCCGAAGCGCAGCGAGGAATCTGCTGCTGCGTGAAAAGCGGATTCCTCGTCGTCAAGGCTCCTCGGAATGACACCCGGATTTTCCGCCTCGGAATGACACCAGAGTTTTTTATCGGACGTTAAGTCGCCTGCCTCAGGGCCGCCGGGGCGGGCAGCACCTCGATTGCGCGCTCGAGTGTTGCGATCAGCGCGTCACGCTGGCGCGAGGCACCCGGTTCACCATAACGCAGCGTCGAGAACGACTGGCCGATGGCCGCGAAGGCGATCGCGAATTGCGGCCAGCGGTGCGAGGCGCGCTCTGCAAAAGCCATCGGACCCTCGTAGGCGTAGCGCGGCAGCCCCGCGCGATCAAGGCGCCGGCACAGGTCGTCCCAAAGTACGAGCGCGCGTTCCTGCCGCCTGCGCCGAAACAGGAGCCACGCCGCGAGGAGGCCCGCCCAGCCGAATACCGCAGCGGCGGCCATGGCCACGACGTGCCATGGCGCAAAGCCGTCCAATTGCCATTCCCGCCAGAGCGAGCGCTGCCGCTGGTAATTGAAGTCGACAACGTTGCGGCGCCAATCGTGATTGACGGCGTCCCACGCGAGTTGCAGGGTCTTCAGCCACGACGCATCGAGACGCGCCATGAAAGGCACGCGCTCCCCGGAAGGCAGCGCGCCTAAGCCGACCTCGATGCGCGACGGGGCGACCGCGGCGGTCGGGTCGTAGCGCTGCCATCGTCCGCCGACCAGCGCCTCGGCCCACGCGTGTGCGTCCGATTGGCGCACGATCATGTAACCGCCGCGCGGATTGATCGCGCCGCCCTGATAGCCGGTCACGACACGGGAGGGAATCCCGGCGGCGCGCAGCAACACGACGAACGCACTTGCATAGTGCTCGCAGAAGCCGCGCCGGGTATCGAACAGGAATTCGTCGGCCGTATCCTGGCCGAGCGCGGGGGGCGACATCGTGTAGACGAAGTTCTCCTGGTTGAACCAGCGGAGCACCGCGCCGATGAGCTGCCGGTCGTCGCGATAGCGTTCGCGCAGTTCGCTTGCGAATGCGAGCGTTCGCGGATTGCGTTCGGGAAGCCGCAGGTTGGCGCCGGCGTCGAATTCCGCGTTGCCGGGATAGGATGAGCGCAACACGGACTGCTGCACGTAATGCGAAGTCTGCGTCAGCGGCGCGCGCGCCAGGAGTTGCTGGTCGCGCGTGAGGATCGCCATGCCGCCCGTCAGGACGCTGCCGATCTCGTTGTCCTGGCGAGGCAGCGATACGGGCAAATCGAGCGCAAAGAGCCAGATCCGGTGCGAGGGCTCCAGCGTGACCGCGTAGCTGATCGCGGCATCGCCGGCGGGCTCGAGGATGCCGCCATATTGGAGATTGCCCGCCGTCCAGGTACGGCCATCGAAGCGCGACAGCACGGGTCCGCGCCAATAGCGGTCGTGCGACGGGGGCACCGGTCCATCGAAGTCCACGCGAAATACAACATCATCGGACAGTGACAGCTCGATGATCTGACCCGGCTCCATCGTTTCGGACAGCCCAGTCTTCGCCGAGTGGTCCGACGGCAATCCCCACAGCGGATTTGCGAGCCGCGGGAAAAGGACGAACAGCAGGACGGCGATCGGCACGCCTTGGGCGATCATGATGCCGCTGCGGCGAACGGCGACGAGGCGGCTCGTCGTTGCGCCGGCGATGCCCGTGCCGTCGGTCAGCGCATCGAGGGTCGCGCCAACGAGCACCACCGCGGGAAGCACGGCAAGTGCCGCCACCGGCGACTGGCCGTAGAAAAACGGCGTGATCAGCAAAAAGCAGGACAGGCACACCAGCAGCGTGCCATCCCGCGTGGTCCGGGTTTCCAGGAATTTGATCGCCACCACGATGTAGAGAAAGGCGACCGACGGATCGCGTCCCCACAAGTATCTGTAGGTTGCTCGCACCGCGAGCGCGGCGGACACCGCGAACAAAATGAGCGTCCATGACGGAATGCGCGGAGGCGGAGCCTGGGGTCGCTGCCGGTCCTGGCGCAGCATGATCCAGCGTACGGCCACCAGCAGGATGCCGATCAATGCGACCCAGATCGGCAGATGCGGCGCCTGCGGCAACTGGGCGGCCAGCAAGAGCGCCCCGAGCCATCCGATCTGCGTGGAAGTGAGCTGCGAGCGGCGTTGCGAAGGCGTGCCCGGTCGCAGCGGCTGGAATGCGAAGCCGGCGGCGCCCGTCATGAGCCCTCGGCTTTCGGGAACAGTGCGAGCGCGACCAGCGCATGGCGGCGATGCTCGCGCCCTTGGCCGCCGGGAAGGCGGATGCCGGGGATCGCCAGCGCAAAAGGCCGCGCGGCGCGCTCGGCCGCCAGCACCCAAGACGTCAGCCGCGACAGCCGGGTCTCGTTGTCGAGCGATGCGGGAAGCTTGCCCCAATCGAGCGTCACCGGGCCGCCGCCGCCCACACCTTCGAATTCCTTCGTGAACCAACCCGCGCCTCGCGCGACCGCTTTCCACGCAACGCGCTGCGGCGGATCGCCGCGCTGGAATTCGCGCAATCCGGCAAGGTCCGCATCCTCGCTGCGTCCGGCCGCGAGGGCATCGGGACCCGACGCGCCGGGAGGCAACGGCGGCGCGCCGATCTCCACAGCGGGATAGACGATTCCGGCGAGCGGGAAATGGACGTACGCCCAGCCGCGCCAGAGCCCCAGCGGGAAAGCCGAGGACAACGTGACGCGACCCAACGGCAGATGCCCACGCGCCGGCGCCTCGACTTCGAGGGCGACCGTCAGGGCCGCGCCCGCCGGGACGTCACCGGAGGCGCGGGCACCGGCCGCGGCGAGCGTCACCGCGCTCCGTGCAAGGGCCCCGCCATGCAGCGACAGCGTGAACGCAACGTGCCCGCCGGCAAACGTCTCGCCGGCGGACAGCGGCGTAACCTCGATGCCGGCCAAATTCCGGAACGTATGCAACAGCGCGGCGGCCAGCAGCCCGGACAGCAGGAACGCGACGCCGACGCCCAGCGACAACGCGTAGTTGAGCGACGCTATGAGCATCGTCGCGACCGTGACGATCATCGCCCAGCCACGCCGCGTCGGAAGGATGTAGATGCGCGAATGACGCAGGACCACGGGCTCGCGGTCCGCCGGGTTGACGCGGAAGGCGCGCTGCCGAGCGCGGGCGATGAGTGCGGATACCCGCGATCCGCTGTGCGAGGCGGCGATCGCGGGGTTCACTTCAGGGCAGCGGAACCGCGCGCACCAACGCTTGCGCCTGCACGGCGCCTGCGCGTGTTCCTCCGGCAAGGCGATGGCCGGCAACCGCGGGGAACACGGCCTGGACATCCTCGGGCAGCACCATCGGCCGGCCCGCGATCATCGCCCATGCGCGCGCCGCGGCCAGCAGCATGAGACCCGCGCGCGGGCTCAGTCCGCGGCGTCCGCCCGTGTCGCTGCCGTTGGCCGATTGGCCGCGCGACGCGCTGATCAGTGCCTGCACGTAGTCGAGCAGCGCCGGGGCCACGTGGATTTCCGCCGCCTCGCGCTGCCAGTCGGCGAGCGTTGCCGCGTCGGCGGCACTCGGTGTTTCGGCGATCCGTGCCCGGCGATCGCCGCTGATCAGCAGATCGCGTTCTGCCGCGGGATCCGGATAGCCCAACTCGATCGCCATCAGGAAGCGGTCGAGCTGCGATTCCGGCAACGGATACGCGCCGATCTGCTCGACCGGATTCTGCGTGGCGATCACAAAGAATGGCTCGGGCAGCTTGCGCGTCTGTCCGTCCTGCGACACTTGCCGCTCTTCCATCGCTTCGAGCAACGCGCTCTGCGTCTTCGGCGGCGCGCGGTTGATCTCATCGGCGAGCACCACGGAACTGAAGATCGGGCCGGCGTGGAAGCGGAACGATTGCGCGCGCTCGTCGAAGATCGATACGCCGAGCACGTCGGCGGGCAAGAGATCGCTCGTGAACTGGATCCGCGAATAGTTGAGACCGAGTGTTGCGGCCAGCGCCTGCGCCAGCGTGGACTTGCCGACGCCGGGAATGTCTTCGATCAGCAGGTGGCCGCGCGCCAGCATGCACGCGAGGGCAAGTTTCAGCGGTTCGTCCTTGCCGACGACGATCCGTGCAAGCTGCTGCAGGACGGTCGCAAGGCGCCCGGCGACGGGGCTATTGGCCTGGGAAGCGGGTCGGACGGTCATCGTTGTTCGATCCTTGACGTTGGGGGGCTTTAAGGTCGCCGCAACGGCACTCTAACCGCGGGGCGGGACCTCGTCACGACCGGTGAGCCCGGGGTAAACTCCGCTGGGCGGAAATAGCGTATCCCAAGGCGCGATAAGCCCCGTCGTTTCGTCCACCGCGCAAGGCCGAAGTTCACCGACTCCACCCTTTACCCTTTGCGATCTTGACCACCGCTTTCGTTTCCCATCCTGCGTTCCTGCTCCACGAGATGGGTCCGTACCATCCCGAGTGCCCGGAGCGCGTCAGCGCCATCACCGACCGCCTGATCGCGGCCGGGCTTGATGCTTACCTGCACCACTATGCGGCGCCGGCGGCTACCCACGAGCAGATTGCCCGCATCCACGGCGAGCACTACATCAGGGAAATCGAGGCCGCCAGTCCGCAAACGGGCCTGCACTTCATCGATCCCGACACGGCGCTCAATCCCCACACGCTGGTCGCCGCCCGCCATGCGGCCGGCGCGGCGGTGCTCGCCGTCGACCTCGTGATGCGTGGCGAATGCCGCACCGCGTTCTGCGCCGTGCGGCCCCCGGGCCATCACGCGGAACGCACGCGGGCGATGGGATTCTGCATCTTCAACAACGTCGCCATCGGTGCGGCGCACGCAATGGCTGCGCACGGCCTCGAGCGCGTCGCCATCGTGGACTTCGACGTGCACCACGGCAACGGCACCGAGGAGATTTTTTCGGGCGACCCGCGGGTGCTGATGGTGTCGACGTTCCAGCATCCGCTGTACCCGTACTGCGGCCTCACCGATCCTGCGCCGAACATGGTCAACATCCCGCTCGCCGCCGGGAGCGCGGGCGAAGAGTTTCGCGCCGCCGTGCGCGAGCGCTGGCTGCCGGCGCTCGAGGCGCACCGGCCGCAACTGATCCTCATCTCGGCCGGGTTCGACGCGCATCGCGAGGACCCTCTCGCCGGGCTCATGCTTGTCGAGGCCGACTACGCGTGGGTGACGCGCGAGGTGGTCGCCGTCGCGGAGCGGCATGCGCAGGGAAGGGTCGTGTCGATGCTGGAGGGCGGCTACGCATTGTCGGCACTCGGCCGCAGCGCCGCCGAGCACGTCCGCGAGCTGCTTGCGGCCTAGGCTTCTGCCGGCGCGACCAGTTCAAGACGCAAAGCGCACGACGAAAGGAGACGATGGAGCGGCGGCAATTCCTCACGACGTGTGCCGCACTCGGCGGCGCCGGCCTCATCACCGGCGAAGGCGCGTGGGCGGATGCGGCGCCGCACTGGTATTCACGCACGCGCCTGACCGACATCCACGGTCGCCCGATTCGCTCGCGCGACCTCGCGGCGGACACCAATTATGTCTTCCAGTATCCGTTCACCGCCACGCCGTGCCTTCTCGTCAAGCTTTCGCGCCCCGCGGCGTCGAGCGCCTATCTCAAGCGCGAGGATGGCGCGGCGTATTCGTGGCAGGGCGGCGTCGGGGAAGGGCGCAACGTCGTCGCATTCTCGGCCATCTGCGCGCACAAGCTTGCGTATCCGACACGCGAGGTGTCGTTTATCCGCTACCAGCGTGACCGCTCTGCGACGTCCGCCGGGGAAGTCATCCACTGCTGCGCCGATCACAGCGTCTACAACCCGGCGGAGGGCGCCCGGGTGGTCGCGGGTCCCGCGCCGCAACCACTCGCCGCGATCCTGCTCGACCACGACGCTGCGGATGATGGCCTTTACGCGCTCGGCACGCTGGGCGCGGAGCAGTTCGACCGGTTCTTCGCGAAATACCAGTTGAAACTGGCGCTCGAATACGGCCGCGAGGGCGGGCACGTGGCGGTCAGCAGCACGTCGATCCTGCGCGAGCTCACGAACTACTGCAGGACGACGATCCAGTGCTAGCGCCAGCCGCGATCGTCGTGAACGACCTGCGCAAGCGCTACGACAAGGTCGACGCCGTCAACGGCATCTCGTTCGCAGTGCGCGCGGGAACGACCACGGCGCTGCTGGGCGGCAACGGGGCCGGCAAGACGACGACATTGTCGATGCTGCTCTCCGTGCTCACGCCGACCGCCGGCTCGATTTCCGTCCTGGGATGCGACATGCTGCAGCACCCGTACCGCGTGCTGCCGCGGATGAATTTCACGTCGCCCTACGTCGACCTCCCGAAGCGCCTGACGGTCGGTGAGAATTTGCGCGTGTTCGCGGACCTCTACGGCCTGCGGGCGCCGTTGCAGCGAATCGGCGAGCTTGCGAGTGAATTTGACCTTTCCGCCATTCTTGCAAGGCCGTACGGGACCCTCTCGGCCGGGCAGCGTACGCGCGTTTCGCTCGCCAAGGCGCTGCTCAACCGCCCCGAGGTGCTGCTGCTCGACGAGCCGACGGCCTCGCTCGACCCGGACATCGGCGATCGCATGCGCACGTACCTCGAGACCTACCAGCGCGAGAGCCGCTGCACTATGCTGCTCGCGTCGCACAACATGGGCGAGGTCGAGCGGATGTGCGACGACGTGATCATGCTGCGCGAGGGCCTGGTCGTCGATCAAGGCTCGCCGCAGGAACTGATCCAGCGTTACGGGCGCGAGACGATGGAAGAGGTGTTCCTCGACGTCGCGCGCGGCGTCGGCGACGAAGCCGATGGCGACATTCCGCCGCGGGAATTTGCCGCGTAGAAAGCCCTCCCATGTACGCCGCCGATGAATCGAGCGCCATCTTCTTTCCACAGACCGGAATCGCGGCGTCGGCGCGCCGCGTCCGCGCGCTCATTCGCCGGCATGCGTACCTGCTCCTCAAGTCGTGGCCGCGGATGGTGTCGATGGCGTACTACCCCACGGTGACGATGGTGCTGTGGGCGTTCCTTACCGTCTATCTCAAACCGACGACCAACTTCCTCACGTGCTTTTTCGCGGCCAGTTAGGCGTCTCGCTGACATTCATCGAGGAAATGTACTCGCGCAACCTGGGCAACCTCTTTGTCAGTCCGCTGCGCCTCGGTGAATTCATCGCGGGCCAGTTGACGATGAGCATCCTGCGCACGCTGATCGGCGTTGGCGGCGCGTGCTTTTTTGCGTGGCTCCTCTTCCGTTACTCGATTTTTTCGCTGGGATTTCCGCTGCTCGCATTCTTTTCGCTGCTGCTGGCGTTCGGCTGGGGCATCGGGCTCGCCGTGTCGGCGATGATCCTGCGCTGGGGCCTGGGTGCGGAGGAACTTGCGTGGGCAGCGATCTTCCTCGTCGCACCGGTGTCCGGCGTCTACTATCCGATCGCGGTGTTGCCTTCGTGGCTGCAGTCCGTGGCGTGGGCGCTGCCGTCCGCGCACGTGTTCGAAGGCATGCGTTCGGTGCTGCTTGCCGGCGCATTTCCGTGGGAGCACTTCCGCGCCGCCGTGGCGCTCGACGTCGTTTACCTTGCCCTCGGGATCGGCACGTTCCGGCTCGCGGTCCGACATGCGCGCGTCCACGGCAAGCTCTTGCACATGGGCGAGTAATTACCTAAGCAAGTCACCCGATCATCAGCGCCGCGACGACGCGCCGGTCCTCCGCGACCAGGATGTTGAATGTCCGGCACGCAGCGCGCGTATCCATCGCGTCGACGCCGACGCGCGCCTGCGTAAGCGCGCTGGTGAGACGAGGGTGCGGGAAGCGCTGCGTTGCGCCGGTGCCAAGCAGGACGATCTCCGGCTCATAGTCCAGCAGCCTTGCAAAGTCTTCGGCGGCGAGGGCTTCGAATCCCGCTGGCGCCCAGCCGGTCACGACGGCATCCGGCGTGACGATGAGGTTCTGCCGATATTCCGTCTCGCCGATTCGAATCCAATCCGGGCCGAAGGCGCGGATCAAGTTGGCGGCGGGCGCTTGCAGGTGAAATTTCATGGAGAACCAATATTAGACGATTGAACATGCACAACGTCCCATAACGACGATCCGTGGAATTTAGCGTCGCCGGTTGCAACGAATTGAACGATTGAACATGCACAACGCCGCATAACGACGATCCGTGGAGTTAAGCGTCGTCACTCTGGCGACGCTTCAACGAAACGGATCGTCGGAGCACGCGACTCTCGGTGCAACGGTTTAAGGCATCGTGCAGGTTCAAGGCAGTTGTGCTGGGTTGAGGCAGTTGTGCATTGCAACACGTTCACCGGACAGCTAGAATTATAGGGACTTGGGTCGCTCGGACGGTTCCGGGCGCTTACGCAAGAAGGATTCGGATGCCTCCCCCCCTGGAAACGCAGTTCGCCCGCATCGAGCGCCTCCCCCCGTACGTCTTTTCGATCACCTCCGAACTCAAGATGGCCGCGCGCCGCCGGGGCGAGGACATCATCGACTTCGGCATGGGCAATCCCGACGGCCCCACGCCGAAGCACATCGTCGACAAGCTGGTCGAAACCGCCCAGCGTCCCGACACGCACGGCTACTCCGTGTCGAAGGGCATACCGCGGCTGCGTCGCGCCATTTGCCATTGGTACGAGCGCCGCTGGGGTGTTGAATTCGACCCCGAAACCGAAGCGATCGTAACCATCGGCTCGAAGGAGGGCATCGCGCACCTGGCACTCGCCACGTTGGGACGCGGCGATACGGTCCTCGTTCCCAACCCCAGTTATCCGATTCACATCTACGGCCCGGTGATCGCGGGCGCGGATATCCGCCAGGTGCAGTTGACGCCCGATGTCGATTTCTTCGCCGAGCTCGAGCATACGATCAAGATGAGCGTGCCCAAGCCCAAGATGCTCATCATCAACTTTCCTGCCAACCCGACCGCGCAATGCGTCGAGCTGCCGTTCTTCGAGAAGATCATCGCGCTCGCGAAGGAATACGGCATCTACGTCGTCCACGACCTGGCCTACGCCGATATCTGCTTCGACGGCTGGAAGGCGCCTTCGATCATGCAGGTGCCCGGTGCGCGCGACGTCGCGGTGGAATTCTTCACGATGTCGAAGAGCTACAACATGGCGGGCTGGCGGATCGGTTTCATGGTGGGCAATCGCGGCCTGGTCAACGCGCTTGCGCGCATCAAGGGCTATCACGACTACGGTACGTTTACGCCGCTGCAGGTCGCCTCGATCGCCGCGCTCGAGGGGCCGCAGGAGTGCGTCGCGGAGATCACGGCCAAGTACCAGAGCCGGCGCGATGTGCTGGTCAAAGGCCTGCACGAGGCGGGCTGGAAGGTCGACAACCCGAAGGCGTCCATGTATGTGTGGGCGAAAATTCCCGAAGCCTACAGCGCGATGGGGTCGCTCGAGTTCGCAAAAAAACTGATTGCCGACGCCAAGGTGTCGGTGTCGCCGGGCATCGGCTTCGGCGAGTACGGCGACCGGCACGTGCGCTTCGCGATGATCGAGAACGAGGCGCGCACGCGCCAGGCGATCCGCGGCATCAAGCAGATGTTCCGCGACGACGGCCTTGGCTAATGACAGGGAACGACCCGCGATGAAGCCGCTCAACGTGGGCCTGCTGGGCTTCGGCACCGTGGGCCGCGGGACGTGGGAGGTCCTGCGCCGCAACGAGGAGGAAATCACGCGCCGCGCCGGGCGGCCGATCCGCATCACGTGGATCGCGACGCGCACGCTCGATCGCGCACGCGAGGGCACGCGCGGCATTGCGGGCGTCAATCTCACCAACGATCCGGCAGTGGTGGTGCGCCATCCCGACGTCGACATCGTGTGCGAACTGATCGGCGGCATCACGCCGGCGCTGTCCTATGTGCAGGACGCGATTGCGCACGGCAAGCACGTCGTGACGGCGAACAAGGCGTTGCTCGCGCACCACGGCAACGAAATATTCGCGGCGGCATCCGGGCGCGGCGTGATGGTCGCCTTCGAGGCCGCCGTCGCCGGCGGGATCCCGATCATCAAGGCGCTGCGCGAAGGGCTCACCGCCAACCGCATCGAATGGATCGCGGGGATCATCAACGGCACGTCCAATTTCATTCTCTCGGAAATGCGCGCGACCGGCGCGTCGTTCGCTGCCGCGCTCGCCGAGGCCCAAAGGCACGGTTTCGCAGAGGCCGACCCGACGTTCGACGTCGAAGGCATCGACGCCGCGCACAAGCTGACGATCATGTCCGCGATCGCCTTCGGCGTGCCGATGCAGTTCGGAAAGGCGTATTCGGAGGGCATCACCCGGCTCACCCGCGAGGACATCAAGTATGCCGAAGAGCTGGGCTACCGGATCAAGCTGCTGGGCATCACGCGCCGCGCCCCCAACGGCATCGAGTTGCGCGTGCATCCGACGCTGATCCCGCACAAGCGCCTGATCGCCAATGTCGAAGGCGCGATGAACGCCGTGCTGGTCAAGGGCGACGCGACGGGACCGACGTTGCACTATGGCGCAGGGGCGGGCGCCGAGCCGACGGCGAGCGCGGTGATCGCCGACTTGGTCGACGTCACCCGCATGCACACGGCGGACCCCGAGCACCGGGTGCCGCACCTCGCATTCCAGCCCGACCAGCTCACCGACGTCCCGATCCTGCCGATCAACGAAGTCGTGACGAGCTACTACCTGCGCATGCGCGTCGAAGACCGGCCGGGCGTGCTGCGACCGCGAGATCTCGATCGACGCGATGATCCAGAAGGAGCCGTCCGAAGGCGAGGAGCAGACCGACATCATTCTGCTCACGCACCGAATCGTCGAGAAGAACGTCGTCGACGCGATTGCAAAGATCGAAGCGCTTGCGACCGTCCGCGGCAAGATCGTCCGCATCCGGCTGGAAGAGTTGAACTGATGCGCTACGTCTCCACGCGCGGCGCATGGGCAGGCAACCCGTTGCCGTTCTGCGCCATTCTTCTGGAGGGGCTGGCGCCGGACGGCGGGCTTGCGGTGCCGCAATCCTATCCGCGTTTCACGGCGATGGAATTGGCGGCGTTGCGCCCGCTCGGGTATCGCGAGCTGGCCTTTGGCGTGCTGTCGCGTTTCATAGGCGACATTCCCGCGGCCGCCCTGAAGCAGATCATTGCCGACACGTACAACGCATCCGCATTCGGGTCCGACGAGATCACGCCCCTGACCACGCTCGCGCCGGGCTTTCACTTGCTGCGCGTATCCAACGGCCCGACGCTCGCGTTCAAGGACATCGCGTTGCAATTGCTGGGAAATCTCTTCGAGCATGTGCTGGTGCGGGCGGGCCGCTCGATCAACATCCTTGGCGCGACATCGGGGGACACCGGCAGCTCGGCCGAATATGCGATGCGCGGCAGGCGCGGCATCAACGTCTTCATGTTGTCGCCCAAAGGCCGGATGAGTCCGTTCCAGCAGGCGCAGATGTACTCGCTCGCGGACGCGAACATCTTCAATCTCGCCATCGAGGGAACCTTCGACGATTGCCAGGACCTGGTGAAAACAGTGGCCGGCGATGCCGACTTCAAGGCGCGCTTTAAAATCGGCGCGGTCAACTCGATCAACTGGGCGCGAATCGCAGCGCAGGTCGTCTACTATTTCAAGGGCTACTTTGCCGCGACCCGGGACGATGCGCGGCAAGTCGACTTTGCGGTGCCGTCGGGCAACTTCGGCAACATCCTGGCCGGGCATGTCGCGCGGGAAATGGGCCTGCCGGTCCGCCGCCTCATCCTCGCCACCAACGAGAACGACGTGCTCGACGAATTTTTCCGCACGGGTCGCTACCGGCCGCGTCCGGCTGGGGAAACGCACGCCACGTCCTCGCCTTCGATGGACATCTCGAAGGCGTCGAACTTCGAGCGTTTCATCTTCGACGTGACCGGAAGGAGCGCTCCGACCGTGCGGGAACTCTGGTCGAAACTGGCGGCCGAAGGAGAATTCGATCTCGCCGGCACGCGCTGGTGGCCGAAGGTGCGGGCGGCGGGAATCGTGTCCGGCCGCAGCACATCCGCACACCGCCGACGGCGTGAAAGTGGGGCGCGAACATTCCGACCCGGTGACGCCGCTCGTATGCATCGAAACGGCGTTGCCCGCCAAGTTTGCGGAGACGATCCGCGAAGCGATCGACCGTGATCCCGCGCGCCCGGCGGCCTTGGGCGGCCTCGAGGCCCGGCCGCAGTACAGCACGACGCTCGCGGCCGATGTACAACGGGTGAAAGACTTCATCGCGCAGCACGCCATTGCCGGTGACGCCGCGCTGGCTGCGCGATCCTAGGGAACGATGCCCACGATGCGCTACGTGCTTGCTTCCTTCGTCCGCAATTTGACCTCCGGGCTGCGGCTGTCGTTGTTCATGCCGGTCTCGCGGCTTTCGTTCCGCATCGATGTCACGCAGCTGCTTCTGCTGTTCGTATTTTCCGCGACAATCGATGTTGCGGGTGACTGGACTCGCGTGTCGGTGCACGAGTTCTCGCTGTATGGCGCGGGCACCGAGCTCTACACCGGTGCGTTACTGCTGCTGGCTTCGGCGCTGATCGCGCTCCTGTTCCGCCAGCGCATGCTCGCACTCGCGGTGCCCGTGATCGTCCTGGCGTCGGTGCCGCTCGCGCAGGTGATGAACTATCTCGTGCCCTTGCTGCACGGCAGATCGCTGCCGTTTGAAATGGGCGCCGCGCTGGCCGGGCGCGTGCTCGAGCTGTGGATGGTCGCCATTCTCGTGCGCAGCGTGGCGGTGGCGTTCGCGCCGCCCATAGCCCGCGTCTGGCTTGGCGCAATCTTCGGCGGCCTCCTGCTCGCTGCGCCGATCTGGCTCACGAATACCGTCGCGCCCAACGAGCCGTGGTGGCGCGACCAGACCCGGCCCGCAGCGCCGGCGGAAGGCATGTCGGCCGGATCGGAAGCCGTGCTCGCAACGCAGAGCTTCCTGCTCGACCACATGCTCTCCGAGCTGGTGGACGAGCGGCCGGGCACGACCGACCTCTATTTCGTCGGCTTTGCACCCTATGGTCGCGAGGACGTGTTCCGGAAGGATGTCGAGGCCGCGCAACACGTGATGGACGAGCGCTGGAACACGTCCGGGCGCTCCGTGCTGCTCGTCAACAATCCGCAAACGCTGCTGACGGCGCCGTTCGCGACGATCACCAACTTGCGCGAGACGTTGAACGAGATCGGCGCCGCGATCGACGTCGAAGACGACATCGTGATGGTCTACCTTGCAAGCCACGGCAGCCGCGAGTACCACTTGAGCGCCGACCTGCCGCCGCTGTCGCTCGTCGAGCTGACGCCGCCGGGCCTGCGGCAATTGCTGGACGACGCAGGCATCAAATGGCGGATCGTCATCGTGTCGGCGTGCTATTCGGGCGGATTCATTCAGCCGCTGCAGGACGACCATACTCTCATCGTCACGGCGTCGCGTTCGGACCGTACCTCGTTCGGTTGTGGCAACGCCAGCGAGTCCACGTTCTTCGGCGAGGCGTTCTTCCAGAAAGGGATGGCCACTGCCAATTCGCTCAAGGCGGCCTTCGACTTGGCGACCGTTCGCATCGCCGAACGCGAGCGGTCGGAGGGTCTTTCACCGCCGTCCGAACCCCAATGGTGGATCGGTCCGGCCATGGCGGACAAGCTGACCGGTTTGCGCAAGGGCGGCTCTGCAAGCGGCGTCATGACGCGCTTCTTCGCGCCGCGCCGCACGGTCCGATCGAATGTCGTCCATGCCAGCGAACGTTTGACGCCGCACCCACGCGCCGCGACAATTGGATGCCGGGGATTTCATGGCTCGTTTCCTAACGCGCATCGTGTTGGTGCTGGCGTTGATCGCCGCATTCTCGCTACCCGCGTTTGCGCAAGCGCCGGAGAAGGCGAAGCTGACGATCGGCGTCGGCGGCAAGACCCTTTTCTATTACCTGCCGCTGACGATTGCCGAACGCAACGGCTATTTCAAGGCCGAGGGCCTCGACGTCGAGATCCTCGATTTTCCGGGCGGCGCGCGCGCATTGCAGGCGCTGCTCGGCGGCAGTGTCGATGTCGTGTCCGGCGCCTTCGAGCACACGATCACGCAACAGGCGAAAGGCCAGTTCATCGAGGCGCTCGTGCTGCAGGGCAAATACGCGGGCATCGTGCTGGGGATGGCCAAGGACAAGGCCGCCGCGTACAAATCGCCGACCGACTTGAAAGGGATGAAGATCGGCGTGACGGCGCCGGGCTCGTCGACCAATATGTTCGTCAACATCCTGCTGGCCAAAGCCGGATTGAAACCCGATGCCGTCGCAACCGTTGGCGTCGGCGCCACGGCGGGTGCGGTCGCCATCATGAAACGCGGCGAGATCGACGCCATCTCGAACCTCGATCCCGTCATCTCGCAGTTGGAGTCCGACGGCACGATTGTCGCGGTGGTCGACACGCGCACGACCAAGGGCATGCAGGACGTCTATGGCGGGGCTTACGCGGCAGGCTGCATCTACGCGCCCGTGGACTTTGCGAAGAGATACCCAAACACT
>WNFM01130590.1_pt1 | contig 19302 bp, 14 predicted proteins | sample 5400271 | NCBI WGS metagenome assembly WNFM01 (sample SAMN13153352, study PRJNA577476) | soil metagenome | isolation source: 60 cm saprolite on Douglas fir-dominated hillslope | place: USA:California | collected 2013-09-17 | reverse complement strand
GGGCCTCGGGCTACGCCCTCCGCCCCAGGATCGGCGACCAGGTCAAACCGGACAATCTATGTGCTACAGAACCGGACAGTTCTATTTGCTACCGACACACGCCCTGCTGCAGATGCACGATGGCGGCAACAATGAATGACACGACCAGCAGCGCCAGGCCCGCGAGCATCGGGGTCTCGAACGCAAAAAGCGCAGCGCCCAGCAATTCCGCGGCCGCCAGAAGCGTGCGCGACCAGTCCACTAGACCCGCCGCGGACCAGGCCGCGATGGCGTGGGGGTCGATGAGCAAGGGCACCGTCAGCGCAATAATCCAGCCGCTCAGCAATCCGCGGGCACTTGCCAGGATCAGGCGCATGCGCCCGGCACCGGCGCTCCCGGGCACGGCAGTACGAACACCCGGCGGGCCAGCTCGGACTGCAGTTGCGCGCGCGGGTAGAACTGCAGGAGCAGCTCCGCTTGCAACAGTTCGGGATTCTGCCGGGCAAAGCCCGGCCAACCGCCGCCGTCACCGCGCTGGCAGATATGCTGTTGAATCAGCGCCAGGTAGGCGACTGTGATCGTCTCGTGATAGCGGTCGGCCTTCCCGAACCGGCTGGCGTGCCTGCGGATAGCCGCGCGGATGCGCGTCAGGGCCGTGGCGAAGTCACCCGGCCGCAGGTACAGATAGGCCGCGCGCACGTGTGCGGCGTGCCCGAAGTCAGCCTCCGCCAGCCCGCCGCTCTCCAGCGCCTGGAGGAATTCTGCATCGGTCATGACTGCTCCCGCAGCCGGTGACTGGCGCGCGCATCCAGGTCCAGCTCGTAAATGGCCTTGAGCTCGGCAATCTTGCGCACGGTCGGTGGCGCAAACGGTGGCTTGCCTTCGAAGGCATGGAGGACGATGCCTTCCAGCAGGTCCCCGAGCGTCATATTCTTGTAGGCGGCGAGTGCCTTCAGCACTTTCAGGATACGGCGCTCCATGCGCACACCGGTTTGTACACGCTCGATCAGCAGCTGTCGGGGCGCACTCGGCATAGCCAGCTCCTGTTACCTTGGTACTAAGATACCATGATACACGAGCGCCCACCGGCACACCAGGCAGGATTCATGCACGAAGCCACCGAAAGGCTGCTGCAGGATGTACGCGCCTGTACCTTGTGCCGGGCCCGGCTGCCCCTGGGCCCGAAGCCGGTGTTTCAATTCCATCCCCAGGCGCAGATTCTCATCGCCGGCCAGGCGCCCGGCCGCAAGGTGCACGAGTGCGGAGTGCCCTTCCTGGATGCGAGTGGGGATCGCCTGCGCGACTGGCTGGGGATCGACGCCACGGTGTTTTACGACCCGCAGCGCATCGCGCTGCTGCCGATGGGGTTTTGCTATCCGGGAACCGGGAAGTCGGGCGACCTGGCGCCACGCCCCGAATGCGCCGCCACCTGGCGGGCAAAGCTGCTGGGCCGACTGGCCCACGTACGGCTGACCCTGGCTCTCGGGCGCTACGCGCTGGCCTGGCACCTGGGTAAATCCTCACGGTCGACACTGACCGAAACCGTGCGCGCCTGGCGGGAGTACTGGCCGGAGCTGGTGCCGCTCCCGCACCCGAGTCCGCGCAACAACATCTGGCTGAAAAGAAATGCCTGGTTCGAGCGCGAGCTGCTGCCCGAACTGAGAGGACGCGTGCGAGAACTCCTGGACCGGACGCCCGGTGCGCCTGCGGACCGGTGAGCCACCTGATGACCCGGGTTGGTGGCGAGCGCGGGACTCGAACCCACGACCCCGGCCTTATGAGCACGGCGGTCAATTTATTGGTTTAAGCAATTCAACGACTGGTCGCGGCACGTCCTCTCGATTAACGGGCGCCCCTCGGCGTTCCATTCCTGGCGTGGCCACGCGGATTCGCGTTCTAACATCACGCGCCCCTGCTCCAACCCGCCTACGCGGCTATTTCCGTCCGGAGTTAAGTAGCTGCTGTTCCCACGAAAACGCAATGCCTGATGCGCCCCCGTGAGCGACGGTGATCTCCCACTCGCTCATGACCGCGATCCAGGTGATCGGCACGGCCCCGGCCTGCACCATGCGCAGAACCGCCATGTCGTGCGCCTCGCGCGATACGCCGCCGGACGCATCAGTCACGTAGAAGACGTCATAGCCGTCGGCCAGGCTCTGGATCACCGGCATCGCGAGGCAGACTTCCGTCCAAAGCGCTGCGATGATCAGTTGCCGCCGCCCAGTCTTTTTCACCTCGTCGACGACGCGCTTATCTTCCCATGTGTTGATGAAGGTCCGATTGATCGGCTTCTGCGTGGGAAAGACATCCTGGATTCCCTTAAGGAGGTATCCACCGCGCTCCTCGGTGACGGTAGTCAGGATCGTTGGGACCTTGAACGCCTTCGCTGCCTTCGCAAGCCCCACGACGTTGTTGACGACCAGCGTCGGCTCGTGGCTGTGCAGGTTTGAGAATTGAAACGCCTGGTGATCGATGAGCAGAAGCACGCTGCGCTCCGGCGTAAGCAGTGCGTCAAGTCCAGTCTTGGCAGTCATTCGCATTCTCCCTTGAAGTTTTGCTCTCGATACGAAATTTGCACCGTCAATCACTTCGCCCTCACGCACAGATAGATCAGCGCAGATGAAACGGGCTCATTCGGCGCGACAACGGCGCAGGTCCTCGGACCCTGAACTCGGCGACACCATCGCTGGAAAAGGTCCAGGAAGTCATATGCAACATGCGGCCCCATCGCCAGCTGTCCCCGCTCCAGGACTTCACATCGCCGACCACAGGCGCACCTTCTACAAATACTGAATGGGCCCTGGACGCCTTTTCAAGAGCGAGGCAATGGGCAAATATTCCTTTTGCGCGATCTATGGTGAAATGTCGCGATTGTGGTGACAGGCTGATTGGTGCTGGCTTAGGTCTGGGAGTGTCGGTCCAATGGACAATCCGAAGGCAACGACTTCTGGATTTTCTGAACTACTGAATGCGCCGTCGAACACCTCAGCAGCGTGGGACGCATTTTCTCTATTTGTGGTTAGAGCGACGCCAGGGGAAGCGACGGGGGCATTCGCCGATCACGCGCTGGGGTTGTACCTCTCTGGGAGGCATCGCATCCGCCGTGAGATGGCCGGACGGTCAGTCGAGGGCTGGAGCGATCCAGGAACGCTGAATCTTACTCCAGCCAATGTCGAGGCGGCCTGGCAGGCTAGCGGACCTTCTCGTGCGATCGTACTGCTCATACCTGACGCTTTCCTGTCGCGTGTGATCACAGAGCATTGGGACGCTGATCCACGAAACGTCGAAATCATCCCGCGCTTCCTCTCGCATGACCCGGTGATCCAGGGGGTAGCGACCCGCCTGGCGCTAAAGGCGCAGGGCGGTGCCCCAACGGAGCGGCTTTATGCGGAGAGCGCATGCGAGTTCCTGGCACATCATATGATCCACTCGTATTCAACACTCTCGGCGCCTCCTCCGCGAGTTTTTGGTGGGCTCCCGGCGCGTCGCCTCAGGCTGATATTGGATTACATAGAGGAGAACCTTGCGCAGCCCATCGCTTTGCGGCAGCTCGGCGAACTTGCCGGGATCAGCACGCGCCATTTCGAGCGCGCGTTCCGTCAGGCCATCGGCGCGCCTCCCCACGTATACGTTTTGAGAAAGCGCGTCGCCCGGGCGCAGAATCTGCTTCTTGGTGAACACCGGTTAACGATTGACGACATCGCCTTGCGTGCGGGCTTTAGCAGTTCCAGCCATCTCTCTTCGATGTTCCGCCGTCAGACCGGTTACACGCCCACAGAATTTCGAAGACTGCACTCACGTTAACGGGCATCGCATCGATTGATGAAGTGCAGATTGACATAGGCCGGCGTTCTCGACCTGCGGCGATGCTTTAGTCCCAGACGTTTGCGGAGCCTGCTCATCGGATCTCGTGGACCGAGAGCCGTTATTGGCTCAGGTGATGTGGGACTCGAACCCACGACCTCGGTACCAGGAGAACGGCATTTGAATTACCGGGTCAATCATTTCATTGGCAAGTCGCGGGGCGTCCGTCGCAGCTCGCCCTACCGAGCCACACAGAGCCACCTTGAGTCACGCCAAAGTCACGCGCAGTTCCAACCACTGTCCACATTCAGCGTCCGGGTCCGCCTCCCAAATCGAAGCCATTCCAGATTTCCCGACGGGCGGTTCGTCGGCAGTTGATTTGCACGCCCAAAGCCCCTCCCTGCGCGAACCCAACGCGCGGGGAGGGGCCAGAGGCCTGCGTGCCTACCCGGGCAAGTTGATCAGGCTACCTTGCGCCGCTCGTAGTACGCCGCAACCTTCGGAAGGCCGCCGACGCGTTCGAAGTGCTTGACCAGTAGTGGCGCGACCCGGTCCACAAGGTTTTTGGGAATATGGTCCAGCGCTCCGGAGCGGAGCCAGCGGACCAGCATGAAGATCTTGAAGTCCGCTACCGTGAGGCGCTTGTCGGCGAAATATTCCCCGCCCGCTGTCTTCAGCCGGGCTTGTAGCTGCTCCAGGTGGCGCGTGATGCGTCCGGCGGCAAGCTCTTCGCGCGCCTTCTTCTTGGCGTCCGCGGCCAAATCGATCGTGTTGCCAATCCGGGTACCGATGTCCTCGGCCGCGTCCATGGCTTCATCGCATAGCAAGGCCTGCCAGTCGTCCTTCGGATACAGGCCGGCGAGCTTGCCGACGTATCGATTAATGCTGTTGGACTGCGCGACAATTTTTCCGTCGACTTCCAGTGTCGGCAGCGCCTGGAACGGCGTCCGGTCCCGGAACTGCGGCCAGTCTTTTGGGCTGACTCGTTCGTCTTCGAAGGGGATGCCGCCGATGTGCAGCGCCAGGCGCGCCGGCTCCCCGCGTCCGCCGTCAAAATCAAAATAGGTCAGCTTGAGCTTTGTCATCTTCGTCTCCTCGCGATTGCTGGCAATGACTTGCATAGTGCAAGCGATTATAGTCATCCGCTTGCACTGTGCAAGTCGACAGCCTACTCTCGTCTCATGACGAAATCATTGCCGTCGCGGCGATCCAATTGCCCAATCTCCCGGGCGCTCGACTTCGTGGGCGACAAGTGGACACTGGTGGTGCTCCGCGACATCATCATGGGGCGCAGGCGCTATTTTCAGGAGCTGCTCGCAGGCAACGAAGGGATCGCCTCGAACATTCTCGCCAGCAGACTGAAGCTGCTCGAAGCCGTGGGAATGATCACCCGGCGGCGCGATCCGGCCCAGGCCAGGCGCGTCATCTACGAGCCGACCGGGAAAGCGCTCGATCTCCTGCCGGTAATGATCGAGCTCATCATTTGGGGCATGAAGTACGACTCCAGTGCCGCTGCGCCCGCGCACTTTGTGCGCCGTCTTGCGGAAGACCGGAATGGGTTCATCGCGGATATTCGCGCTGCGCACAATCTCGCAGGCCGTCGCCAAGCTCGTTGAAGAACCGGTGTTTGCGCCGACCATGGATCGCCGCCATGGGCGCCGCATCGGCAAAGCATTGAGGGGATTGGTGGCCAGGGTGGGACTCGAACCCGCGACCTCGCCATTATGAGCACGGCATTTGATTTGCTGGGTGAATCAATTCAATAACCTGTCGCGGGGCGTCCGTTGCAAATGGCCCTACCGAGCACAACGGAGCACCGCCGGATCACGACAAAATCACGCGCAACGTAACGATGAATCCGTAACACACCACCCGATATTGGGCACGTCAGTCCTGGGCCAATCCCGTCAGGCCCATGCGTGACGGTCGCCTCCTGCCCATTAGGGACTTGCCGCACGCATGGGCCAGCAGCTCAGGGGAAACGGAAGATGTTCTGGTACCCGAGACGCCACAGTGCCCCGTCTTGCGTCTTCCACACCAGACTCCTGGCGACGTAGGGATAGGGACCGTAGCCAATGCCGTAAGTCGAGCCGTTGATCTGGGCAAATACGCCGACCGGTGCCCTGCTCGTGGCCAGGCTCCAACCGCTGCCATCTGCCGAACACCAAAGGTCGTTCGGCCCTAACGCCCCCGCCGCATCGGATACGCAGAGCTTGTCGCTGAGCGCAAAGGACGCCGGGAACACCTGCGCCGGCAACGCCGAGACGGCGGGGAGCTGCGTCCACGTCACGCCATCGGTCGAGCTCCACACCTCGTTGGTCAACCCGCCCTGCCTGTAGCCGCCAACGAGGAAAAACTTGCCTGTGTAGACGACGATCTGGTAATTGGTCAGGGGAGCGAACGCGGCGCTGGATGTCGCCAGCGTCCAGGTCGCGCCATCGGCGGACGACCAGATCTCCGGGGTCACGCCGTTGCCGCTGTTGACGGTGAACGCCCAGATCCTGCCGGCAAACAACCTCAGCTGGAGCGGCCCGGCGGAGCTGAACGGCAAGCTGCTGGCCAGCTGCGTCCAGCTGCTGCCGTCGACGCTATACCATGCTTCGAGGTGGGCAGTTGGCAAACCCGCAGCCGCGGTTGCGACCAACAGCAGGCGGTCCGGGAGCGCGATGAGGCTCGCGTAGTCGGCGGCCGCTAGCGGCAATGGATCCGCCACCGTTGTCCAGCTGAGCCCATCGGTCGACGAAAATAACTGCGCATGCCAGCCGACCACCCACAGCCTGCCCTGGTAGCCGGCGGCGCTGGCCGCCATGAAGTCCGGTATGCGCGCATCCAGGCTCGCAGGTACCCAACTGGCGCCCGTCACTGAACGCCAAACTTCGCCGTCGATCCCGCCGAGGATCCAGTAAGCGCCGTTGAACCAGGCGGTCTGGAAAGAGCTGCCCATCGACGTGACCTGCGGCGTCGACACCAGCGTCCAGTTGCGGCCGTCGGTGCTGCTCCACACGTCGACGATCTGCACGCCGAGGTAGCCATTGCCGCCAAAGAGCATGAGTGTGGTGCCATCGGTGACTACCTGCGCCGCGTAGCGCGACGGGAAGGCGGCGCTCGCAGTCTCCTGCGTCCACGTCGCGCCATCCGGCGAAGACCACACGTCGGAGTAGGTGGTGCCGTAGAGGTATCCGCCGATGGCCCACAAACGCCCATTGAAGCCCACCAGGGAAGGTTGCTGGCGCCCGGATGGGAGGACCGCGCTGTTGGTGTTCACCCAGGTGATGCCGTCCGCGCTCGACCACAGGTCGTTACCAAACTGTAAACCGTCGGTGCCTCCCAGGATCCACAGGCGGCCGTTGAACGCCGTGGCCGAGAAATAGCTGCGTCGTGGGAAGTTCGGCGCGGCGAGCAAGGACCACGCCTTGCCATCTGCGGATCGCCACACTTGGTTCGGGCCTCCTTCACTGGTGATAATCCAGAGCGCGCTGTTGCTGTAAAGCAGGTGGATGTCCATCTGCTGACTGCCCAGCACGTTTCTGGCCTCGAGGTTCCAGTTCGCACCTTCAGTGGACGACCACACGTCGTTCCCCTGGGCACCGCTAGTAATGGCCCACAGCCTGCCGTTCCCGGCCGCTGTGCCGACCAGAGTCGTATCGCCGAAGCGGTGCTCAGGCACGGCGATGCCAGCGGAGACGTTCGGCCCATGCTTGAGCCAATAGAACGAGGACTGCGTCTGGTGCGTCGTCGCGTCGACCAGTGTCGTGGCCGGCGTCTGTGACTGGCTGCCATTCGCGCAAGCCAGCACGTTCGCCGGATCGCACCCAAAGTCCGTCGAGTGCGCAATGTCTAGCGCGAACGGCAGCGGCGCGAGGTCCAGCTGCGTGTCGGTCGGCCCGATCCACCCCGTTACGGCGAGGGTGCGCGGCGCGACCCGCAGGGCGTAGGAGGCTTGGGCCGAAAGGTAGTTCGGGTCCGCGGCCTTGGTCGCGGTAATCTGCGCGGTGCCGAGCGCAATGATTGTGACCTGGCCGCTCGCCGGGTCGACCGTCGCGACCGCGGGCGTGTCGCTGGCGTAGGTGACGGCGCCGCTCCCGCCGCCGCCGGCGGCCAAGTCCGCGTACGCCGGGTCGCCTGCAAACTTGTAGAGCGGACCCGCCTGGGCGAAGGCGATCGATTGTGGTTGCGGACCCGGTGGCGCCGAGGGCCCGCCCCCTCCCCCGCCTGCGCAGGATGCCAGCACAAGGAGCACCGGGACCGCCAACCATCGCTTCGCGCCAGGCACGTGCACTGCGCGGCCGATTGATAGGTCCGAGCTTCTCATGTGCCACGCTCCCGTCGACTTGCCACGCCAAGTTTGAAGGCGCAGGCGTGACTATACGAAGGTTGGGGTGGAGAAGGCGGGACTTACGCCAGGACATGACTCATGTGCCCGGCATGACCAGTTACCGATGTGCTCGGAAGGGGCCGTTGATTGATGGCGGCCAGGGTGGGACTCGAACCCACGACCTCGGCATTATGTGAGCGGTTCTTGGTTTTATAGGTGAATCAATTCAATAACTTGTCGCGGGAGCGTCGGCTGCAGATTGCCCCACTGAGCACTACCGGTCGCTACCGGGTGACGCGAAAGTCACGCGCGGCTTCAGTCACTGCCAGCTGTCGAGGACTGCGTCCACCTCTCCGTCTGAAACCTCCAAAGGCATCATCCCACCTAACCCCGGTACGCGGAGGTTCGTGGTAAGCCCAGAGGCGACAATTTGCGGTTCGCAAAACGTGCGCGGCCGACCCCCAGCCTATTGCATGGAGCGACTCTACGCCGGGGGCCGCTCGACAGCCACAATCGCGACGGCCACCCGATGGGCACGCCGCAGCAGCACCAGCTCGCACGAGCGACCCACACGATCTCCATTCAGTATTCGCTGCAGTCGGTCGATCCCGGTCACTGTCTCGCTGTCGTAGCTGATGATCAGGTCACCGGCTTCGAGCCCTGCGGCGGCGGCGGGACTTGCCGGTTCGACGTTGCGTACGCGCACTCCCGAAAACTGCTCCAGTTCATGATGGCGGGCGATGCGACGCGCAAGCGGCGATGTGAAGGCGGCCACGCCGATCCAGGCGCGGCGCACGCGGCCGTGCTGCAGCAACTGGCCGAGCACCCACTGCGCGGTATCGCTGGCGGTCGCAAAGCAGATGCCCTGCGCACCGGGGATGATTGCCGTGTTTACGCCGATCACGGTCCCGCGCGAGTCGACCAAGGGTCCGCCGGAATTGCCGGGATTGAGTGCGGCGTCGGTCTGGATGACATCGTCGATCAGCCGCCCGGTGCTCGCACGCAGGCTCCGTCCCAGGGCACTGACGACGCCGGCCGTGACCGTGTGCTCGAAGCCGAGCGGATTGCCGATGGCAATGGCCAACTGGCCGATCCGCAGCGCGGCGGAGCGCGCGAAGTGCAGGTGTGGTGAAGACTTCGCGCTCACGCGAATCAAGGCAAGATCGGAATCTGGATCGTCGCCCACGATGTCGGCGGCATAGTGTTCATCGTCCAGCGTAGCGACATGAATCTGGCGAGCCTGGTGTACAACGTGGCTGTTGGTGAGCAGCAGCCCGTCCGGAGTAAAGAAGAACCCGGAGCCACTGCCGCGCCGCTCACGCCGGCCATTGCGTTGCGCGACATCCAGGTGAACGACGGCGGGTGCGGCGGTACTCGCGGCGGAGCTGACGGCTTGCGAATAGGCGTCAAGCAGATCGGCGTCGCCAATGGATGAACCAGGGAGCGGGGAGTCCATCCGGCGTCTACTGGGGGCGCGCCAGCGGGAATTCAAGCGGGCCCCGGGCTGGCGAACAGCCGCGAGCAATTGGTGCGCTGGCACTATGTGGCGGCCGAACTCGAACTTTGCGCGCTGATCGGTCACGGTGGAAGGCGGCCATGCCAAGATCCGCCAGGCACGCCATGTGCCGCTCAACCGGGAGGCTTATCGGGTGCTGACCCAGTGGCGCGAGCAGACCGGCGTCCCGCTCAACGCCGTCCGCGACCTGCTCGGCCACGCCTCGGTGGCCACGTCGCTGCGCTACGCGCACCTCGCGCCCGATCAGCGGTGCGAGTTGGTGGCTGGGGTGAGACTCGAACTCACGACCTCGGCATAATGAGCGCCGTCATTCAGATTCTGTCGTTTTCAATTCAATAACCTACGCGGGGCGTCCGTTGCAATTCGCCCTACCGAGCACAACAGAGCACGATTGAGTCACGCAAAAGTCACGCGGCTGCAAGTCCAGCTGATCAGCCGTCAACGCACGTAAAAGCGAACCGGGTCGGTGGCGCGCGGCTTCCCATCCGGGCCCGCATAGACGCGCGAATAAACCTCGTGAGTCCCCTTCGCGAGGGGCCAATCGTAGCGCGGTCCCAAGGTCGTCGTGGCCAGCTGGCCATCGACATACCACTCGACGGCGCTTAGGCCCGTAATGCGACTGACCTCCATCGGCAGCGCCTCATACTCTTTGGGAATGCGTGGATCATGTGCCACCTGCAGGCCCGGCGTTGGCATCAGGAGGTGGACATCCACGGCAGACGCGCGGACGGCCGTCCGTGGCACAGTCGGCAATGTGCCTGGCAGGAACCACTCGGTGACCGCCTCACACCCCGGCGTGACCGGCTGCCCGTCGCACCGACAGATGCGCACCGCGACCAGGTCGTGCTTCGGTCCCAGATCTCGGGTCTCCTGATTGCGGTTCAGCTCGGAGAACACGGAGCGCAGCACCATAGCCGGACCGACCGAGCCGGTAACGCCATTCATCGCGCTGCCGTCGAGGTTGCCCATCCACGCCGCGACTGTGTGCCGGTAGTCGTAAGCAATGGCCCACGCATCCCGATAATCGGTGCTGGTGCCTGTCTTGATGGCCGTCTCCACCGGGAACTGCAACCCGGCGCCGAACTCCAGCCGCCGCGCGTCTGGGTCGGCAAGGATGTCACCGATCAGTCTCGCGACCGCGGGCGCGAACACCGCGTGTTCCTCGCGCCCTCCTTCTTGGTCCATCCGCATGGTCAAAGGCAGCATTCGGCCGTGCCGCGCTAGCACGGTATAGGCCTGCGCCATCTCAAAGAGCGTGACTTCACCGTTGCCCAGCGCCAGTCCATCGCCGTAGAAATCCGGATGCTGCCTTAGGCTCTGGATCCCAAGTTCATGCAACCGCGTCAGGAAGGGCTCGCGGCCGACGAACTTGAGCGTTTTCACCGCGGGAATATTCAGTGAGTTCCCGAGTGCCTCGCGCAACCGGATCGGACCATAGTGTTCGCGGCTGTAGTTGTGAAAGGTATGGATTCCGCCGCTAACTGCTTCGGACAGCTCCGAGTCATCGATCAACGTCGCCGCCGTCCAGCCCTGCTCGAGCGCCATCGCGTAGAGCAGGGGTTTCATTGTTGAACCGGGCTGCCGCGGCGTTAGAACAGTATCGAAGCCACGCCCTGCGCCGACCGGCGGATCCCCTGGGGCGGAATCGTGGCCCACGACCCAGGCGAGAATCTCGTTGCGCTCGTTGTCGATGACCAGCACGCCGCCATCACGCACGCGGCGGCGTGTGTGCTGCGTGAGTGCGCTATTGAGGATCTCCTCGGTGCGGCCCTGAAAATGGGGATCGAGCGTCGTTCGAATCTCCTCCGGCGATTGGGTTTCGGCGGGGCGCACGCTGTCGAGCACGTGGCTCACGAAGTAGCCGGCCTGAAGCCCAGTACCGGGCGCCACCGGCGTTGGCGGTGAATGCTCGATGTCGGACCGCAGTGCGGCGCTCAGCGTCCCCGCGTGTTCCAGCCGCTGGGCGAGTTGGCCGATGGCCTGTTCAGCGCGCGCCCGGTTGCGGCGCAGATCCATCCCCGCCGGGGAGCGAACCAGAACGACCAGCGCCAGCAGCTCGCCCGGGTTGAGCGTATCCAGGCTGCGGTTGAAGTAAAGCCTCGCCGCCTCCGCGACGCCGCGACGGCGATCGCCATATGGCACCTGGTTGAGGTAGAACTCCAGAATGGTGTCCTTTGAGCAGCGCGATTCCAGGCGCGCGGCCTCGAAGCCCTCGAGCCAGCGCGACCAGACGGTGCGCGGCCGTGGGTGCAGCATCCGCACCACCTGCTCGGTGATCGTGCTGGCACCGCGAACCGCTTCTCCAGCGCGCAGGTTCTGCCAAAGTGCCGCGAAGCGAGCACCCCAATCGACGCCGTGGTGGCTGGCGTAGTGCTGGTCTTCCGAAAGGATAAACGCGCGCGTCAGCAGCGGCGGGACACGGCTTAGGGGTACCCGGTCACTGTCGTTCCAGACGTTCTGGAGGGTGAAGTTCAGGCGTGTTCCATCGCGCGCCAGGACCTGCGGCTTTACGATCCCCTGTTCCACGACGGCCAGGCTGTCGGGAAAGTCCTTCAGGGCCCGATGTGTGGACAGGGCGAGGCCGGCTGCGCCGAGCGCCAGCGACAACGCGACAAGAATCGCCACCAGCCATCGTTGTTGCACGACCATTACCTGTGCTCACTCCCCGGCGACGTGCAGCGCTGAGGGGAGTGAGAGCCCGTAGACATCCGGGTCATACATCTCGGCCGCCCGCGCCGGCGGCGCCGCGTACGCTCCGTCCGCGATCGCCTGCGCCGCATAAGAGAGATGGTAGTGCCCGGCCGGCAGGTAGTCGGCGAAGAAACGCGCCGCATCGTGCCTGAGCTCTTGGTGATAGAAGCTGTAACCCTCATAGCCAAACTCGCCCCAGTCCCGGAACCGGAACCACAACGAACCGCCCGCCGCCTGGAACGCACCCGCGTCGGCATCCACGGTGGAGGCGGTGGCCAGCTCGCGGTTGACGGGCTCGAGGCCGCCAGGCACGGGATCGTCGACGACGACGAAGTGACGCGCCCCGCTGAGCGACACATACAGGTCAACCCTAACCAGTTCCCCGCGGTGGATCTCCGCCGGCGTGCTGAGCAGCTGCCAGGCCCCATTGCGCTGCACGCTGTACTCGCGATGCACCTCCATGCCCGCATTCACCTCGTTGGCAACCGAGTTGCCGGGGGCAAAGCTCAGATGCGTCGCATAGTAGACGCGCCCCGTACCCTGCCGTTCGATACGCAGCTCGGCACGTCGGCCGGCATCCGCGGCAGCGTTGGGTCGCGCCAGCCGCACCGCCGGGTCCCGGAACGAGGCGAACTTCGCGGTACCGAGGTATTCCTCGCCGAGGTTGACCCGAGCGCTGAGTGCCGGTGCGTCGTGCTCATAGACATGGCTGTATTCGGCGAGCGCGCGAGTACAGTAGAGGTTCTCCTGAGTATTGTTCCAATGGTCGCGGTCGCCCCGCGATTGCGTGAGGGTACGCACCAGCTTGAACGGCACATCGCCGACGAGCGCCGCACCAGCCGGGGTTTCGCCGTAGCGGACGAACGCCGCGAGGATCGCGCACTCACTGCGCTGTGGTGTGGCCAGCATCTGCGAATAGCCATCGTCCCAGGGTTCGGAAAAATGGAACTGCCCACCGCTCTGGTTCGCGTGCGTGAGGATTTGCCGCGCGAGATCACCCGCCAGGGACTCGCCACCCGGGGTTGCAATCGCCGCCTGCAGATAGGCTGCGAGCCCAAATAGATCCATCCGCGGGGCGAATTTCTCGTAGCGCTTCAGGTCCGGGAGTTTCAGCTGCTGGCGCTCCGCCAGCGCCTGCAACGCCACCGCGCGCACGCTCGATACCATGCCCTCACTGTAGAAGGTCGGCACCGCATCATTGCGTAGCAGGCCATCCAGGTAGCCCTGCAGGCGCTGCTCGACATCGGCGGGGATTCGGTAGCCGGCGGCGCTCAAACGATTGAACGCCGGTCGTTGTCCGGGCGCCAGAAGGTCATCCCGCCGCTGGGCGCCTGGAACGAGGCCGCATCATCGAGTACTGGCTGCGGGCGCGTAGCTGCGTCGGGCCACTTCAGGTCCGCAGGCAGGTAGCCCCTGAGGTTCACGAATTCCGCCGCGAGCAATGCCTGTGTCAGGCGTTGCTCCCAGCAATCAAACGGATATTCCTGCACATAGCGGAATGCGCCGTCGAGGTTGCCGATCACGGTCGGCGTCAGCTGCACGCTCAGGTCGCCCACGGCGGGCAGCATGCCGGCGGGGAACACCAGCGGCTCATTCACCTGCTCGCTAAGCGTCGTCCCGTAGCTCGCCGCGACCCGGAGAGACACACGCTGGTGCACAGGAATCGTGTAGGCGAGCGCATCGGTATCCTTGCGATCCCCGGCGGTCGCGGTCAGCCGGACCGTTCCGTTGCCATGGGTGACCAGCGGAATCCACACGGTCTCGCGCTTGAAGGGCTGCAGCGTCACAGTCTGCTTAAGCGCGCGCGAACCGCCCTCTAGCGGCCCGGTGGCATGCAGGCTGACCTCGAGGGTACGGCGCTGGTCCGAGCGGTTCAGTACGCTGAACCCGGCGGTGAAATGATCACCCTCAGTCAACTGGTTGGGCATCACGGGCCGCAACTCCGTCAGCTTGCTGCTCTTGAACTTGTAGTCCCCAAGGCCCAGCCGGTCGGCGGGCGTTGTCGCAATCGCGAAAACCCGCCAGCCGGTGAGGTTATCGGGCAGCTGGAAATCGACTTGCGCACGTCCACGGCGGTCAGCCACCACTGTCGGATTCCAGTAGGCGAGGTACTTGGTGACCGAGCGCATATCGAAGCCCGCGCCGCCGTCGCCACCAGCGTTCGCGCCCTTCTTCTCGAACTTTTGCAGCCCCACCAGCCGCGTGAGCAGACCGAAGTTCTCGAGATCGAGTGGATCGAGCTTGTAAAAGCCGCGGTACGGATCGAAGTAGGACTTGCCATCCTGGATCAGGTCGAACACTCCTTCGTCGAGCACAGCGACCGCAAACTCCACCGGCTGCGTCCCCTCCGCTTCGCGATGCGGCACGGCCTTGAGATCCAGGTGTACCTTGTCCCTGGGCTTGTAGGTATCACGGTCGGTGTGCAGGGTGACGTCGAGCGTCTTGTATGGATCCTGAACACCGAGCTTCACGTAACCTAAGCGGTAGGTGGGTCGCCCCAGGTCCACACCGTCCTTGTCGAGCGTCGACTGGCCCGGTGCGGGCGCCACGCGCGGGGATGTCACCAGCACGGAGAGGTAGAAGCCTGGCAGGAAATCGGGCTCGACCTTGAAATCCAGAACCGGCGTGTTCCCCTCCAACGGCTGCACCCAGCTCTTGATCACCCCGTAACGTTCGATCGTCACCAGGGCCTGCGCGCCGGGAAACGGATTGCGGACCAGGACGTGGGCGCGGTCACCGACCTGGTAGGCCGTCTTCTCGGGCACCAGGCTCAGCGACATGTCCTCGGGCTCTTCCCACAGCACGCTGCCTTTGCCGGTGACCCACGTGCACAGCTCGGAGGCGTGCGTGCGTCCCTTCGTATCCTCCACGGTGGCCATGATGCTGTAGAGGCCGGGTCCGACCGGCGTGAAGCTGCAAGGCACGGGCGCGACGCCCGAGATGCCCGCGCAATTGGCCTCCGTCGTCCAGTGGCGATCGTACGAGGTCAGATAGGCTGAACCCGCGCCCTTGACGCGCGCCGCCGTGACCGCCTCGCTCCGCACCTCGATCTTCACCGGAGTGCGCGGCGCGACCAGCCCGTCCTTGCCGATCACGATGTACTGTACACTCGCGGGCTTGCCCTCCTCGAAGGTCCAGCGAGTCGAGCGCAAGCCCACGTAGCGGTCCCGGCCACGGAACTCCGCGTTCGCACGGCTCGCTACGTACTTGCCGCGCTCGTCGCGTACCGCGCTTTCAATCTCCAGTCGCCCGCTCAATATTGCGGAATCGGGCATCTGAAAATGCGTGGTCATCTCCCCCTTCTCGTCGACCATCCCTTCCGACTGATGCACGGTCTCGGCCTCGGGCGTACGCGAACTGCTGCAGTCGCCTGACACGGTCGTGTCGTCGAACTCAAAGCCGGCGGCAGCGGTGGACTTGGCCTCGATCGCGCCAGGCCACAGGCGTCCGGTAACCCGCGATCCGGCACTTGCATACGGGCCACCGGCGTGCAGCGTCGCCTGCGTATTGATTTCGACCGGATCGCCTGGTGCGTAGAGGTTGCCATTGAGCGTATTACGGACTTGGAACGGCGCCGGCGTGAAATCAGCTACCAACACTCGCATCGGCTGCCAGCTGCCAGCTTGGGCTCGGCTCACGACCGGTGCGCTGTCAGGCAGCTTCGGACTCGTCAGCTGAAACTGGTACCAGCCCACGGCGGCACTGGGCGGAATGCGGAACGAGCCTGCGTAGGATCCGAATTCTGAGAGCGTAATGTCCGCCTCCTCGTAAACGACCTTTTCAGTGGGGTCGAGCACCTGGAGTTTGTAACCGCGCCGTTCCGCGACCGGCTCCAGCGTGCGGTTGTTGACGTTGCGCAGGTAGAGCTTGAAATCCACGTTGTCTCCGAGCCGGTAGACGCCTTGCGCGGTGGCGCCCCACGCACGCGTGTGATCGTGTCCGCTGGGACTGGACCAAATCTGGCCACGCGAGGCGCGGTAGGTGTCGATCGCGAACGGCTCATCGAGCGGCAACAGCGCCAGATCGCTGCCCTCATCGACCCGGACCATCAACGCCCGGTCCGTTCGCGGGCCATAGCGCTGGCGGGGGGCGACATCAAGTTCATGGAGTCCAGCGAGCAGTGCCACGCCATCGGCCCCGGTTCGGGCCTCCGCTATTACTTTGGGGGTATCGCTCAGGCTCTTGTAGCTGTCTTCATAAATGCGCACGCGCGCTCCGTGCACCACCTTGCCGTCGGCGAGTCTGGTTACCCATACCAGCGTGTTGTATTGGCCGAGCTTGGCGTGCACCTGGAAAGGCGTGACCTCGGCAAGGAAATCCTGGTCCGGATGCCCGTTCGGCAAGCCCGGTTCCGCCTCTCCTTCTTCATCTACTTCGGCACCGCTCGCCACCGATCCGGGCTTCGGGCGCGGGAATAGGCTCCCGGTCACAACACCGGACTGTCCCCCAAGCAGCTCGCGGATATTCGCCGGTACCGCATAGGCGATGTCCCATATCCGCCGGACCACCTGGTGGTCGGCCAGGTCGTGGGAGGCACCCTGCGAAGTCAGGGCTCCGTAGTGGATGTCGATGTCGGTGAGGTTCGTGACGTAGTACGGCACCTCCGTCTGCGTTTCTTTCTCAAGCACCGCGACCGGATGGGTCACCGCGAGCCTCGGTACCCGATGCGCCGTACGAAACGTCATTTCCCCCGGACCCACCAGCGGCCGATTGAACTCATCGTGCAGCTGGGCGAGTCCCTTGATCGCATAGGGCTGATAGGCGCGCAGGCGTTCGGGCAGCCCCACGTCGTAGTACCCGCCTCGTTTGTGCGGCTGATGCAATCTAGAGTACTGATAAACGTTTGCCCAGGGATCGTAGTCTGTACGCCCGTCACTCAAGTCCGGTGTGAGCTGCAGATGGGCCTTGATCTCGAGGGCGATAACCGGCGCGGAAAATTCCAGCGACACCGTCCAGAAAGGATTGCAGCGAGCGCTGTCGGCCGCCGCGCTACCCGCCGGCAGCAGGATTTGTTTGTTGCCCACCTGGCAGCGCACGCCAAGGAAGCGGAAACCTGGGAAGGTGTCCACCTGCACCACAGTTCGTGACTCGGCGCCGGGCAGCGGGCCAAGCGCGCTACGCAGTCCCGGCGACACGGTGAGCAGTGCGCGGCTGTCGGCAGGCAGTTCGCTCCGCGGCGAGACCAGCCACACCCGCCGAGCCTCGATCATCTGGCCATTCTGGCCGGTGACGTTTGTGAGCTGGTCATCACTCTTCGCCGCCGGCGTCCCGCCTCGGAACACAATCGCTCCGCCCTCCCCGGGCATCGGCAGAACGAGATACACCTCTCGATCATAGGGATCCGGGGCGGCCTTGCTCGCCATACTGCCGAAGCGGATTTGCGCCTCGACCGAGTCCTGGCTCACCGGCTGGTTGAACACCAGCCGCACCACCGGTGTGCCAGGACTGGTCCAGTTGCTGAAGTTGAATGCGCGTACCGCCGGCCGCTCGGTCGTGAACGACCAGCTATAGGGTGCCTTGAGCACGCTGCCATCCTCGGCGCGCAGGCCCTGCTGCACTGTGACGCGGTAGCGTGTGGCCGGAGTCAGCGCCGCACCGGCGTCCAGTTCGCACGCAAGCGAGCGCGGATCAAGCCAGTGCCAGTGGCATTGCGCCGCCGGCTCGACGCTGACCGGTACCTTGCCCGACGCCACGCTCATGTCGCCGATCGGTACCATGCCCCGATCGAAGCTGACCACGATCTGGCGCGCCGGACTGGGCACCTCATCGCCGTCGGGCACCGCGCGCAACACGGTCACATCGGGGCTCGTAGGATTCTGTGCCGAGTCGAAAGCAGACCACGCAGTTGTTGTCAGCGCGAGCGCAAGTAGCCCAAGAGCCGCGGTGCAGTACATGCTGAAGTGCCGACTACACATACGCATTGCTCCGTTGATCTGATGCGACAATCAGACCTGATGAAACCTCTCTCGTTCACCTGCGGCGAGGGCAGCGCCCGACGGTCGTGCGAGCCGGGCGACGGACGAAGCACACAAGTCGCCGTCCCCGCCCGTCGGTTGCAATTTTGACACAGAGTCCGGCGGTGAGTTGCTGCGTACCGAGTATCCCTGCACCCGATCTGCGCCTCACTTCAGTCGCTGTTACCCTGTTAGGGTTGGCGAATTCTGTCGACGATAGCCGGGTGTGCATCCCAGCCATGCGGTAGGAAGTGAAGCAGCGAGCCATTGCGCACGTTCATCGGGAGGGCTTCGATCTCTGCGCGTAAACGACCGACCTAAGGCACAAGTTCGGCGCGCTGACGGTGGCTGCAGATCACTTGTGCAGGTCGAGTCGCACCACGTCACGCGCATTCCCTTGGTGGGCGCGCAGAAAGTGACCGCAAGTCCTTGATTGGTGGCTAGGGTGGGACTCGAACCCACGACCTCGGCATTATGAGGGCGGTTTTAGGGTTATTACTTTCAATCACTTGCCGCGTGGCGTCCGTTGCATATGGCACTACTGCACACAACGAAGCACCACTGAGTCACACAAAAGGCACGCAGTCCGATACAGCCTTCACCGTGCCACCCTTTCAGGAACGACCCCTTGCTGCCTGTCGGCATTCCCAAGACCCGCCGGTCAAATTGCAAAAAGCGGGCGTCCGCCGAACCATAAAGTCAGGCCCCTTTGCGCGCGGCGGCTTCTCACGGCACCGGCAGGCCCACCTTGCGGCAGAGAGATCGAGGCCCGGGGCTTCGAACGAGGAGCGGTAGCTCAGCAGTAGACCGTTCGGCACGTTCTGCAAGAGCATTGGCGTCTTTTGCTAGTTACGCCGGCCCGCTCATGAGCCACACTGAAACTGTGAATTCAAGTCCTGACAGACACAGCGACCCTGGTAAAGCCGAAACCTCATGAAGGCTGACACAAATGAAAACACGTGAAACCACGACCCCAGTAAGAGCCTTTGATCGCGCCTATATCAACGGCCAGTTCGTCACTCCCCATGGAACCCAGGTCCTCG
>WNFM01241030.1_pt2 | contig 19305 bp, 21 predicted proteins | sample 5400271 | NCBI WGS metagenome assembly WNFM01 (sample SAMN13153352, study PRJNA577476) | soil metagenome | isolation source: 60 cm saprolite on Douglas fir-dominated hillslope | place: USA:California | collected 2013-09-17 | reverse complement strand
GGCAGAAGGCCGCCGCTCCAGCAGGACCTCGCCGTCGTGCATCAGCAGCAGCCATGTCGCGTTCCTTGTAGGCAAGACTTTTTTCGGCCGGGCGGCGGGAATGTCTGCCACACGGCTTTTTCTTCTCGCGACGCAAATCCCTTTTAAAGGGCAGGCGTCGCAGCCGGGCTTGGCTTTCGTGCACACCGTCGCGCCGAGATCCATGAGGGCCTGGGTGTAGATTTCGATATTTGTTCTTGGCAAGAGCTTTTCTGCCAATCGCCACAAGCGCGTCTCGACCGCGCGCTCGCCGGGCCAGCCCTCGACGCCGTGGCAACGCGCGAGCACGCGCTTTACGTTGCCGTCGAGGATCGCGCTGCGCTCGCCGAACGCGAACGCCGCGATCGCGCCTGCGGTCGAGCGCCCGACGCCGGGGAGCTCGGCAATTTTTTCGGCCGTATCGGGGAAGGCCTTTTGTCTTGTTATTTCCCGGGCGGCATGAAGCAGGTTTCGCCCGCGGGCGTAATAGCCGAGCCCGCTCCAGAGTTCCAGCACATCCTCTTCAGACGCGCTCGCGAGAGAGGACACATCGGGAAAACGCCTCAGGAACCGTTCGTAATACGGTATGACGGCCGCGACCTGGGTCTGCTGCAGCATCACCTCGGACAGCCAGATGCGGTAGGGATCGCGGCTCCCCTGCCAAGGCAGCCCCTTTCGGCCATGGCGGCGCTGCCAGGCGACCAGCCTGCTTGCGAAGTCGGACACAACCGGATTCTAATTGCCGCATGCTGGCATTCATCCTGCGGCGGCTGGGACAGGCGATCCTGGTGATGCTGACGGTCGGCCTGATCGCCTTCTCGCTGTTCCGCTTCGTCGGCGACCCGGTCATGTTCATGCTCGGGCAGGACGCGACGGACGAGCAGCGCGCGCAGGTGACGCGCGACCTGGGCCTGGACCGGCCGTTCTACGTGCAGTACGCGACTTTCCTCGCCAACGCGGCGCGGGGCGAGTTCGGTCTGAGCCTGCGCCAGGTGCAGCCGGTTTCGAAGCTCATCGTCGAGCGCCTGCCGGCGACCCTCGAGCTTTCGTTCGTAGCGGCGTTCCTGGCGCTCGTCGCCGGCATTCCGATGGGGGTCTACACCGCGCTGCACCGGCGCTCCTGGCTGTCGCACCTGCTCCTTGCGGTGTCGCTCGCCGGCGTATCGCTGCCGACATTTCTCATCGGCATCCTGCTGATCCTGGTGTTCTCGGTGCAGCTTGGCTGGCTGCCCTCGTTCGGCCGCGGCGACACGGTGGCGATCGGTTGGTGGACCACGGGCTTTCTCACCGCCTCCGGCCTCAAGGCGCTGATCCTGCCGTCCATCACGCTGGGCCTGTTCCAGATGACGCTGATCCAGCGCCTGGTGCGCTCCGAGATGCTGGAAGTGCTGCGCACCGACTACATCCGCTTCGCGCGGGCGCGCGGGCTTAGCGACCGCGCGGTGCATTTCGGCCATGCCCTGCGCAACACCTTGGTGCCGGTGATCACGATAACCGGACTGCAGCTCGGCGCCATCATCGCCTTCGCCATCATCACCGAGACCGTGTTCCAGTGGCCCGGCATGGGGCTGCTTTTCATCCAGGCGGTGACCGTCGCCGATGTGCCCGTCATGGCGGCCTATCTCTGCCTGATCGCGCTTTTCTTCGTGATCATCAACCTGGCGGTCGATCTGCTCTACTATGCGGTCGATCCCCGACTTCGCATCGAGCCCCTATGACCACCCCCGTCGAACGCATCCGCGGCTACCACGCCGAGCTGACAGGCATTCGCCGCGACCTGCACGCCCACCCGGCCGCACCTCTTCCATCGTCGTTGAGAAGCTCGCCGGCTGGGGCATCGAGGTACACCGCGGGTTGGCAAAAACCGGGGTCGTCGGCGTGATCAAAGGGAAAAAGAACGGCGGGAAAAGCGTGGGCCTGCGCGCCGACATGGACTGCCTGCCAATGCACGAGACGGGCACAGTGCCCTATAAGTCCACCCATGCGGGGCGCGCGCACGCGTGCGGTCACGACGGGCACACCACAATGCTCCTCGGTGCGGCGCGCTATCTTGCCGAGACGCGCAACTTCGACGGCACCGCCTACGTCATCTTCCAGCCGGCGGAAGAAGGCGGCGGGGGCGGGCAGGTCATGGTGAAGGAAGGCCTGTTCAAGAAGTTCCCGGCGAACGAGATCTACGCCCTGCACAATTATCCCGGCCTGGCGCCGGGCAAGATCGCGGTGCGCGCCGGCCCGATGATGGCGGCCACCGACGAGCTCAAGATCGCGATCCGCGGCACGGGAGGCCACGGCGCCTTTCCGCATCTCGCGGTCGACCCGGTAATCGCGGCGGCGCACATCGTCACCGCGCTGCAGACCATCGTCAGCCGTAACATCGAGCCGATCGACGCGCTGGTGGTCAGCATCTGCTCCATGGCGACGAGCCAGATCGGGGCCTTCAACGTCATTCCGGAGGCGGTGCAGCTCGTCGGTACGGTGCGCACCTTCAGGCCACAGACGCGCGATCTCGCCGAGAACTTCGGCGCGTCCGCCGAGATCGAGTACACCCGCGGCTATCCCGCCACGGTCAACAGCCCGCGCGAGTCGGAATTTGCCGCCCGCGTCGGCGAGCGGGTGTTCGGCAAGGGCAACGTCATCACCGACCACGAGCCGGTGATGGGCGGCGAGGATTTCTCGTACATGCTGCTCGAGCGTCCGGGAGCCTATGCGTTCCTGGGCCAGGGCGGCGGCCCGCACAGCTGTTTCCTGCACAATCCGAACTACGATTTCAACGACGAGGTGATTCCGCTGGGGGCGGGCTATCTCGCCGCCCTGGTGGAGGACGCGCTGCCGGTCAAATAAGATCGCATCGAGGAGGAGTCAATGAGAAGAGCACTTTTCGTTTCCCTGTTGTCGGCGGCGTTCGCGGTCCAGGCCGCGAGCCTCAGGTGGGCGGCGCAGAACGATATCCTGAGCCTCGACCCGCATTCGCAGAACCACGCCACCACCAACGCGATCATGCAGCACACCTATGAAGGGCTCACGCGCTACACCAAGGACTACAAGATCGAACCCTGCCTCGCGGTGAGCTGGAAGCAGGTTTCCGAAACGCAGTGGCGCTTCAACCTGCGCAAGAACGTGAAATTCCACGACGGCACGCCGTTTACCGCGGACGACGTCGTGTTCTCCTACAACCGGATCAAGCAGCCGCAGGGCACGATGCAGATCTACGTCGCCGGCGTCAACGAAGTAAAGAAGATCGACGACTACACGGTCGATTTCATCCTCGCCGGGCCCGACCCGATCCTGCTTCGCAACCTGCAGGACTTCCGCATCATGAGCAAGGCCTGGGCGGAGAAGAACCGCTCGCAGAACATCCAGGACTACAAGGCGCGCGAGGAAACCTACGCCTCGCGCAACACCAACGGCACCGGCCCCTACATCCTGAAGTCCTGGGAGCCGGACAAGCAGATCGCATTCACGGCCAACAAGGGCTGGTGGGACAAGGTTGAAGGCAACGTCACCGACCTCACCTACAACCCGATCAAGTCGGACGCGACACGGGTCTCGGCGCTGCTCTCCGGCGACGTGGACCTCGTCACCGACCTGCCGACGCAGGATGTCGATCGCCTGCGCAAGGACCCCAAGCTCAAGGTGCTGGATGGGCACGAGGTGCGCACCATCTTCATCGGCATGGACCAGCACAACGACGAGCTCAAGTACTCGAGCGTCAAGGGCAAGAACCCTTTCAAGGACATCCGCGTGCGCAAGGCGCTCAACATGGCGGTGGACCGCGAGGCGATCAAGCGCGTCACGATGCGCGGCCTTTCGATTCCCGCGGGCATCATGGTCGCCCCGGGGGTGCACGGCCACTCGAAGCAGATCGACATCGTGCAGAAATACGATCCTGCCGGCGCGAAGAAGCTGCTCGCCGAAGCGGGCTACCCGGACGGCTTCGAGTTCACCCTCGACTGCCCGAACAACCGCTATGTGAACGACGAGAAGATCTGCCAGGCGCTGATCCCGATGTGGGCGAAGGCCGGCATCCGGGCGAAGCTGAACGCCATGCCGTTCGCCACCTTCATCGCCAAGATCCAGAACTTCGACACCAGCGCCTACATGCTCGGCTGGGGCGTGGTGACCTTCGATGCTCTGTACATGCTGCAGTCGCTGGTGCGCACCAAGACCACCGGCGCCGACGGCAGCTTCAACCTCGGCCGGATCAGCGACCCGAAGCTCGACAACACGATCGACGCCCTCAAGATCGCAAGCGACCCGAATGCGCGCGATGCCCTGCTCAAGGAGGCGCTGGAGAAGACGCGCGACCAGGCCTATTACGTTCCGCTGCACCACCAGCTGCGCCCCTGGGCGATGAAGAAGAACGTGAGCACGGTGCACGCACCGGACGACCGGCCGCAGGCGCGCTTCACGAAAGTGAATTGATTTTCTAAGCAAGAATTGTTTTTAAGAAGAGTCTGGGACCACGACCTCGCCTGGAGCTTCAGGAGGTCGCCGGTCACCATTGCCGCGGCGCTGCTGACGCTCATCTGCGTGGCGGCCGCCGTGCTCGCGCCGTGGCTCGCGCCGCAGGACCCCTTCAACATGGCGGCGCTGGAACTCAACGATGCCTTCCTGCCGCCGTCCTGGAGCGACAGCGGCCGCGGCGCCTACGTCCTCGGGACCGACAACCAGGGGCGCGACATCCTCTCGACGATCATGCACGGCGCGCGCGTGTCGCTCGGGGTCGGCCTGGCAGCCGTGTTCCTCGCCCTGTTCCTCGGCGTCCTGCTCGGGCTGCTCGCCGGCTATTTCGGCGGCCGGCTCGACGCCCTCATCATGCGCGTTGCCGATGTCCAGCTCTCCTTTCCCGCCATCCTGATAGCGCTGCTGATCGACGGCGTGGCCCGCGTGGCGCTGCCGGCCGACAGCGTTGACCGGATCGCGATACCGGTCCTCGTGCTCGCGATAGGGTTCGCCGGCTGGGTGCAGTACGCGCGAACCGTGCGCGGCACGACGATGGTGGAGAAAGAAAAGGAGTACGTGCAGGCGGCGCGCGTCATCGGGCGGCGGCCGCTCGCCATCATGCTGGCCCACGTGCTGCCCAACGTGATGGGGCCGGTGCTGGTGATCGGGACCATTCACATCGCCACCGCCATCATCACCGAGGCGACGCTGTCCTTCCTCGGCGTCGGTGTTCCCGCCACGACGCCGTCGCTCGGCACCCTGATCCGCGTCGGCAACGAGTTTCTCTATTCCGGCGAGTGGTGGATCACGGTGTTCCCCGGCGTGGCGCTCGTCATCCTCGTGCTGTCGGTCAATCTGCTCGGCGACTGGCTGCGCGACGCGCTGAATCCCAAACTCAGATGATTCTGGAAGTCGAGAATCTCAGGGTCGAATTTCCGACCCGGCGCGGAACACTGGTTGCCGTCGATGGCGCGAGCTTCTCCATCGCGCCCGGGGAGGTGCTCGGCGTGGTGGGCGAATCGGGGGCGGGTAAAACCCTCACCGGACTCGCCGTCATCGGCCTGCTCGAGCCGCCGGGGCGGATCGCGGCCGGCGAGGTGCGTCTCGAAGGCCGGCGCATCGACAACCTGCCCCACGAGCAGATGCGCCGCATACGCGGGCGCAGGATCGGCGTCGTGTTCCAGGACCCGCTGACCTCGCTCAATCCGCTGTACACGATCGGCCAGCAGCTCGAGGAGACGATCCTCACGCACTTGGAGCTGACAAGGGCGGCGGCCCGCAGCCGCGCGCTTTCCCTGCTGCGCGAGGTCGGCGTTCCGGCGCCGGAAGCGCGTTTCGGTAATTACCCGCACCAGTTCTCCGGCGGGATGCGCCAGCGGGTGGTGATTGCGCTCGCGCTGTGCGCGGAGCCGAGCCTGGTGATCGCCGACGAGCCGACGACTGCGCTGGATGTGTCGATCCAGGCGCAGATCATCTCTCTGCTCAAGGGCCTGGCGCGCGCCCGCGGCACCGCTGTAATGCTGATCACGCACGACATGGGGGTGATCGCCGAGACCTGCGACCGGGTAGCGGTGATGTACGCGGGGCGCATCGTCGAGATCGGGCCGGTGCGCGAGGTGATCCACGCGCCGCGCCACCCTTACACAGCGGGCCTGATGGGCTCGATCCCCAAGATCGCCGCCGGCGGCAGCCGCGCGCGGCTCGTGCAGATCGACGGCACCATGCCTCGGCTCAACGCAATCCCGTCCGGCTGCGCGTTCAACCCGCGCTGCCCGAAACGATTCGACCGCTGCCTCGCGCAGCGGCCCGAGCTGATCCCGGTCGGGCCGACCCGCGCCGCCTGCTGGCTGCATGAACCTGCTGAAGCTTGACGACGTAAGCCGCGAGTTCGACGTTTCGCGGCCCTGGCTGAATCGCGCGCTGGAGGGCGAGCCGCGCCGCATGCTGCGCGCGGTCGACGGCGTCAGTTTCGAGATCGAGCGGGGCGAGACCCTCGGACTGGTCGGCGAATCGGGCAGCGGCAAGTCGACCGTCGCCCGCCTCATCGTCGGGCTCTATGCGCCGAGCGGCGGCCACATCGACTTCCACGGCCGGCGCCTGCAAATGATCTTTCAGGACCCCTACGCGAGCCTCAACCCACGCTGGCGCGTGAGGGACATCGTGGCGGAGCCGATGAGGGTTTTGGGTCTGGAAAAATCGTCCGCCCTGCTGAGAGAAAAAGTAGGCCAGCTGCTTCTGCAGGTGGGCCTGTCGCGGGACGACGGCGAAAAGTACCCGCACGAGTTCTCCGGCGGCCAGCGCCAGAGGATCTCGATCGCCCGCGCGCTCGCGGGCGAGCCGGACCTCCTGATCTGCGACGAGCCGACCTCGGCGCTCGACGTTTCGGTGCAGGCGCAGATCCTGAACCTGATGTCCGACCTGCAACAGCGGCTGACGCTGACCTACCTCTTCATCTCCCACAACCTCGCGGTCGTGTCGCAGATCGCCGACCGCGTGGGGGTCATGTACCTCGGGCGCCTGGTCGAGATCGCCGCGGCGCGCGAGTTGTTCGCGCGGCCGCGCCATCCCTACACCAGGATGCTGCTCGACGCCGTGCCGGACCTCGCCATGAGCGGCAGGCCGCGCACGCCGGTCGCCGGCGAGGTGCCCAACCCGCTGGCGCCGCCCCCGGGCTGCGCCTTCCACCCGCGCTGTCCGCACGCCAACGAGCGCTGCCGCAGCGAGCGGCCGGCCCTAATCGACTCGGTGGCCTGCCACGCCGTCCGGGAAGGAAGAATCTAGAAAGCAGGCGACAATCGAGAATTCCCTACAGAAGGACTTAGAATCACGCCGTCCATGGAGCGAAGACAGGTCCCGATCGAGAAGCTGCAGTTCGGCATGTACGTGGCCGAGCTCGACCGCCCCTGGACCGATACCCCGTTCATGTACCAGGGTTTTCACCTGCGGACCGCAGTACAGCTCGCCGCGCTCAAGAAATACTGCAAGCACGTGTTCGTCGACCCTGAGCGCAGCGAGGCGGTCGACAGGAGCCAGCCGCTGGCTTCGGCGACCGCGTTCAAGGTTCGCGGGACCACGAAGTACGCCGAGACGGTCCAGGTCGAGGTGGAGTTCAAGAAGGCCTCGGTCCTGTACTCGCAGAGCGCGAAGGCTGTGGACGATCTCATGAAGCCGCTCGCCAAAGCGGGCGGCATCCTGGACACCAAGGAAGTCAAGGAATCGGTGACGCGCCTCACCGACAGCGTGGTGCGCAATCCCGATGCGCTGCTGCTGGTTTCGCGGCTGCGCGAAAAGAGCGTCGAAGCGCACGCGCGCGCGCTGCAGGTCTCGATCTACATGATCGTCTTTGCGCGCTTTCTCGAGCTGCAGCGCGAGGAGCTGGAGCTTCTGGGGCTGCTCGGCCTCTTGCAGGACATCGGCAAGACCAAGCTGCCTCCCGAGCTCCTGGAAAGGAAGGGGCCGCTCAATACCGCGGAACGCGAAGTCGTAAGGCGGCATGTCGGGTATTCCGCCGAGATATTGCGCGCTACGCCGGGCATTCACCCCGAGCTGCCCAAGCTGGTCCTGCTGCACCACGAGCGCCAGGACGGCTCCGGCTATCCGCAGGGGCTGAAGGGCGACGAGATCGGCCTGTACGGCTCGATCGCCGGGATCGCCGATACTTTCGACGCCCTAACCGCCGTGCGCCCCTACGCCGAGCCGCTCTCCCCCTCGAGCGCGCTCAGCTATCTGTTCAAGGAGCGCGGGGCGGGCTTCCATGTGGATCTCGTGGAGCAGTTCATCCAGTGCGTCGGCGTGTTCCCGGTGGGCAGCGTGGTGGAGCTCAACTCGGGCGAGCTCGGCATCGTCCTCACGCAGAACCTGGTGCGCCGGCTCAAGCCACGCGTGATGGTGGTGCTGGATGCGCAAGGCCATCCGGTGCACCCGCACAGGATCCTCGATCTCGACAGGGATCCCAAAGCTCGGCCCGACGAGCCCTACCGCATCCGCCGCACCATGGAGCAGACCAAGCTCCAGGTCGATCCGCGGGAGTTCTTCGCTTAACGAACGTTCGCGACCCCTGCCTTCTAGCGGACGTTCGCGACCCCATAAGGCACGTGGCCGGCCGCCACGTGAGCGCGCGCCGAGTCGATATGGCCGCGCTGATCGTCGAAGTAGAAATCCGGCTCGAAGGCCTTCAGGAACGCGCCCTTGTCCAGGCCGCCGAGAAACATCGCCTCGTCGACCGCTACGTTCCATTCCATCAGCGTGCGCACCGCGCGCTCGTGCGCCGGCGCGCTTCTCGCGGTCACCAGTGCTGTCCTGACTTTCACAGATGAATCTTTTTCGTTTTGAAGTCGATGCAGTGCCTCGAGCAACGGTTTGAAAGGCCCGGGCGGGAGCGGCCGCTGCGCGTTGGCGGTCTCGTGACGGGTAAACGCATGCAGGCCGTCCTTCTGATAGACGCGCTCGGCCTCGTCGGAGAACAGCACCGCGTCGCCGTCGAAGGCGATGCGCACCTCGTCGGCGTGGCGACTCGCCGCCTGGGTCGATTCCGGATAGACCCGCGCCGCCGGGACCCCGGCATCGAGCGCGCTCATCACGTCGGCTTCGTTGGCCGACAGGAAAAGATGCGCCTTCAGCGCATCGAGGTAGCGGTACGGACTGCGACCGCGCGTGAAGACCCCGCGCTCCAGGTGCAGGCCGGCGAGCGCCGCCGACTTGAACACCCGCAGGCCGGACACCGGATCGTTTTTCGACAGGATCACCACTTCGACGCGCTGCGCCTGGGCGGTATTGAATGCGAGCAGCTTCTTCACCAGCGCAAAAGCGACGCCTTCGCGCGCCGGCACGTCGAGCCGCGCGAACTGCAGCGCAATGTAGGCGGCTTCGCCGTCGCTCTCGAAAATGCGGTTCTCTTCCTCGAAATCGAACAGCGCGCGCGACGAGATCGCGACGACCAGCTTGCCTTCGACCGAATACGGCATCGACCTGTAATTTATCACGCGGGCCCGCCAGGAGTATCCTTGCGGACAGGAGGATAAGAACCCGCATGTCGCAGGAAGTGGAGATTCTGCTTGTCGACGACAACGCATCGGACGTGGAGCTCACGGTCCGCGCGCTGCGCCGCCACAAGCTGGCGAACAGCATCCACGTCGCCGAGGACGGGCAGCAGGCACTCGACTTCGTGTTTTGCCGCAACGCTCATTCGGGCCGGTCGTTCGCCATGCCGCCCAAGGTCATTTTTCTCGACCTGAAAATGCCCAAGGTGGACGGCATCGAGGTGCTGCGCGCGATCCGCGGCGACGCCCGTACCAAGATGATCCCGGTAGTGATCCTCACTTCATCGAAGGAGCAGCGCGACGTCGTCGAGGGCTACAAGCTCGGGGTGAACGCGTACATCCAGAAGCCGGTCGATTTCGACGAGTTCCGCCGCGTGATCGAGCAGATGGGCATGTTCTGGCTGGTGGTGAACCAGCCGCCGCCGCGCGAGGCGTTTCCCGCGGCTTGATTTCCCGAAACTGCCGTCTCTACGTCCGTGGCTGGACGCGGCGAAACGCGGCAAACAGCGCAAGGTCGTATGCGATCTTCAGGACGCCGCAGACGACCAGCGGCGCGGCCATCGCTCCGGCCGAAAACATCGCACCGGTCAGCGACGGGCTGATCGCCGAAGCCAGGCTGCGCGGCACCGCGGTGAAGCTGGCGGCCGCCGGCCGCTCGGCCGGCGTCACCACCGACATCACGTAGGCACTGCGCGCAGGCACATCCATCTGCGAGAGCGCGCTGCGCGCGAGCAGCAGACCGAGCGCGATATCCAGGCTCGCCGCGAAGCCGGCGGCAATGAGGCACAGGTTTGCCGGGATGTGCGTGAACACCATCGTATTGATGAGGCCGATGCGCCGCGCCACCGCCGGGGCGGCGAGCTGCGACACGGCGCTGAAAAGGCCGGTCCAGAAGAAAAAGGCGCCCGCCGCGGTTAGCGACATGCCGAAGCGCTCGAAGAGCCACAGCGCGAGCAGGGCGTTCAGGACCAGCCCCCCGGCGAACGAGTCGACGCTGAACAGGCCCGCGAGCTTCCATACGATGCCGCGCGACGGCCCAAGGGGCACAGGCGGTTTCGTGTCCTCTTCCCGAATTTGGGGTAACCGCAGATACAGAATCCAAACCGCAAGGCCGATTACCGCATAGGCCACGAACATCATCCGCAATGCGCCAAGCATCTGCACACCCGTATGGCCGACCAGCCAGTCCGGGACGGCGGCGGCGAGCGCGCCGATCGCACCGAACAGCGAGCCGAAGAAACTGTAGCGGGCGAAGACCGCGGTGCGCGACTCGGCCGGCGCCGCGCTCGCGAGGACCGTGTGCTCGAGCGGCAGGAAAACGCTCACGTCGCCGCCGCTGGGGTTGAGCGGACCCATGAAAGCGACCACGAGCAACGGCCAAAGCGCCGACAGCGAGGCAAAAGCGACTCCGGTCGCGAACATCAGGAGCGCCGCGCCGAGCAGCAGGCCGCGCAGCGGGAAGCGGTGGCCCCAGCGTCCCACCGCGAGCGTCGCCAGCGCCGAGCCGAAGAGGGTCGTCGTGCTGAGGAACCCGACCTCGAGCTGGCCGTGGCCAAGCGCCAGCAGATAGGCCGGCAGCAGCACCGCCACGAAGCCGTCGGCGAACGCGCGCAGCGCGCGCGCCGTCAGCAGCAGTCCGATCACTTCGCCTGCTGCGCCACGAGGGTTCGCTTCAGGGCTTTCGCTAAGTCTTCCGCCTTGCCTCTTCCCCAGTAATGCAGAAACAGCGTGCGCGGTTGCTCCCCGCTCATGTGGGAGTGGATCGCCACGACGTTGATGCCCTCCTTGCGCATTGATTTCAATACGCGCTGAAGTTCATCCTCATGCATCGCAAAGTCGCCGTCGACGACCGCGTTGTCATCGGAGCCGGCAAATGCGGCCCAGGTGTTGACCCCCATCTCGGCGGCGATCGCCGTTCCGTGCATCTTCGCCGGGCGTCCTATCACGACTTTGTACATGCCGTTGTTCGACTGGCCTTTCACCCCGAGCGCGTCTTCGAGCGGCTTGGCCGTGATGGAACTCTTCTCTGGAATCCGCGTTCCGCTAAACATGGTGGCGGGCTGCGAGCTGGCGGACCGGATTTCCTTCATCTTGTCGAAAACCGCCCCTCCGATGTGCATGAAGTAGACCTTGGGCTCGTCGAAGAAGAAATGGTTATGAAGGGCCGTGACGGCGAGGCCGGAGTCCAGGGCGACACTCATGACGGGATTGACCTCGTCCTGGAAAAGCACCATGTCACCCATGACCATGGCGCCCGAGTGATGCGGCGTGAACGCCGCCCAGGGGCCCAGGCCCATGAACGGCGGCATCTTCCATCCATCGACGGAAACCTGAACGTCCGCCCGCGGCATGCTGACTTTGAACACGTTCTCCTTCTCGTTGTACGCGCCCTTCATGCCGGTGATCTGCTCAATTTTTCCTGTATCGAGCTTCGCGCCCGCCGCTGCGGCAGTCGTGACGAATACACACCACACCAACCAGCTGACAACCAACCTGAACATGGCCATCTCCTATTTGTTGACTGCTCCGTAACTGAAATCATCGAAGGCGGTGACGCTGTCCGCCTTCGTCCAAACGCCTACCGCGCCGGCGCCTGCAATGTGATCATCCTCCTGCTCGATGTAGGGCTTACCATCGAGAAGCACTTTGATTCGCTTGCCGGCGAACTCCGCCCGCAATGTGTGCCAGACATTTGGCGGCACGGGAGCATCCACGTACTTGATCGTGTTGCGCCTGCCACCTGCCGTGTAATAGAGCGACACGTTGTTTTCCAACGCGTTCGCGCGGGCGACGTAGTAGTTGTCGCCGTTCTTCCAGCGCCAGACGACGCCTCCGGCCTGGTCTTCCCTGCCCTTTTCGGACTTGAATTTCACCTCGACAAAACCGTCGGTAAGCGAAGCGCTCTGCTTCACGCACCAGGGAAACGTCCCGGAGCCGCTCTGCCTGAGAACGTTCGGCGCGCTCGGCGCCGAGCTATCAGCGGCCACGGCCCATTTGGGGCTACCCCTTCCCGTTACGCCGCAAGACCAGCCGGCCGGCGCCGCGCCGGGCTTGTCCTTGTCGAAATTCTCGGTTTCCGCGTGCGCGGCGCTCGCCGCGAGCACTGTCAACGCAACCATGATGGCTCCTTTCATTTGCTCTCCTTGCACCAAGCGTACAGGGCGTCGTACATGACCATGCCGTGCCTCAGCATCTCGTGATCGTCGGCGAAGATGCGTGACAGCCCCTGCGACACCGCCAGCAATCCAGGCACCTGCGGCGCGAGGTCGGGCTTGCCTGTATCGGCGCCACGCACGATGAGCGCGAGGCGCTCGAGCGCGGGATCGCCGCCGAGCCGATAGTGCTTGATGAATGCGTCGAAGCTGCATAGGTCGCCACTGTGCGTGAAGTGCACGTCGGCAACGTCATAGGGTACGGCCTCGCGCAGCTGGGCGGCTTCGCGTACCTGCTCCTTCGGCACGTAGAGGAATTCCGCATCGCGATCAACGAAGCGCGAAATCAGCCATGGGCAGGCGATGCGGTCGATCTTGGGGCGCTCGCGCGTCACCCAGCGCGTAGCGCCGCCGGCGGGCTTGCGGTCGAGCGGCCCTTCCTTTGCTTTCCAGGCTTCGATGCCGCCCTCGAGGTAGCAGGCCTGGATTCCCTGTTCGGCCAGCGCCTTTGCAACGCCCTGGCTGACTTCGTGGCCGCGCACGCAGTACACCACGACGCTGGCAGCGCGCGGCAGTGTTTTCAGCCAGTCGCCGACCGCTTCCGGATCGCGCCGCAGCGCGCCGGCGACCATGTCGCTCGCTTCGCGGTAGGCCGGCTGCCGCCTGACGTCCAGCACCAGAGGCGGGTTGCGCTCGCCGAGCGCCGAGCGCAGCGCCGAAGAAGAGATTGCATCCATCGCTGCCTCCTAAGACCACGTCACTGGGTAAACGATCACCCCGCGATCAGGTATGCATCTTGATTGGGGCGCCGATCGCCTTCCAGCCCGAGTGCCCGCTGTTCATGTACTTCGCGTCGAAGCCCGCGTCGCGCAGCTTGATCGCCGTCTTGCAGCCAACGTGAAAGCCGTAGGCGCAGTACACCACCACGGGCTCCGACTTGGACAGCTCGCCGATCCACTCCTGGAGCTGCTCGGGATCGCGCCACGAGATGCCCTCCGCGATCTCCTGCTGGCGGGAGACGAAGTGCCTCGGGCGCACGTCGATGACCTGCACCTTCTGCCCGGAGGCGAGCATCTCCTTGACCTCCTCGACCCCGATGCCGGGGACGTCGCCGAATTCCGGCTGCACCAGCGGGCGCGGCGGCTGCACCTTGCGCGCGTCCTCGCAGCGTGCCTCGAGAGCCGGCCAGTCGACGTTGCGCAGGAAGGTATCCACGTACGCTTTCGCGTTGGCGCCGAAGTCGATGTGGTAGGCGTGCTCGTACATGTCGAGCGCGAGAACGGGGACACCGCTCGCCACGGCTTGCGTGTGCTCAGCGGCGTACTGGTTGATGAGCCGGCCGTCGCGTGGCACGTAGGTCAGGAGGACCCAGCCGGAGCCGCCGCCGAGCGCATAACCCATCGCCCTGAACTCGGCGCGCCAGCGATCGAGCGAGCCGAAATCGCGCGCCAGGGCTTCGGACATTCCCTTCGTCGGCTGGCCGTCGCCGCCGAGGCTCGCGAAGTACAGCTCGTGCAGCAGCGTCGAGTTGAGCGCGACGAGCTCCTCGCGCTTCAGCCCGTTGAGGACATGCCCAGGCGTCTTCGCGAAGTCGAGCGCCTCGAGCTGCTCGGTGATGGCGTTCAGGCGCCGCAGTGCCCCGCCATAGTTGTTCTCGTAGTGGCTCTCGATCAGCTTGAGCGAAAGCCCGTTGAGGGTCCAGGGACGGCAGTGGATCTGCTTCAGTTGATAGCGCATGTCGTGTCTCCCATCATTGAACTAGCAACGGAACTGGAAGTCATCTTCTCGGCGCGGGTGAGATCACGGCTGATGCGCCAGAGCGAGCGGTGCGCGTCGCTCACGCCGAAATAGGCGCCCTCCTCCCACGAGTAGACGAGCGCGGAAAAGCCAACGTCCTTGTCGGTATCCGCATCGAGCTCGAGCGGGTGAACGCTCACGGCGAGGGTCTGCGGGTCGACGCGCCACAGCACGGGCAGAACGTTGCTCGTGACGACGGCTTCGCCCTTGGGCCCGAGCGCGAGATCCGGCGGGCAGGCGTAGGCCTCGGCGGCCCATTGCCAGCCTTCCAGGCGCACGAACTTGGCCGGTGTGGCGAGGTCGAGCACGAAGACGCCGTCGCGGCCAAGCCGCCAGATGCGCTCGCGCGGAGGGTCGATCTGGTTGCGAATGTCGAGAGAGGCTCCTTGCGGCACGGTGGCGTGCTCGCAGCCCGCGAGAGAGACGAGCAGGGTGGCGAATAGGCAGGTCATTGACTTGTTCATACACGTACTCCTTTCCCGAACCGGGAATCGGAGCAGCGCTTGAGACGGACCGTCTTGGCTGCCGGGGGTCTGCGTCGACCCGGCCAGGGGAGAGCCCCCGCATGGCTCCGCACGTTACAGAAGCCGCCGCCCGCCTGTCAACATAGTTTTGTATCTTTTATCACTTTTATGTGATACATATAACGAATGGATACGTTCAATGCCCTGGTGCTGAGCCTCCCCACCCGCAACTCCACGCTGCGCATGCGGGTCTGGCGCGGATTGAAGGAAACGGGCTGCGGCGTGCTGCGCGATGGCGTGTACCTGCTGCCGGCCAGCGCGATGGACGCGACCGTGCTTGGGAAAATGGAGTCGGAGATCCGCTCGAACGGCGGCTTCGCGATGACGCTCGAGCTGAAGGCGGCGAATGCCGGCCAGTCGGTCGAGATCCGCAAGCTCTTCGACCGGAGCGCCGAATACGGCGCGCTGGTGCAGAAGATCGCAGGCGCGAAGGCGGCTCTCGTGCGGCTCGGGTCGCGGCGCTCCCTGACGGCGATCCGCAGGCTGGAGCGGGCGGCAGAGAAGTTGTCGAGGATCGATTTTTTCGCGAGCGAGGCGAAGGCCCAAGCCGCCGTCGCCCTTTCCGCTCTCAAGGCGAGCTACCAGCAAATGTACTCCGGGGGCGAGCCCCGCTTCTCGAAGCGGGGCCTGCGCCAGGCCGATCCTGCGCGCTATCAGAAGCGGCTTTGGGCGACGCGCAAGGCGCCCTGGGTCGATCGCCTCGCGAGCGCCTGGCTTATCAAGAAGTTCATCGACCGCGAGGCGCGTTTCGCCTGGATCGCGCGGCCGAGCGAGTGCCCGAAGAAGGCGGTCGGCTTCGATTTCGACGGTGCCGAGTTCACGCACGTCAAGAACCGCGTGACCTTCGAGGTGCTGCTCGCGAGCTTCGGCCTCGACCACGACCCGGCGCTCGCCGCCATCGGCGCGGCGGTGCACTTCCTCGACGTGGGCGGCATCCCGGTCGCGGACGCGCGGGGGCTGGAGACGCTGCTGCGAGGCGCCAAGGACAAGGCCCGCAGCGACGACGCGCTACTTGCCGAGGCAAAACGAATTCTGGATATGTTCTATTCGGCTTACGTGCAAAGGCCGGCCGCGGGCTAGTCTCCCCCGCGGTTATTCGGTTCGCCCGGTTGCTTCGTTCACGGACGCTGTGGCTGCTCCAGATTCACTGGTGGCATCCGGCGCAACTGGCGTTCCCTCAAGTCCGCTCGTGTCGCCGTGCTCAATAAGAACATCGACCGCAGATAGAAACATCGTCTTCGTCGGGCGTTCGGTTCCGTCGAGCCACGCAAGAAGATCGGGCATTGGCGCCCTTAAGCGTCGTGCAAGGGCGCGCTCGCTGCCCAGCAATTCGGCCGCTCGCTGAAGCGCCCGCATTTCCAGGGTCAGCTTTTTCATTATTTTGAGCTGCTAATCAGACAGGGGGCGCGGAGTGCGTAATCGGGGATGCGTCGGGCGCGAAAGCCGTCTCAGCTGCAACGCCGGATTGCTGCCGGTCCTTGACCCGGAAACTCTGTGCGACGGCCTCCAGGAGCTGCGTCCTCGAGAAGGGCTTCACGATAAAATCCGCGCCCAGCGCGTAGGCGCGCGCCGCGAATTTCTCGTGCGCGCTGATGAGAATGACCGGAACATGCGGAACGGTAGAGTCCGCCATAAGGATTGCGGCAAACTCCAACCCGCTCATATAGGGCAGGTTGATGTCCGAGATGATCAGGTCTGGATGGGAATCGAGCAGCTTGCGCCCGGCGACCGCTGCATCTTCTGCGAGAGTGACGGCGTAGCCGGCGTTCCTCAGGTACAGCCGGAGCAGGTCGCGCATCGCGCCGTCATCCTCGACCACAAGAATATTCTGTCGTGCGGCGTTACCCGCCTGACTCGCGATCCGGCCCGCATGCTCTTCTTGCATAGCAAACAACTCACTTTCGTTGCCATTCCCTCGCGTGATGCAAGCTATCTTCTATACGGGTTGTCCTCCCTGCGAAATCGGTATATCCGGAATTGTCCTGTAGCGGCCGGCACTACCGGGGGTCAAGGAACCTCCACAGCGGCCGTTGAGGAAGCTGGAGCGGGTGAAGGGAATCGAACCCTCGTATGCAGCTTGGGAAGCTGCCGTTCTGCCATTGAACTACACCCGCAGGGCGGCGACGATTCTAGCAACAGATGGCGGTAGAATTATCCCTATGATTCAAGTCATTGTGAACGGCGCAGCGCATCGTTTCGACGCCCCCGTGAATGTCCGGGCGGTGCTCGAGACGCTCGAGATGGCCGGCAAGAAAGTCGCCGTGGAGCGAAATGGCGAGATCGTGCCGAAGAGCCTTCATCGGGAAATCCTGATCCAGGATGGCGACCAGCTCGAAATCGTCGTCGCCGTCGGCGGAGGTTGAGCGCCCGATGAAAGATCCGCTGGTCATTGCAGGGAAGAGCTACGGCTCGCGGCTGCTCGTCGGCACCGGCAAGTACCGCGACTTCGCGCAGACCCGCGCCGCGGTCGAGGCCTCGGGCGCCGAGATCGTGACGGTCGCGATCCGCCGCACCAACATCGGCCAGAATGCGAACGAGCCGAGCTTGCTCGAGGCGCTGCCGCCGTCGAAGTTCACCTACCTGCCCAATACCGCGGGCTGCTACAGCGCCGACGACGCGCTGCGCACCCTGCGGCTCGCGCGCGAGCTTCTGGACGGCCACGACCTCGTCAAGCTCGAGGTGCTCGGCGACCCGCACACGCTCTACCCGAACATGCCCGAGACGCTCAAGGCGGCCGGGCAGCTGGTGAAGGAGGGCTTCAAGGTGATGGTGTATTGCTCCGACGACCCGATCCAGGCGCAGATGCTGGAAGCGATCGGCTGCGTCGCGGTGATGCCGCTCGCCTCGCTCATCGGCTCGGGGATGGGAATCCTCAATCCCTGGAACCTGCAGCTCGTCATCGACAAAGTGAAAGTCCCCGTGCTGGTCGATGCCGGCGTCGGCACCGCCTCCGATGCCGCGGTCGCCATGGAGCTCGGCTGCGACGGCGTGCTGATGAACACCGCGATCGCCGCCGCGCGCGACCCGGCGATGATGGCGAGAGCGATGAAGAAGGCGGTCGAGGCGGGGCGCGAGGCGTTCCTCGCCGGCCGCATGCCGAAGAAGCTCTACAGCGCGGCGCCCAGCTCGCCGACGGAAGGAACGATCCCGTCCTCGCGCTCCAAGGCGGCTTGAGCCGCGCCATCCGAAGCTATGTCCTGCGCCAGAGCAGGACCACGCCGGCACAGAAGCGAGCGCTCGAAGAGCTCCTTCCGAAATACGGAATTGCTTTTTCGGACGTACCCCTCTCTCAAGAAAACATTTTCCGGAGAAAAGCCCCCCTCGTCCTGGAGATCGGCTCGGGAATGGGGGAAACGACGGCGGGAATCGCAAGGGCCCACCCGGAAGCCGATTTCATCGCCGTGGAGGTGCACGGGCCGGGCGTCGGCAGTCTGCTGAATCGGATCGCCGCTGAAGGTTTGCCGAACCTGCGAGTCATCCGCCACGACGCGGCCGAAGTTTTGCAGCACATGATCGCCGACGGCTCGCTCGCGGCGATCCATCTCTTCTTTCCAGACCCGTGGCCGAAGAAGCGCCACCACAAGCGCCGCCTGGTGCAGCCGTCCTTTGTTTCTCTCATGAAGGAAAAACTTTCAGCCGGCGGGATCGTGCACCTCGCGACCGACTGGCCCGACTATGCGAGCCAGATCGAAGATCTTTTTTCGAGAAATGATTTTTTTGAAAACGCCGAAAGCGGCTTCGTTCAAAGACCCTCTACCAAGTTCGAAACCCGCGGCAGGCGCCTCGGGAACCCTATTCGCGATCTTTACTTTCGTCGGCGAGAAACAGCTCCAGCAGCTCGTTGAGGAACAGGCGGCCGCGTGCGCTCGGCCGGATGCGCTGCCAGTCACGTTCCAGAAGTCCGAGGTTTTCTGCCTCCAGCAATTGCTTTTCTACGGCGTTAAGCAAAAGCCCCGTCCTTTCACCGAATAATTTCGGCTCAAAACCCTCTACAAGCCGCAAAGCGTTCAGCATGAACTCGAAAGGCACCTCACTCGCGGATAGCACGCGATCCTCAGCGAGAGAGTTTCCGGAAAGCAGGTAGTCCCTGGGCTGCTTGATGCGCGAGTGCCGGGTGATGCGGTCGGGAAAGCTGATCTTGCCGTGCGCCCCGGCGCCGATGCCGAGGTAGTCGCCGAACCGCCAGTAGTTGAGATTGTGCCGGCTGTGCCGGCCGGGCTTGGCGAAGGCCGAGGTTTCGTAGTGCCCGTAGCCCGCGGCGCCGAGCAGCGCCTCGGCGGCGAGCTGCATGTCGGCGCACAGATCGTGCTCGGGGAGCTGCGGCGGTTTGCT
>WNFM01199214.1_pt1 | contig 19321 bp, 24 predicted proteins | sample 5400271 | NCBI WGS metagenome assembly WNFM01 (sample SAMN13153352, study PRJNA577476) | soil metagenome | isolation source: 60 cm saprolite on Douglas fir-dominated hillslope | place: USA:California | collected 2013-09-17 | reverse complement strand
GTCTATACGGCAGCAAAGTACGCCTCGAGCGGGAGCGGTCATGGGCGGGCACGTCTCTTCGCTGATGCTATGTCAGGCCAGGTGAGCGCGGAGCAATTACACCAGCGTATGTTCGCCGGGCGTCACCAGGATTCCGTACGGGCGCTCGGTCTCGTGTCACTGCCCATCGACGATGATGCGCGTGACCATGAGATCACAGCACGTTATGCGGCCTTGCAGGAATTTCTGCGGACTGGCCGCCAGTTCGGCGCGCAACGGCGCACCAGTGAGCAGACCGCGACCCGTATTGGACTTGAGAACCTGGCGCGCACAGCCGGCTACCCTGACCCGATCCGTCTGCAGTGGGCTATGGAGGCGCAACTCGCCGCCCACCTGCGCGATGGTGCATTGACAGTTGTTGAGCGCGATATCCGTGTGACACTTGCGCTAACCGCTGGCACAGCCGAGCCATACCTGACAGTCGTCAAAGGTGATACGAAGGTACTCAAGGCTCTGCCGCAGATCGCGGCTCTGCTTGCACGCAAACGTGAAGTCGAACAGCAACTTTCGCGGATGCGCTCCTCGCTTGAAGGCGCCATGTGCCGCGGGGACTATTTTACCGCATCGGAACTCCTTGAGTTGCTCACGCATCCTGTCCTTTCACACCTGCTTCAGAGCCTCATCTTTATACGCTCCGAATCAGGCAATGTGCTCGGCTACCCGCTCCGCGGCGACGAGGAGGCCGGGCAAGAGCTCCTCTTCTGCCACTACAGCGGAGATACGACACCTGTTGAGCGAACTGCCTCAGACCTGCGCCTCGCTCATCCTTATGACCTGCTGGCAAGTGGAGTATGGCATGAGTGGCAACACGAGTGCTTTACATCCCGGCGCATTCAGCCATTCAAGCAGGTCTTCCGCGAACTCTACATCCGCACTCTGCATGAGAGCCGTCACGGAGACGAAACCCTCTCCTGGCGCTATAGTGGTCACCAGGTGCAGCCGCGCCAGTCCCTCGCCCTGCTTGGGCAGCGCGGCTGGATCGCAGACGATGAAGCCGGTGTGCGCCGCACCTTCCATGCCGAAGGTCTGGCGGCCACCGTCTCCTTTGCGCAGGGCATCTTCACCCCTGCTGAAGTCGAAGGGCAGGAGATCGAAACCATCTGCTTCACCAAGCGTGGTGAGTGGAAACCTATGCCGCTGGCCGCTGTTCCACCCCGCGTATTTAGCGAAGTCATGCGCGATCTCGACCTGGTCGTCAGCGTAGCACACAGCGGCGGCGTAGATCCTGAGGCGACGGCCTCCACCATCGAGATGCGTGCTGCGCTTATCGGAGAAACCTGCATGCTGCTTGGCCTGACAAACGTCGAACTCAAAAGCGCTCACGGTCTCATCGCAGGTACATTCGGCAACTACACTGTTCACCTTGGCAGCGCAGTAGTTCATAGGCAGCCCGGCGGCGCCCTCTGTATTATGCCCGTTCACGCCCAACACCGTGGCCGCCTCTTCCTGCCCTTTGCCGATGACGATCCCAAAACAGCCGAGGTCGTCTCAAAGATTGTCACCCTGGCGCGAGACAAGGAGCTCAAGGACCCGAGCATCCTCGAACAGCTCCTGTAAGTCTGCAATGTTCATACCTACGTATGAAAGGAAAATACGCCCCTTATGGGCGTATAAGTGAAGAAGATCTTGGCACTCCTCCATCTCCTTCCCCCCACGAGTGCCCAGCAGATGCAAGCACTTGCACCACAGGCTCGTCCATCATCGTGAGGCTTTCGGTGGCTCAATGCACGAGCGATTTTGCCATGAGGATATCTGGCTTCCCAAGCCCATTGGCATCAGGGATCACGCCCACAATGACGTAGCCCAGCTTCTGATAAAATTCATAGGGATGGCGCGAGAGATTCCTGAGGTGGGCCAGGTGGTCCCATATGTGGGGAAAGAGATCGATCCCAGCAAGACTGGTCTGCTGATGACTGGGTGGTAGGACCCGACCTCTTCCCCGTGGACCCTCCTCCGGGCCTGCGTGTGGTCCTCTCCGCTCGCTATCTTGCTAATGACCGGGATGCCTACTCCTGGTTGGAGCGTCTCGGCTGGGCTCGTCCAGGTCTGGCGCGCACGCTTCAACTGTATCCGCTGGACAAGATAGGCATCGCCAGTGTTCTGCTAGAGATGGGCTTCCCCCTGGATCTGCTGGGCACGCGCGGCAATATTGTCTCCGAACTCCACCGCCTGAGCGAAGGCGATCCCCTGCTTGTCCGCCTGTATGTCGACGACCTCTGGGAGCACGGCGAAGCGGCGGTGCGGCTACAGCCGGAAGATCTCCGCGTCATCCGTCCTGGCCTGGTAGGGTACTTCGAGCGCTGGTGGAAAGATCAGCGCCTCCTGTGGAGCAAGGAAGCGACCCGACGCGAGGCCGCAGCCCAGAAGTTGCTGAACCTGCTGGCGGGCGCTCTGGGTCCGCTGAGCAAGCAGGATATCTTGAGTCTGGCGCCGGACGAAGCAGGGTACGGGGCGGGAGAACTCGAACAGCACCTGTTGTCCCCGTCCCGCTTCGTGATCGGCGATGGGATGCGCCAGGGGTATGTCTTCAGCCATCCCCGGCTGGAAAACTATTTCCTTGAAGAGCGCCTTGGTACAGTGGAGCGCTAGGAGGTGGAGCGCCGCTTCCTGACATGGGGCGAGAAGACTCTCGCGGTGCTCAATTCGGACATTTTGCAGGAGGCCCTGGATAAGGTAATGGCGATCAAAGATGAGTACGACCGCCTGGATGCACTGGTCGAGCTGGCCCCTGGTCTCTCCGAAGAACTGCTGTGGCAGGTGCTGGGTGCCCTGGCTCCTCGTATTCGTGATACGCTGCTCTCCGAAGCTCTGGACATCGTACAAGCGATGAAGGACAGGGAACAACGCGCGCAAGTCCTGGAGGTTCTAGTCTCCTCTCTACCCGAGGCGCGCAAAGGCGAAAGAGCGCAACAAATTGGGAAGCCGTCCAGGCGCTCAGGGACGAAGGAAGGCACGCGTGGCCTACGTCACGCCATCCCACCAATTTCCCCTTGGGGTAACGATGAGTTTGGCCCAACGACTGTCCTTGTTGGAATGGGCAAACGAGGCCAATGCCTGGATCCTTGAAGACGACTACGATAGCGAGTATCGCTTTAGTGGACGGCCTCTCGAGGCTTTACAGGGCCTTGACAGAACCAATCGCGTGATGTATCTGGGCACCTTCAGCAAGGTCCTCTTTCTGGCGTTGCGTCTCGGCTATCTGGTCGTACCACCTGATCTGACAGCTACGTTTGTGGCCGTGCGCGAGTTTGTGGATAGACATATTCCTATTCTTGAACAAATGGCGCTCGCCGATTTCATAACGGAGGGACATTTCACTCGCCATATCCGGCGGATGCATACCCGCTATGCTGAACGCAGAGCAGCATTGATCGCAGCGGTAGCAAGTGAGCTAGGAGAGCTACTCGAAGTGCATGCACCGGAAGCGGGCATGCATCTTGTCGACTGGCTCCCCCTCACATTGACGGAGGATATGAAACGCATTATCAACGAGCAGCGGCTTGGCTTTGTGGCCTCGGTGTGCCCTGATGGCACGCCTAATCTTTCGCCCAAAGGGACCACGGCCGTCTGGGACGATGAACACCTCCCACTCTTGTTTTGCCGAATGCCTGAGTGAGCAACAGCGATAACTTGAGAGATCCACGCGATGCACAACGGGGATGAGATTATACGCAACTTTCTGCTGTGATACAATGCAAGATCAGCCAATCTCAGAGCAGAAGAGCAGAAAGGAGTAGCTTATGCGTCTGGCCATCCTCTCAGATATTCACGGGAATCCTCTCGCCCTGGATGCTGTTTTGGCCGATATCCAGAGCCAGGGCGAGGTTGATGCTTACTGGGTACTGGGGGATTTTGCCGCTCTTGGCTACGATCCGGTGACCCCGCTTGAAAAAGTGACGGCCCTCTCTCATGCCAGTTTCACCCGTGGCAATACGGATCGCTATGTAGTGACGCAGGATCTCCCGGTGCAGCCGGAGAAAGCACTGCAAGATCCCGCTCTGCTGCCAGAGGTCATCGAGGCGGTACGAAGCTTCTCCTGGACCAGGGGCTATGTCAGCGCTGCGGGCTGGCTGGACTGGCTCATGAACTTGCCGCTCGAAGTTCGTTTGACCTTACCCGATGGCACACGCTTACTCGGCGTCCATGCTTCTCCAGGCAGAGACGACGGACCCGGTATCCAGCCCAAGCACAGCGATGACAACCTGGAGCACCGGCTGGCCGGCTGCGAGGCGGACCTGGTCATGGTAGGGCATACCCATGTGCCGCTCGATCGTCAGGTTGGGAGGATCCATGTCATCAATCTGGGCAGCATCAGCAATCCGGTCACGTTGGGCCTGCAGGCGACCTATGTGCTTCTTGATGCTGACGAGCATGGCTACAGCATCCAGTTGCGTCGCGTGGATTACGACCGCGAGGCAGTCATCAAAGCCATCGAGCACTCACGTCATCCTACCCCCTCCTTCCTGATCGGGTTCATGCGCGGGGAACGAGTTCCCTCATCCGATCCGGGCTTCTTCCAGGCTGGCAGACGTGCTGAGAAGCAGAAGGAGAAATAAGGGAGAGCAGCTTTCACCGCCCCTCTTGCATGTTCCATCTCTTTGTAGGTAGCTAGAGCTCCTGAGAGGAGCAGTATTGCATGTTGTGGTTGTCCCAGATCTATCATCAGTTTTGCTTGCGCCAAAAACAGTCGCCCCATCTCAGGCTGATCACCAAGCTGGTTGGCTATCGCCAAGGCTTCACTGTACCACTGCCTAGCTTCCTCATAGTTTCTCTTGGATCGCGCTAGATCGCCCAGTAGCCGTTGCGTGGTTGCCATACGACGCAGGCTCCCATCTCATGTGGCGGCTTTTAATGGCCATCGTGTGTTCTCCCAGTGCATGATAGCCTGCTTCACATCTTTGATACAGTCCTTCTGCCTCGTGATACTTCCCTTGTTGTTGCAAGATGTCCGCCCGGTCATGGGTAAAGCGCACCACACTGATTTCGTCTGTAGACGCTTGCGCACCTTCACAGGCCCAGCCGTTCAAGGTCAGACTCTGCGACCAGTGCCCGCGTCGATCGAGAAAGGGCCGCAGTGCATCTTGAAAGGCTACCACGAACTCCCAGGCTTTTCGCTGGTAGCTTTTCTGCACTGCTTCCCAAAGGTTAGGCAACTCATACTCCAAGGCCTGGGAGTTGTTGGACTCTCTTTGGGCAAAAGACAAGCGCGTGGTAATCGCTTTGTCCCAGGCCTGCTGGAAAAAAGCGACATTTGCACTCTGTACGACCCTGGCTTTTACTTCACCCATTGCCGCCGTCCTACTGCCCACGTAAGGAGTTCCCGAAACATGTTGATGAGGCGCTGGCGACTGAGCACACCCAGACGGTGGTAGATCAACAGGCAATTCCACAGCTGGCTGAGAGCGGTCCCCAGGTGACCCATAGTGAGGTGCGCAAGCGCCAGGTGACGTAAGCTGCTGGCTTCTCCTTGCTGGTTGTGCAACTGGCGACGTACGATCAACGATCTCTGCAGATGTAGCAGAGCCTCTCCACCCTGTCCAGCAGCCAGTGCTATGCATCCCAATTGTTCATAGGCATCTGATAGCCCACGCTCGTCGCCGATTTCCTCGTAGAGCACGATCGCTCGACCGCACAAGCTCCGGGCCTGGCACAGGTTCCCCTGGCTCAGATAGGCCCACGCTAAATGGTGAGCAGCAGTAGCTGTGGTACTACGGCTTTGCTGTGCCTCCCCACACTCAAGGAGCCTCCGCAGATATGCGACGGCACGCTCATAGTCTTTCTTCTTCCGGTAGACCACACCGAGCATCAGCAACGTATGATGGGATGGCTCGGGTGCTCCGGTGTATTGACGCAGGTGATCTATTTCAAGGTATAGGGAAAGCGCTTTATCCAGGTCTCCTCTATTGAGATGATAGGCGGCCATCTCTGCACGAACGGTCATCAACTGTTCGTCATCCGCTCCTTGCGCGGGGCATGTCTCAGCCGCGCTCATTGTCTCAAAAGCGATCCCGTACGCACCCTGGTTAAACTGGAGGCGCCCGAGCGCAAGCAGGGCTCGGGCATGTGTCTTTGGGTCTTCTCGCTCACTCGCCTCGATCGCAGCCTGGAAGCTCCTGCTTGCCTCATTCCAGCGGCCAAGCGCGTTCTGTGCCTCGCCGCGGAGGAACAGGAGCCATCCAGGATGTTGCTGTACGATCTCACTTGCATGCAACCCTGCCTCGCACCAACGCACGAGTTCAGCTTGAAAACCTCGCTGTTGGAGGTAGGGTGCAAGCACTCGAAGATATTCGAGCAGGAGATGGACTTCCTTTGTACCGTCCTGGGTAGCGAGCCAGGATTGGCATCTACGCAGGTTGGCAAACTCAGAATCCAACCAGTCATACTGGCCTTGGTGGCAACGAGCGAGCTGAAGTCGAGTTATAGCGGACAAGTAAGGTGATGACGCCCAATAGTGGACCACCTGGTTCGATACCTCTACGTTCGCTTGCTGAGGGATGTTCATAACAGTCCCTGCTCTCGCCATAGTACAGGCAATTCACTATTGACGAACTGACGTGTCAGCTGGTGAGTGCTGTAGCGAACCTGGTGGACAACCGTAGAGACTTCCAGCAGAGCATAAGCAACGAGTTCATCCACGGACGCTAGCAATTGGTCTTCGTTGTCAGCGATCTCTATGCCCACCGTGGCGAGTTCCTCCCAGCCTATCGTCGTTACCACCGTGCGGCCAATATAGATGAGTAACTTTTGAGCGATGGGCGAGAGCTGTTCCCAACTCTGACGGTAGATGAACGAGTAGAGCTTACTACCGGCGTTGCTCAGTCGTCTTAATATGACATCCAGATCGAGAAACCTGGCCTGAGCGACGACTAACTTGAGAGCGAGTGGCGCTCCACCAGTAACCCTATGAATCTCGACTAGCTTTTCTTCAGAGGCATGCACGAGTTGTTCCACTCCGCGCTGTTCCAGGTCCTTGCGTAAGAAGAAGAGCGAATCTTCCTGTGTCAGTTCTTTCAAGGCATGGGCCTGCACAAAATCGTGGCGCACTTGCCTACGGCTGGTGACAATGGCCCGGCTCACGCCGAGTAAGTTTCGTAGGTGAGCGACGAGCGCATCGGCGTTTGCAGCAGTTTCGAGGTTATCTACCAAAACGAGGTGGCGCTGCTGGTGCAGGAGTTGTGCAATCCTGGCGCGTTTCTCTTCTCCCAGTAACGTAGTAAGCTCCCAAAGTCCAAGCTGCCGCGCCATGGCATCCAGCAGAGCATCGAAATCAAGTATAGCCTCGTTGACTTTGACAATTTCTCCTCCGGCAAAGAGTTCCTGTTTCGCGCTGTCGCCAATGACGCTCTTGAATAATCCCTGGCGCAGAGCACGGCGAGTAAGTTCAACAGCCAATGCGGTTTTTCCCATGCCACCCAACCCATCAATAGTGATGACCGGGGCTCCCTGCGAATTTTGCAGGGTCGTCAACAGGTGGTGCAGGTCTCTCTCACGTCCAGGCAAGGGATAATAAGGCTCACCGGGCAGATTGGGAGGCCACACAACCGTTACGGAGCCCTGGGTATCGTTATCAATATGCAGTGCCTCTCCCCAATCCTGGTGTGAGAGGAGGCTGTTGCTATCTGCCGGGGCATTATTAAGGTTTTCTCCCTGTCCAGCAATGAATCCTAATGCTACGGCATCCTTGCCAAAAAGGTCGAGGAGCCTCTGTTGAAAGTAGGGGCCAGGAAAAGCGAGGCCGCGCTCCCATCGACCAACGGTTTTGGGATCACTTCCAATGCGATCAGCTACGTCGGCTTGCGACCATCCATGCAATTGGCGCTCGCGCTTCAAGTTGTGATGCCAGGACGAATTCTTCACCACAGGGTTCTCTTCTAACTTTTATGCTGAAACGCGCTACCGAAGATACTTCGCTTGAAAGAACCTGTCCCGTATTTGTCCTCTAAGTGCCCCCATAGTGTAACAGAAGAGAGATACTACTGCAAGTGCAATTAATCCATCTCGGCTTCCAACCCTCCCTGGCTTTCGAGCTCTGTTCGCACATCCCTCTTCTCGGCCCACAACGCGGCGTTTTCTTCTTGCAGCCTGGCTATCAAATCTCCAAAAGAAAATGTCTCATCAATGTCTTCTAAATATACCATATGTGTTCCCTAAATGATGTTCTTCTGTCTCTACTTCTCCTGTACACTTATTTTTGTGATCAGATCGTGATGGGCCCATTCGATTGCGAGCACACCCCCTGCATCTGCAGGGACCAGTGAAATGAACATTGCTTGCTTTACAAGCAAGCAGAAAAAGGAGTATCTAATGAAAAAGATACGCTGTTCCATCGCGGCCATTGTGCTGGTGGCGACTCTGAGTGGGCTCTCACTACAAGGATCGCTGGCAAACGCAACCTCTATCCGCAATGCCAGTGCTGTCAGCTCTTCATTCGTGGTTGGGCAGTTGGCGAGGGCAGGTCTCCCCAGGCCCCTCCCGCCTTGTCCCGGAACTGGGACGTGGGATTGCTAGCTCGACACGATGAGGGTTGACTGGCTCTACGCGCAGGAGGAGCAGGATGGTGACCATCATTCTGCTCCTCCTCTCTTTTACTCAAGATCTTGCTCAAGTGTTCGCGATAGGTGATCGTATCAGGATGCTCAGACCCAAGTCTTTTCTCACAGATGTCGATGGCCCGCTGGCAAAGGGACTCCGCCAGTGTATAACGACCCTGCGCGGCGTAGAGTTCGGCCAGATCGTTGAGTCTATCAGCGGTGGCGGGATGCTCCGGCCCAAGCGTTTTCTCAATGATCGCAAGGGCCCGCTGCCACAGGGTCTCAGCCCGCTCATAGTTTCCTTGCGCATACGAGAACCGTGCCAGCAGGTTGAGGGTGTGAGCAACGAGGGGGTGCCCAGGCTCCAGGACGCGCTCACCGGTTACCAGCGCCTGCTGCAACAGCTGCTCAGCCTGCTCATCCTTGCGCTGCTCTGCATAGAGCTTCGCCAGGTTGATGACGGTATACAAGGTGTCGAGATGTTCGGAGCCGAGCGATTGCTCGTTAATGCTTAGGGCCTGCTGGAGGAGCGGCTCGGCCTGCTCATACTTGCCCTGGGTGCGGTAGAGCACGCCCAGGTTATTGAGACTTTGGACAGTCGTGGGATGTTCCGGTCCGAGCGTCTTTGCACGGATGGCCAGGGCTCGCCGGTGCAATCCTTCCGCTTGCTCGTCGTCGCCTTTGAGACGAGCGAGCAGAGCCAGGGCGTTCAGACTTTCAGCGACAGCGGGATGCTCAGACCCGAACATCTGCTCGCGAATGGCCAGGGCCTGCTCGTGGAGGGATTGGGACTGCGGATAGAAGCCATGGATATGCAGAAACACTCCGGCCTGGTAGAGCAGCCGCGCTGCTTGCGGGAAGTGGAGCTGGTATTGTGTGATGAGCGCCGCGCACTCCTGGGCGTGGGGCAGGTAATCCTGCTGGGACCCTGTCTGAGGGACAGGTAATGAGCCAGCGCCAGCGTCGGCCACCGGAAAGGCAGCGTTGACGGCCCGCACGGTCCGCTCTGCCCACGCGCGTTGGGTCTGCTGATCCATGTTCTCCTTGAGCACTACTTGCACGAGCCGATGGACGCTCAGCAGGTGGGTGCTGCTACCGCGTCGCACGAGTGAGTACCTGTGCAATACCTCCAGGGCTTCATTGAGCTGGAACGGGTCGCGAGCGACAGCCCCGAGGACAGCGCCCAGTTCAGCAGCGCCTCGCACCAGCAGCTCCTCAGGGATGGCATCGGCAGCGAGAAACGCGCAGAGCCGCAACACCTCGGCGGCAGCGGGACTCTGCTGCTCGACCTGCTGAAACGAGAGCGACCAGGTGGTGGCCACCGTTGCAGGATAGTCGAGGACGAGGCGACCGCGCCGCGCCAGCAAGTCCTTGCGGTGCGTGGCGTAGAGGCGCAGGTAATCCGCCAGGCTGCAGCCGGTCTCCTCCACGTACGCGCCTGCCTGGACGATGGCCAGCGGCAGCCCATCCATTTCCCGCGCGATGCTTTCAGCAGCAGCACGATCCACAGCCTGCGCCTGGTCGAGGGGGGTATCCAGGTCCAGTTGTTTGCTCCAGCGCAACAGCAGCAGCGTGCCCTCCTGCGGCGTCAGCCGGTCCACTTCGATGCTGGCAGCGAGCGCGCCTGCCGCTTGAGCGCGCGTCGTGAACAGGACATAGCCTTTGTGGCGTGTGGGCAGGAACTCCTGAGCCAGGGGCAGGTCGTCGGCGTTGTCCAGGATGAGCAGCCAGTCTTCGTGAGCAGCCAACCAGCGTTTGACAGCCTTCACCACGAGCATTTGATCCTGCCCGTCTTGCCCTGGTAACTCAAGCAACGAGGCCAGCGTCACACAGTCTGCGACGAGGGTCTCACGGCTGGTGGCCTGCATCCAGAATACGTGGGTATAGTCGTCACCGTAGTGAAAGGCGTATTCGACCGCTGCCCGCGTTTTGCCGATGCCGCCGAGTCCATAGAGAGCCTGGGCCTGGGTCAACGCCGCCGTTCTCGCGGTCGAGAGCCGCTGGTGGAGCAAGTCCAGCAGTGCTTCGCGACCCGTGAACAACGGGGTGTGCGCAATGGGAACGTTCGATATCCTGGAATCATGCGGTGGTAGTGGCGGTGGCCCCAGGCCCAGCTCAGCAGGCGTTTTGTCAAAAACTCACAGAGCTGCTGGCGAAAATAGGGCGAGGGAAAGGTCAAGCCGTTTTCCCAGCGACTGATATTGACGAATGTGGTGCCGATCAGGCTGGCGAGCTCCCGCTGCGACCAGCCGCGACTCAAGCGTGCGTCGCGCAAGCGAGGATTAAGAGGGCGCTTCTTGTCCTTTTTCACCACTGCCTTCCTTCCTTAAACATACCTCTGTGCTTTCAGCGAATGGGAAATGAAAAAACAGGTGCAGACGGTTCCATATAATCAACTCTATCGAAGTGATAAATATATGATAAACGATGTTATTCTCTGGCGACGGCGCTTATGGCATACTCTCTACAGAGCCTGGTATTGCCGATGTTCAGATGATGATATGCATTGACCATCATTGTATAGGTTTACACAAGCAAGCGCAATACCTCTGCCATTCCTTTGGTGCAAGTGATTTTCACCGGCACAGTCTGCATTGATTTGTAGCAATGAGTAGCATCTCTCGACAAAGAGGAAAGGAAAAAGGCTATGTGTATCGTACACGTGCGCGTCCACTGTTCAGATACGTTCTCCGAGGTGCTTGTAGGTGATGTGAAGGGTACCGAGCTTACCATCGAGAGCATTGTGAGCACGGCTTTATTGGAGGTTTTCGATACTGTGCTTGTCGACAATGTAACGGTCCATCACTACCCAGAACGCAACAATGGGGATGAAGAGCAGGGGTAACGCCAGGTACGAAAAAGCCAGGAGATCAGCGGCGAGGTGCCAGGTACATCTCGCGCACCGCAGGGTCGATCTTCTGCGCCAGACCGCGCACGAGCGTAGCCGCTGACCACCAGGAAGCAGCTCAGCCCTACCCCATCGGTCGGGAAGTCATCGGGAACGGTTCTTGTTTGTTCCATCGTAGGAGTCCTTTCTTCTCTTGGGTGTCTGTTGCCTGCTAGATGCGTGCGAGTTTCTCCGGGTTGGCAATGATACGAATCGCCTGAATCTGCCCTGCCTCCACCTCAATGCTTAGCACGAACAAGGCCTGTCCACCGGTGCGGATGATTACAGCCGCTTGACCGTTGACCTCTGCCAGCTCCACCCGATAGCCCTCTGGCAAAAAGCGCACCGTTCCCAGGCTAAAGCGCGCCAGCGCATCACGCTCTGTAAACGGTACGCTCAACTTTTTGTGCAGAGGAAGAGGCAAGGATGAGGAACCTTATGCCACCGTTACTTATTCCGCGATCGCTTTTGGAATAAACACGACTTTGGATCTTCCGCCAGCTCCCTGATTCGGGCACCAGGAGTACCTCTTTGTTCCCTCCATGACGTGCTATCTCTGTAGTGTCTCTTGAGAATGGGAAAATGAACAAGAGAGTGAGGGAGGACTATGACACAGGTACGAGGCGTCATTTTTGATGTCAATGGGACGTTAGTTGATAGCAACGATGCGCACGCATATGCCTGGGTGGAGGCGATGGCAGAGCAGGGATACCACGTCTCCTTCGAGACGCTGCGCTTTGAGCGGTTCAACGGGCAGATGAGCGAGCCTGTCCGCCGGCTCGTCTTCGAGCGAGGTGATGCGGCAGCGGCGCTGCTGTGGAACCGGGATATGCAAAAGGTGATCCTGATCAAGCAGTTCAGGTATCCGACCTACAAGAAAGGTCCGGGCTGGCTCTGGGAGGTAGTTGCAGGCATAGTCGACCAGGGCGAGCAGCCGCAGGAGACCATTCGACGCGAGGTACGCGAAGAGGTTGGCTACCAGGTAGACGACCTCCACCCGATCGCCACGTTCTATGTTTCACCAGGAAGCAGCTCTGAACGCATTGCGCTCTACTACGCAGAAGTCGGTGAGGCGGATAGAGTTGCCGCGGGAGGTGGATGTGCTGCTGAGCACGAAGATATTGAGCAGGTGGAACTCTCGCTGCCTGAGCTCTGGACAGCCCTGCACGAGGGGAACATAGTGGATGCCAAGACCTTGATCGCTGTGCAATGGTTGCAGTGCAGGCTGGCAGGACAGAAAAAATGAAGAGCGATACACCTCCCGTCATTCATCCTGCGTCCGTCAGGCAGGATGCAAGGAGAGCCCGAACTCCGACAAAGTCGCAGGCGGACGCAATCACCATTGGTGGCATCCTGAGCTGATCCTCAGGAGAAGGAAGTCAGCCTCCACTGACAGCTCAGCTTCCTCTCTTTTTTGCAGTTAGGAAGCGCGATGTCTGTGCCAGACAGGGAAGCGAATGAAAATTCGCTATTTACAGGCGAAATGCTCTCCCTCTGTCTTTGATCCGCAAAGACGATGAGTGTCAAACACCTGCTTCAAGGTCTCGGCCAAAGCGGTCGTACCCATCTACACATACACATCTCCCTTTCAAGGGGAAGTCTTTACTAAGGGTGGCAAGGGTATTCAGGCCGTCGTGAGAAGGTGGTTGGCAAGAAAACCTTGACGGGATTTCAGACCAAAGCAACTTCGCGCCGTGCAGCCTGGACGGTCACTCACTCCTTCTCGTCTCCCTTCGAGCTCGAGGCGGAGCAAGCTGGCCGAGGTGTCAAGACCCTGTCTCTTCCTGTAGGAAGTAAGCTCTCAGGCCAGGAGCCTGGCAGAGAGCACGTGTCTAAACAGCACAACATAGTAAGGAAACAAGCACCATGGCGGTTAGCACCCGTACTGATGAAGCCATCCAGGCTGACGTCCTGGACGAATTGCGATGGGATACGCGCGTCCAACCCAACGAGGTCGGCGTGGCGGTCAAGGATGGGATCGTGACGCTCACCGGCTGGGTCGATTCGTATCTGAAAAAGATCGTCGCCGAGGAGGCCGCCCACCGCGTGCGTGGCGTCAAGGCGGTGGTCAACGACATCGAGGTGCGCCTGCCCGGCTCAGCCGAACGCACCGATGCCGACCTGGCCAAAGCCGTGCTCAACGCTCTGCAGTGGGAAGCGGATATCCCGGCGGGCAAACTCGATGTGACGGTGAGTAAAGGCTGGGTGGAGGTGCAGGGCAACAAGGTCATCCTGCGGGGGACAGTGCGGGCGTACGCGGAGAAGAAGGCAGCGGAGGAGACCGCATGGGCCGCGCCCGGTGTCACCGAGGTAGAGAACCGCATTGTGATCTCGCCCCCTCTGTGATCCTGGCTGCAGCGCTAGCGAAAGGAGGTCATGGGAGAGGAAAGAAGAGAAACGCAGCCAAAGAAGCGTTCGATCCAGCCTGGCTTGCCCAATGCCTGAGTAGTCTCAGGAGGGGGAGGAAGCGGCAAGAGCAAAGTGTAGCTGATACAATGTGTCAAAGGATGGCGAGAAGCTGCCTGCCTGGAACCCTGGTCAACTGTTTGCCATGGGTCCTTCCTTTGGTACCAGGCAGGCAGCTCTCGTCCTGGACATCCTTCGCCCTGCGCTCTCTCTCCTCACGACCCCCTTTGAACAGCTTGGAGCAGCAAACCACACAACACAGCAGAGGACGAGATGAGACTTCTCAGTCAGCTCACTCCACACCCTGCGCAGTTCCGATGAGACTTCCTACCAGAGGGAGTTTGACAGGCTCATGAAAGTATTTATTCTATAGAAAATACATCTTTGATTCATAGAGATAGTAGTTGGGATACTATAAATACTTGACAAAGCGGCTACGACGTATACCTGGTGCGGTACAGACCAGCAGATCTGGTTGTCGCCTAGAGGCAACCTTCCTGGTAGAAAGGTTGAAGTGATGGAATTTTCAGGGACGCAGACCATTGCCGCCCCCATTGAAAAGGTGTGGGTGTATCTCCTTGATGTGCCGAAAGTCGCAGCCTGTACCCCGGGCTTTCAAAGCCTAGCAGGCAATTGTCAATGCTGTCGTTGATGCCCTGGCTCACGTGGGCATCCGGCATATAGATATTCCCATCACGCCGCAGAAAGTGTGGGACATTCTCAAAGAAAAGGGATTGACTTCGGATTAACCCTACCCCTTCGGGACGCATATCCTCCCATCCGTGCCGGTGCGAGGGTACACAGGAAAGATTTGAATGCCAGAGTTTGCTTAGGTTTCACATTTCTTGTATGCTCTCCTATGCATCGCAGAAAAGGAGTGCTTCATGATTTCGTCGAACGAAATGAAAAAAGGTCTCACGCTCGATATCGAGGGGGAGCCTTATACGGTCCTTGATTGGCAGCACGTCACTGCGGGGCGTGGTAAGGCGAATATACGGTTGAAGCTGCGGCACCTGCGCACACATGCAATCATTGAACGGACGCTGGATGCTGGCCCCAAGCTCAAATTGGTCCCGATTGAACGCCTCCCGGTGACCTTTATGTACTGGGATGGCGAGCTGTACCACTTCGTGGATACCGGCATCCTGGATCCCGACACCCCGGATGAAATTATGCTCCCTGCTGAGATGCTTGGCAAGGCGAGCAAATACATCGTCGATGGACTGCAATTCGACCTGTTCCTGCTCAATGACGAGCCGGTTGGAGTAGATTTACCCGCATCGGTCGTGATGCGCGTCAAGGATGTTGAGATGTCTGGCCACTACTGGCATGCCACGATGGAGGGGCCAGCACGACTTGAAACTGGCCTGGTTGTGCTGGTCCCCCACATCATCTCCCCAGGCGACCGGATCTGCGTCAATACCGAGAACGGAGAATATATGGAACGAGTTTGAAGGTCTCCGCTTCAACACCACGAGAAGGAGGGGAGTATACAGATGGAGTGCCCCATGTGACCGGTTCATCCGCACTCTTGCTGCTGAGGAGAAAGAGGTGATATAATAGAAGAGCCAAATCTCGCGAAACCTTCTCACCTGAAAGAAACGAATGACTCTTCTCACCTCGTTTCCTAAATTACCTGCTCTGCTGATCAAGCAAATCACTTTGACTGATGACATGATTACTGTGGAAGCTGGTGCCGAAGCGACCAGTGCCTCATGTCCCCTCTGCTCACAAGCTTCGAGCCGCTCGCAAAGCCGCTATCGGCGGACCGTCAAGGATCTGCCATGCAGTGGACAAGCTAGTCCGACTCGTGCTGCATGCGCAGCGGTTCTATTGCCCCACTCCCTCCTGTGCCAGGAAAATCTTTGTAGAATCGTTTCCTGAACTCACGAATGCCTACGCGCGGCGCACAACGCGCTTCTCCGATGCTCTTCGTGTCCTGGGATTTGCCATTGGAGGAGAAGAGGGAGCGTTGGTGGGATCCTCGATCCAGGCTACAGATGAGCAACAGGGTTAGTCTATTTCTGGAGGATGATCGTGATCTACTAGAGAGTGATCAATACATATATCCTAAACGTAGAGAGGTTGCCGGATAGAACCTGATCATCGAGGAATGGGAATGGATGCACTTTTACTGCTGGCAGCAAAAGTTGCAGCATCAGCATGTATGTGCATGCTCATCGGACTGGAACGGGCATGGGCCCATAAAGAAGCCGGTGTGAGAAGTTTCGCCATCGCCTATCACACCACTCCGGAGCGCGTTTTCAAGCTGTATGCGACGCTTGGTGACCTGGGACTGGTCGCAGAGCAGCTCAGCAAAGAAGCAGGAAGGGTGTCGAACGTCTTACAAGTAGACGATGTGTTTGAGGGGTTGAAAACCATTGCGCAGACTTCAGGAAAGGGAACGGTCGAAAAACGGATTGCGCTGCTCGCCGATTTGCTCAGGCAAGTTGACAGTGTGTCTACGAAATATGTCGTGAGAATTGTAGTGGAAAATCTGCGGCTGGGCATTGGCGACTCGACCATCCTGGACGCGTTGGCCTCGGCAAAATTTCACGATACACACAAGCGCACAGTTTTGGAAGGTGCCTATAATAAAACATCAGATCTGGGGCTCATTGCCAGAACGTTTTCGTGTTTGAAATATTATACAAAGACGGAGTGTCGCTCCTTGAGAAACCGCTGGTTGAACGCATGAAAATGCTTGAAGAAACCATTACACCTGACGACATCCTCATGCTCACCAGTCATCAGATGGTGAGGGATGCCAAAACACTCTCGCTTCTCTTCGAAGAAGCTTCGAAGAAGCCATCAGCAAGGGGTTGGAAGGTGTGGTGGTGAAAAAACTGGAAAGCCCCTACGAAGCAGGCGCGAGAAATTTCAATTGGGTGAAACTCAAGCGGCACGCAGCTGGCGCGTTGCAGGACACCATCGACTGCGTCCTACTGGGATACCTTTTTGGCAGAGGCAAGCGCGCGGCATTAGGGGCGGGCGCACTTCTCGTGGGTGTATATGACCAAAAGCAGGACCTGTTCGTCACCGTTTCCAAAATTGGAACGGGTTTAACCGATGAAGAATGGCGCAGTATCAAGGAGCGCACTAAAGGGCTGGTAGTCGATCACAAGCCAGCCCGCGTCTTCTCGCTGATTGAACCAAGCGTGTGGCTCGAGCCGGAAATTGTCATCGAAGTGCTGGCAGATGAAATCACCCGTTCGCCCATCCATAGCGCTGGAAAAGTAGGAGATGAGCCGGGATATGCGCTGCGCTTTCCAAGGCTTGTCGCATTTCGAGAGCAGGAGAAAAAGCCCGAGGATGCAACGACCGTGGAAGAGTTGATCGAAATGTACCAAAGTCAAGGCAAGAAGTAGTGTCTTATAATTTACACCCGCGCCAGGCGCTTTTGGCGCGGCTGGTTGTTTCATAGAAAAAAAGGCGAGAGAAAAAGCAATGCATGAGGTCTCACCCCCCGCTTACGCAGGCCCACCTCCTGGATCACCTGAACAGGTAAGAGCCATTCTCGCAGAACTGCGGCGCCTGTACCCTGATGCGAAGATTTCGCTCACCTTCTCCAACCCACTTGAATTGCTGGTGGCCACACAGCTTTCGGCACAAAGTACTGACGAGCGCGTGAATCTGGTCACGGCTGAGCTGTTTAAGAAATATCGCCGTGTGGAGGATTACGCGACAGTGAGCCAGGAAGAACTGGAACAGGATATTCGATCAACCGGCTTTTACCACACCAAGGCGAAAAACATACGTGCCGCCGCCCAACGCATCATGACCAACTACGGCGGGGAAGTGCCGCACACGATGGAGGATCTCGTCACGCTGCCCGGTGTGGGACGCAAAACTGGGCAATGCTTTTGGCATCGTCGAGGGGATCGTCGTCGATACGCACGTGGGTCGCCTGGCGCGGCGATTTGGCTGGACGACCAATGAAGACCCGGTACAAGTCGAGCAGGATTTGATGCGCATCGTACCCCGCAAGGACTGGCTTCATCTCCCATCCATGTTGATCTCTCACGGACGTGCGATTTGCAGAGCTCGCAAGCCGCTCTGCGCGCAATGCGGGCTGGTATCCCTGTGTCCTTCGGCTTTCCTCGTGTCATAATGTGTTTCCGCTTCTGCCTGGTTGGGAGAAAGACGCTCTGTTTGAAAAGCAGATCGCTGAAGAACAGAGGTAAAAGGTAGACCCAACAAAATGCTCTGTGTGCGAGGCAGCTACAACTGCGACCTATTTCGACAGAAGCCATCTGGGAGGCTTTCAGCACCCCGCTCAGGCAGTTTCTGCGTAAACGCCTGCCTGATGAGGAGAGTGCGGAGGATCTCCTGCAAGACATTTTTAATGGCCGATTCGGGCCTACTTGTAGCCCGATACCAGGGGCTTCACATGATGCTGTGTAGTATCGTTCTTCCACAAGTAGATTCGCCAGAGGTTACAGCGTTTTCGCTAGAAGTGGGTCTTCATCCTCACGGTCCAGTTTAAACGAAGTTGCAGATCGGGTTAGGTAATTCTGTCTAGAAGGTTCCTAGAGCAATAAATGGGCAGAATTACACGATTCTGTCGATGTGCTCTGCTTTCCTTCGAAGTATATCTAGTGTTGTGGCGGCCTGTGTAACTATTCTGGTTTTCTGTCATGTCGTGAATAGTAGGGCAGCGGAGCAGGTACAATTCATCATCCAGACCCTGCCTGAGCGTGATCAAGAGGTCTTGACCTGCCGGTTCCTGGTCAATCATTCGATACGAGAGACTGCTGCCAGGATGGGCCTGACAGAGACCAACATCAAAGTCGTGTAGTTTCGTGTGCTCAAACGCGCTGCTGATCACGAAGAAGTTGTTCTAAGGACAATGTAGAGCAATCCCATCGTCGAGCGGTCACCCCAGTTGGAGGTGCTACAGTATGGCAGGCGAAGACCAGGAGCGATTTGAAGACTATCTGGAGCTAGAACATTACATAGAGGAGCTTCAGGTGGGACGCACTGCTCATCCACCGAGCGAGTTGACACCCACCCGGGCACGCATTTATCGAATGGTGGCGCTCTTTCGCTCTGCTTCGACCGAAGAAGGACAAACTCGCCCCGAATTTGCAGCAGAGTTGCAGACTCGCCTTGAACAAGACATGAAAGTAAAAGGAGAAACAAACACTTTGAAACATCTAATAGCAATCTTCGTAGCGTTGAGTCTGCTCACCGTCGTGATCGCATCGTGCGGTGGTTCTGGCGGCAACAGTAGCGGTAGCGGTACCGATGTCCACATGAGCGACACCACCTTCCTCCAATCGTCCATCACTATCAGCAAGGGTAGCAGCCTTAACCTCATCGACGATGTTGCAGTCACGCATATCATTGGCAATGGCTCCTGGGTCAATGGCGTCATCAAGCCAGCTATCGAACCCGGTGCGCCAACAGTGAACAACTTGACATTCAATTCCGCCGGTCAAAGTATGACTGTTGGGCC
>WNFM01207453.1_pt1 | contig 19323 bp, 16 predicted proteins | sample 5400271 | NCBI WGS metagenome assembly WNFM01 (sample SAMN13153352, study PRJNA577476) | soil metagenome | isolation source: 60 cm saprolite on Douglas fir-dominated hillslope | place: USA:California | collected 2013-09-17 | reverse complement strand
GGCGCGGGCGAAGTGATCGTCTGGGACTGCGGCGTCTATTCGCCCGACGAAGATGGCGCGACATGGTTTCACGACCGCGCGCAGGCCGAGCGCGAGGTCCGCGAAGGCATGGAGAAGGGCAAGTTGAGCGTCCTGCTTCGCGGCGAAAAACTCAAGGGCTCCTTCGCGTTGGTCCGGACCAAGGACACGAAGCAGTGGCTGATGATCAAGCACAAGGACCGGTTCGAGGGGCCGAGCGAGGTCACGGCACAGGGCCACTCGGTCCTATCGGGCAAGACGGTGCAGGAGTTGAAGTTCGTCCCCGTGGAACGCATGGCAGCGTCGAAGCTCGCGCCCGCGGGCAAGGTCGAGGCGATGCCGACTTCGCTCAGCCCCATGCTCGCCGAATCGGGCGACGCGCCGTTCAACCGCACGGATTGGATGTGGGAGCCCAAGCTCGACGGCTATCGCGTGCTCGCGTTCATCGACGAGCGCGGCGTCAAGCTGCGCTCGCGGCGCGGGCTCGAGCTTGAATCCAAGTTCCCGCGGCTCGTCGCGGATCTTGGCAAGCAGTCCGTGCACGGCATGATTCTCGATGGCGAGCTCGTGGCGTTTGACGCGAGCGGCAAGCCGTCGTTCGGCGCGCTCCAGGATCGTGCACAGTTGAAGACGGAGCGGGAAATCGCCGCCGCCGACCAGACCACACCCGTCGTCTTCTGCTGCTTCGACTTGCTGCACTTCGCGGGCATCGATTTGCGCAAGTCCCCGTATGTGGATCGTCGCCGTTATCTCTCGCAATGCCTGCTCCCGACGCCGCTTGTGCAACTCGTGCACGCGGAGCAGGACGGGATCGCGCTCAGCGCGGCGGCGCTCGCCAGCGGCTTCGAAGGCGTGGTCGGCAAGCGCAAGGAAAGCCGCTATGAGGCGGGCCGCCGGTCGCAATCGTGGCTCAAGGTCAAGCCAACGTTGAGCGCGGATTTCGTTATCGGCGGCTACACGAAGGGGAAGGGCTCGCGCGCGCCGCTCGGCGCGCTTCTCGTCGGCTACTGGGACGAACGCAAATTGCGCTACGCATCGCATGTGGGCTCGGGTTTCGACGAGCGCGCGCTGGCCGACGTCAAGTCGCGGCTGGAACCGCTGCAACGCAAGACCTGTCCGTTCGACGAAACGCCGGAGCTCAACGGTCCGACGACATGGGTCGAGCCGGAAGTCGTCGCCGAGGTGGCGTTCCAGAACTGGACCGACGACGACCACCTGCGCGCGCCGGTCTTCCTGCGGCTGCGCGATGACATCGATCCGCAGGCGGTGCGGCGCAGCGATCCCGGATCCGCGCCGCAATCTGCCGGCGGCCCGATCGACGAAGTGCTGGCGCAGCTTGCAAACACGAAGGCGACGCTCACGCTGGCGGTCGGCGTGCATCGAATCCGCTTGACGCACCTCGACCGAGTTTACTGGCCTGCGGATCCGGCGCGCAACTTTCCGGCGTACACCAAACGCGATCTGCTCGCGTATCTCGCGCAGGTCTCGCCGTACATGTTGCCGCACTTGGTCGACCGCCCGCTGACGATGATCCGCATGCCCGACGGCATCCGCGGCCAGCGATTCTTCCAGAAGCATTGGGAGCAGGAGCGGCCGTCCTTCGTCGAAACGATCACCGTGTTCTCCAGCAGCAAGGAAGAGCAGCACGATTATCTCTTGTGCAACAACCTGCCGACGCTGTTGTGGCTCGCACAATCGGGGACGCTCGAATATCACGTCTGGCATTCGCGCGCGAAGGTCGGCCCCGACGCCATTTCGAAGAGCACCGACTACGCGTCTTCGCTCGAGTCGCTGGAATCGTCGGTGCTGAACTTTCCCGACTACGTGCTGTTCGACCTCGATCCTTACATCTATTCGGGCAAGGAGGCCAAGGGCGCGGAACCCGAGCTCAACACGATCGCGTTCGAGAAGGGGAAGGAAGTCGCGTTTTGGCTGCGCGAATTGCTGCAGGGAATGTCGCTCGAGCCGATCGTCAAGACATCGGGCAAGACGGGCCTGCACGTGTTCGTGCCGATCCGCCGCACGCTCGACTTCGATGCCGCGCGCCATGTGTCGGAACTGGTCGGCCGGCATTTGATGCGGCAGCACCCGAAGGACATCACGCAGGAGTGGAGCATCCCCAAGCGGACCGGCAAGATCTTCATGGATTTCAACATGAACGTCCGCGGCAAGACGCTGAACGTCGCCTATTCGCCGCGCGGCGAGCCTGGGGCGCCCGTGTTGATGCCGCTCACATGGGACGAACTGGCCGGCGCGCACCCGCTCGACTTCACGATTGCCAACGCGCCGCAGCGGCTCGCGCAAACAGGTGATCGCTGGAAAGACGCCTTGACGCGCAAGCAGAGCCTCGAAAAAGCGCTTGACCGGCCCAAGGTCTAGCGGTGCATTCGCCTCGGACTACCGCCGATAGTGGAAATGGAGAGTTCGCCAAATCGTGGTGGGGTCGAAAGATCGACAGTGAAAATGTTCTTGCATTACAATGCGTTGAATGTGAAGCTTGATGCGGAGGCAGAGCATGGCTGCGCGATCGATTGCGAGTTTGACGGTTTCCTTCGGGCTGGTGGCGATTCCCGTAAAGCTCTATTCGGCCACCGAAGCGAGCAAGGCGATCTCCTTCAACATGCTGCACAAGACCTGCGGTTCGCGGTTGAGGCAGCAGTACATCTGCATCAAGGAGGAGGTGCCGGTCCCGCGCGAGGACATCGTCAAAGGCTACGAATTCGCGAAGGACCAGTATGTGCGCTTCACGCCCGAGGAATTGAAGGCGATGGAGGAGGTGGGCACGCACATGGCCGAGATCACCGAATTCGTGCCGCTCGAAGCCGTCGACCCGGTGTATTTCGACAAGGCGTACTACCTCGCGCCCGACAAGGGTGGTGCCAAACCTTACGCGTTGCTCGCAAGCGCGTTGCGCGAGTCGCAGCGTTGTGCGCTCGGGCGCTGGGCTGCGCGCGGCAAGCAATACATCGTGATGATCCGCCCGGTCGAGGATGGCCTCGTGATGCAACAGCTCCTCTACGCGGGCGAAGTGCGCGCGATGAAGGACCTCGAGATCCCGAAGACCGATGTGAAGCCGGCCGAACTGAAGCTCGCGCAACAGTTGATCGAGCAGCAGACGTCCGACACGTTCGATCCGTCGCAATACACGGACGAAGTGGCCGCGCGGATCACGGTGGCGGTGGAGAAGAAAGTCGAAGGTCACGAGATCACGCTGGCCGACGTACCGGAAGGCGGCGGCGCGCAGGTCATCGATCCCTCGAGAAGAAAGGTGCTGCGCGCCCCGCAGTTGCCAAATCCGTCGCCGAGCCGGAACCTGCGGCCTCGGCACGCAAGCCCGCCAAGCGCGCACAGCGAGTCGAGCCCGCGGCGCCGGCGGCGCGTAAGGTTGCCAAGAAATCGTAGCGGCGGGGCGAGCAGCGACGTGCAATTCTATGGCGTCCGCGACGTCGAGCGGCTGTTGCACCTGTCGCGCAGCACGATTCGCTCGCTGATCAATGCCGGCTTCGTGGCGCCCGCGCGGGGTCCGCGTGGCGCATGGCAGTTTTCCTTCCAGGACCTCATCGTGCTGCGCACCGCGCAAGCGCTGGCCGATGCGAACGTGCCCCAGCGACGGATCACGCGATCCGTGCGCGAGCTGCGCCGCCATCTTCCCGACGCGATGCCGCTTTCGGGACTGCGTATCGGCGCGGTGGCCGACCGTGTCGTCGTCCGCGAAGGCGGCAGCCGCTGGCAGGCGGAGTCCGGGCAATACCTGCTCGAGTTCGAAGGCGACCCCGCTGATGGCTCGTTGAGCGTCATCGAGCGCAGCGCCGAAGCTGCGATGCCTGCGCAGGATTGGTTCGACAGGGCGCTGGCATTGGAGAAGGCCGATGCCGACGCGGCGCTGGGCGCGTACGAACATGCGATCGACGCCGATCCGTCGTTCCTCGATGCGTACATCAACATGGGACGGCTGCTGCACGACCGCAGGAGCTTCGGCAAGGCCTTGCTCGTCTACCGTGCCGCGATCGAAGGCTGCGGCAGCGATCCGGTGCTGCTCTACAACTTAGGCGTGCTGCTCGATGACATGGGGCGCGGGCCCGAAGCGATGCAGGCGTACGAAGCGGCGCTTCGCGGCGATCCCGACATGGCCGATTGCCACTTCAACCTCGCGCTGCTGTGCGAAAAGTTCGCGCGGCCGAAGGAGGCCATACGCCACATGGCGCGGTACCGGATGCTGGTCGGGAACCGCGAGAAGTAGCCTTCGAGAGCGACGGGCTATAGTTTCTCTACGACTACGCGTCCCTGCGTGTTGACGAATACGTGATAGCGGTTGCCATCCTTGCAGACGGCCACGTGATCGTTGTCGCTCTTCGTCGTGTAGCTGACGACTTCCCCGCACGGCAGGCCCTGCAACGTGATCACGGTGAACAGATCCTTCCTGACGGAGGCGTCGTCGTCCGCGAGCACGGATGCCGCGAAGCACATTGTCAATAGTGCGATCACAAACGACGTCGTGCGCGTAGTCATTTTTGTCTCCCGCGTAAATCAGATGGTTGCGAACTTGGCCGGATCCGAAAGAATGCCCCATATCGCGTCGCGCGAGGCCACGATTGCCGTGGCCAGCGACGGATCGCTGTCCTGCAACAGCGAGAGCACCTTCTGCACCAGCAGATCGAACGATCGCTTGAGTTCGCCCAGCGTGGTCTTGAGCTTGCCCTGGTAAAAGGCCCGGAATTGATCCAGCAGGTCATCGACCTGATTCTTGAGCGTGATCTTGGTGAGGACGCCAATGGCATGGGTGTCTTTGAGCCGCTCCTTCAGCGAGTCGAGGTCGAGTTGCGGCGTCGTTGGCTTCGCGACATCCGGCGCGACGCTCTCCTTCTTTGGCGGCTGCACAGCCGGAGCGGGCGCTTTGGCGGGTGGTTTAACACTTGGCGCGGCCTTCGCGATGCTCGGGGCCGTCGGCGGCTGCGTCGGTGATGCAGCAGCGGCAGGAGGAGCCGGCGCGACGGCCGCATCTTGTTTTGGAGCGGTGGGCGCCGGTTGGCTTTGCGGGGCAGTCGCGACGACAGGCGGCGCAACGGCGTCGGCCGGCACTTGCGTTGATGGCGCAGTTTGCGCAGTAGGCGTGACGCCGCCGCATCCTGCGAGCAGCAATGTTAGCAGCAGTCCTAACAATTGCGCCGCGTGTTTCACTCGCCCTCCAGCAGAATAATCAATGCAATGAGCGCCTTTCGGCCCCTACATTGCGCCGAAATGCTACAACTTTGCAATGGAGGATCGATCGCAGGAAATTGTAAATTTTTCAGCATTGACGATCTCCGGCGGCGAGGCGTACGCTTTTTTCCCTCAGTTCAGCGGAGGTGCGAGATGAAGAACATGGTGGCAGTTCGCTCGCGCGGCTTTACTCTCATCGAATTGCTGGTGGTGATCGCGATCATCGCGGTCCTGATTGGTCTCCTGCTGCCCGCCGTGCAAAAGGTGCGCGAGGCGGCGCTCGAAGCATCCCAGTTTCCGAACCTCGCAAAGGTCGCGATAAACATCCACGATATCGTGGACGTGGAATCGCCTCTGAGCAATGCGCTTTCGGACGTGGAGAAATTTCTGCCGGCCGTGCAGGATGGGCAGACACCGCCCGATCCCAAACTCATCGCCGGTATCCTGGCCGATGTGCAGGAAGGCGAGACTGCGTTGCGGCTCGACCTCCATGCGTTGAAGAATCCGGCGTCGTCACACGTCCCGGGCGAGTTGGAGGCGTATCTCGAGCTGAAGCACAGTCTCACGACGTTGATCGCCGAACTGCAGCAACTCGAAGTTCACCTGAGGCACTTGCTCCAGATATCATGACCTGACAGCGCAAGGTCAGCGGAGATTTTGCGCGTGGTTTACCCGCCACCCGTGGCCGTCGCGCGCGAGCAACTCGTCCGACGCAGCAGGACCCCACGATCCGGCTGCGTAGTTGGGAAACGCGCGCGGCGCCAGCGCCTGCCAGACATCGAGCACCGGCGTGATGATGCTCCACCCGGCCTCGACCATGTCGGCGCGCTGGAACAAGGTTTGATCGCCGATCATGCAGTCGTAGAGCAGGCGCTCGTAGCCCGTCGAAGGCGCCGTGCCGAAATAATCGGCGTAGGAAAAATCCATGTCCACGGGCGCTTGCTGCATCGTCGGCCCGGGAACCTTGGTGCCGAAGCGAAGTGATATCCCTTCGTCCGGCTGAATGCGGATCACGAGTTGGTTGGGTGCCAAGCTTTCCATGCCCGTCTTGCGAAACAGCATGAATGGCGCGCGCTTGAACTGGATCACGATCTCGGTCACGCGCCGCGCCATTCGCTTGCCGGTGCGAAGATAGAACGGCACATCGGCCCAGCGCCAGTTGTCGAGGCTGAGTTTCAGTGCCACGAAGGTTTCCGTATTCGAATCGGCGGCGACATTGGGCTCCGAGCGGTAGGCCTGCAATCGCTGGCCGTCGACCGTGCCATTGCCGTACTGCCCGCGCACGGTTCGGGTCAGCACCTCTTCCGGACGCGGAATCTGGATGGCGCTCAAGACCTTGGTCTGCTCGTCGCGCACCGCATCGGCGGCAAATGAAACCGGTGGTTCCATCGCCGTCAGCGAAACGAGCTGGAAGAGGTGGTTGGGCACCATATCGCGCAGCGTGCCCGAGGTTTCGTAATAGCTGCCACGCATTTCCACGCCCAGCGTTTCGGCCGCGGTGATCTGTACGTGGTCGATATAGCCGCGGTTCCAGATCGGCTCGAAGATGCTGTTGCCGAACCGGAAGATCATCAGGTTCTGCACCGTCTCCTTGCCGAGATAGTGATCGATCCGGTAGATCTGGCGTTCCTTGAGCGTCTTTCGGATCTCGACGTTCAGTGCGCGCGCCGATTCGAGATCGCGCCCGAAAGGCTTTTCGATGTTCACTCGCCGCCATTGCCCGCTTTCTTCGCGGGCGAGGCCCGCCTCGCCCAGGTGTTGCACGATTTCACCGATGAACTGCGGCGCGACGGCGAGATAGTAGAAGTGGTTGTTGTGGGTTTTCTGGGCTTTGGCGGCTTCGTTGATCTGCGCCTCGAGACGCTTGTAAGCCTCCGCATCGTGCAGCGAGCCGCTGATGTAATAAATGCGCTGCCGCAGCCACGCCCAGGTCTCGTCGCCGGACGAGCCCGCCGCGTTTTCCTCCATGGCTTCGTCCAGGTGCTTCCGAAACGTCTCCGAATCGTAATCGCGCGTGGCGAAGCCGACGACGGCGAATTGCTGCGAGAGGAGCTTGTCGCGCGCGAGGTTATACAGCGCGGGAATGAGCTTGCGCTTGGCGAGATCGCCGCTCGCGCCGAAGATCACCATCACGCACGAATCGGCGGGTTGGCTTGCCGGGGCCGCGCTCTTGGTCTTGTCCGCGTTCATGGGCCGTTCTCCTCGCTGCCCACTAGTATAGCGGCCGCGCGCAGGCCGGCATGAACGCACAACTGGGGACGTTGTTGCACGGACGCGTTTAGCGTCGCCGCGGCCCTCTTATAATATGTGGCGAAAGCGAATCATCTGCGGATCGCGTTTCCGCATCGATCCTTCATACTCCCCCGCGAACCATGGCGAAATCCGCGAAACCGGCCCCGAATTGGGGCAAGCACGACCATACCGTACTCGTCTTGCAGGGCGGCGGCGCACTGGGCGCCTATCAGGCCGGCGTCTACGAAGGGCTGGCCGAGGCCGGTGCTGCACCGGATTGGGTCGCCGGCGTGTCGATCGGTGCCATCAACGCCGCATTGATCGCGGGTAATGCGCCCGAACTGCGCGTCGCACGCCTGCGCGAATTCTGGGAACGCGTGTCGTCGGGCAATCCGTTCGTTCCGCCGGCAACGCTGGATCCGGTGCGTCCCGCATTCAATCGCATGAATGCGGCGTCCGTCGCGATCTTCGGTGTGCCGGGCTTCTTCGTGCCGCGCATTCCGTCGCCGGTATTCGCGCCCGACGGCACGAAGGCGGCGTTGAGTATCTACGACACCGCGCCGCTCAAGGCCACACTCACGGAGCTCATCGACTTCGACCGCATCAACCGTCGGGAAGTGCGGCTGTCGTTGGGCGCCGTCGATGTGCACACGGGAAACTCGGTGTATTTCGACAATCAGCAGAAGCCGGCGGGAGTCGAGCCGAAGCCGCTCGGCGTCGACCACATCCTGGCGAGCGGCGCGTTGCCGCCGGGGTTCCCGCCTGTCGCCATCGACGGCAACCTGTACTGGGATGGCGGCATCGTTTCCAACACGCCGCTATGGTACGTGCTCGACGACTCGCCGCAGATGAGCGCGCTGATCCTGCAGGTCGACCTGTTCAGCGCGGTCGGGGCGCCGCCCGAGAATCTGGACCAGGTGCTCGAGCGCGCGAAGGACATCCAGTATTCGAGCAAGACGCGCTTCAACTCCAATCGCGTCAAGGAGCTCGAGGAAGTGCGCGCTGCGCTTGGGCGTGTGCTGCAGAAGCTCCCGCCCGATTTGCGATCCGATCCCGACGTGGAGCGTCTGGCTACGGCGTGCAAGCGCGCAGACGTCTCGCTCGTGCATTTCATCAATCGCCGGTATTCGCACTCGGCGTCGTCCAAGGATTACGAATTCTCGCGCGCGACCGTCATGGAATTGTGGGAGGCGGGTCTCAATGACGTGCGCCGTACGGTGGCGCATCCGCAGTGGCAGGACGCGAAGGAGCCGGGCAGCGGAATCGGCGTCTACGATCTCGCCCGCTAAATCGCCACCCAAGGGACCGATCGACATGACCGAAGACGAAGTCCGCGCGCGAGCCTATGCCATGCCGCTGACGAGCCCCGCGTTTCCGCCGGGCCCGTACCGATTCGTCAATCGCGAATTCTTCATCATCACTTATCGGACGGATCCCGCGACGCTCGCGGCGGTGATTCCTGCGCCGCTCGAGATGACCGACCCGATCGTCAAGTTCGAGTTCATCCGGATGCCGGACTCGACAGGGTTTGGCGACTACACCGAAAGCGGGCAGGTGATTCCCGTGCGTCTCGGCGGCCAGGTCGGCGGCTATGTGCACGCGATGTTCTTGGACGACGAGGCGCCGATCGCCGGTGGGCGCGAGCTGTGGGGCTTCCCCAAGAAGCTCGCGTCACCGGTGCTGTCCGTCGAGAAGGACACGCTGCTCGGTGTCCTCAAATACGGACCGGTGCCCGTCGCGGTCGCGACGATGGGGTTCAAACATCGCGCGCTGCCGCACGACCGAATCGTCGCGTCGCTGTCGGCGCCGAATTTTCTGCTGAAGATCATCCCGCACGTGGACGGCACCGCGCGCATCTGCGAACTGGTCCGGCCCTCGAGCTCTTCCACCACGCGTTGGCTCCCGTGGCGTTGTTGCCGGTCCTCGAAGTCATTTCCGGTGTGCATATTCAGACCGACCTCACGCTGGGGTTGGGTACCGTTGTTCACGACTATCTCGCGAAGTGAGGAAACTCGAATGAAACTTGAAGGCAAATCCGCCATCGTCACCGGCGCCGCAAGCGGTATCGGCCGGGAAATCGCCCACACGTACGCACGCGAAGGCGCGAAAGTGGCCATCGCCGACTTGAACCTGGACGCAGCGAATGCAACGGCTGCAGAAATCCGCGCGGCCGGCGGCCAGGCAATGGGCGTCGCGATGGACGTGACCAACGAGGACGAAGTGAACACGGGTGTCGCGGCGGTCGTCGCGGCCTTCGGCGGCGTCGATATCCTGGTGAGCAACGCCGGAATCCAGATCGTGCACCGGCTCGAGGAATTCACGTATGCCGACTGGAAGAAGATGATGGCGATCCACGTCGACGGCGCGTTTCTCACGACCCGCGCGTGCCTGCCGCACATGTACAAATCCGGCCGCGGTGGCAGCGTCATCTACATGGGGTCGGTGCACTCGAAGGAGGCTTCGCTGCTCAAGGCGCCCTACGTGACCGCCAAGCACGGGCTCATCGGCCTGGCCAAAGTCGTCGCGAAGGAAGGCGCCAAGTTCGGCGTGCGCGCCAACGTCATCTGCCCGGGCTTCGTGCGCACGCCTCTCGTCGACAAGCAGATACCGGAACAGGCGAAGACGCTGGGCATCACCGAAGAACAGGTCATCAAGAACGTCATGCTGAAAGAAACAGTCGACGGCGAATTCACGACCGTGGCCGATGTCGCGGAAACGGCGCTCTTCTTCGCCGCGTTCCCGTCCAATGCGCTGACCGGCCAGTCGCTCGTGGTGAGCCACGGCTGGTTCATGCAGTAGGCCAGCCCGCCATTACAGTTACCGTGAGGCGTGCGCGGGGCCGACGCCGACCATGAAAAGGCCGCCTCGTCGACAACGCGCTTGAAAGCCGCCTCGGCCGGCGCCATTTGCCGGTTATGCCACTCGACTATCCGGGGGGTGCTGCGCGCGCGGGAGGCGCGGTCGCCATGGTTTCAACCGACGCCGCGACCCGCTCCTCAGCTGACGCCGCACCTGACTCCCATCTTCACGACGCCTATTCGCAAGCGGTCACGGCCGCGGTCGCCCGCGTTACGCCCGCCGTCGCCCACGTCCGCGTCGAGCGCGCCAAGGCCGTCCGCGGCGTGCGCGAGGGTGCGGGCTCCGGCTTTCTCATCACGCCGGACGGTTATCTCGTCACCAACAGCCACGTGGCCGGCGGTGCAAAGAACATCGAGGTGACGCTCTCCGATGGCCGCACGGCTGGCGCGGAAATCGTCGGCGACGACCCGGATTCCGACCTTGCAGTGCTGAAGGTTGCCGCCGATGACCTCACGTGGTGCCGCTTCGGCGATACCTCCGCGGTTCGCGTGGGGCAGGTCGCGATCGCGATCGGCAGTCCTTACGGATTTCAGCACACCGTGACAGCGGGCATCGTGAGCGCGCTCGGCCGCTCGATGCGCGCCAGCACGGGGCGGTTGCTCGACAACGTGTTGCAGACGGATGCGAGCCTGAACCCGGGCAACTCCGGCGGCCCCCTCGTGAATGCGCGCGGCGAAGTCATCGGCGTCAACACCGCGGTGATCCTTCCCGCACAGGGTATCTGTTTTGCGATTGCGGCATCGACGGCCGAACGCGTGGCGGTTGCGTTGATCCGCGATGGCCGCGTGCGGCGGGCGTATCTCGGCGTCGGCGGCCAGACGCAGCCACTGTCGCGACGACTCGTCCGCCATTTCGGGCTGACGATCGAATCGGGCGTGCGCGTCGAGTCGCTCGAGCGCGGCTCGCCCGCGGCCATCGCCGGCATCCACAAGGACGACGTGATCGTCGGACTCGATGGAATGGCGATCGCCGATGTCGATGCGCTGCAGCGAGGACTTGCCGCCGACGCCATCGCGCGGCCGATGGCGGTCGTCGTCGTGCGCCGCGACCACAGCCACACGCTGATCGTCACGCCGCGAGAATCGCCACAGCGAAAGGGCTGACAGGCGGCACGTGAAGCGCCCCGCTTTGCAGTGGGCGCGCAACTGTGCAACAATCGTGTCAACTAAATTCGCATCAGGGTGACACCGATGCTCGACCGTGACGGCTATCGCCCGAACGTCGCCATCGTCGTAGTCAACGGCAGGAACCAGGTATTTTGGGGCAAACGGATACGCGAACACTCGTGGCAATTTCCGCAGGGCGGTATCAATCCCGGTGAGACGCCCGAACAGGCGATGTACCGGGAGTTGCACGAGGAAGTCGGTCTGCTGCCTCACCATGTCAGGGTTCTCGGCCGGACGCGCGACTGGTTGCGCTACGATGTCCCGCAGCACTGGATCAAGCGCGAGTGGCGGGGCAGCTACAAGGGCCAGAAGCAGATCTGGTACCTGCTGCGCCTGATCGGGCGCGACAACGACGTCTCGCTGCGCGCAACCGACAAGCCCGAGTTCGACGCGTGGCGCTGGCACGAGTACTGGATCCCGCTCGAAGGCGTGATCGAGTTCAAGCGCGAAAGTTACCGCCGCGCACTACTCGAGCTCGAGCGCTTCCTTCACTCGAAACCGCAGACGCGCCGCCAGCGGCTGTACGGGATTTCGCACCCGGCGATGCCTGAGTCCTATGCCGATCCGGCCGTGCCGACCGGCGATTAGAAGGGGTTCCCGGCGCTACTTCTTGCAGTCGCCGATCCGCTTGGCGCCGATGACGATCGTCATCAGCACGTCCGTCTTGCCGATGCCGCTGATGACCATCGTGCTCTTGCCGTCGTAGCTGTCGCGGCTCATCGTGACGTCCATGCGGCCGCGGCTCGTGATGTTGTCGGCCTTGCACACCATGTCGTACATCGTGCGGCTGCCGTTGGTGACGATGTCGGACAACGTGCAATCGCCGTCGGGCCGCGGAAGCGTCCTCGTGGCGTGGTCGATGTCGTTCTGCGCGATGCATTCGCGCGCATTGGACACCGGCTGCTGCTGCCCGTCGACGACTGAACTGACGCCCAGTTCCCACAGGCCCGGCCGCATGGGGTTGGCGGCGTCGGCCGCGAGTGGATGACACGCCAGCGCGACCAACATCGTGGCAAGTTGAAAAGACGGTGCGAGACGCATGGTCGTCGATCCTCGGCGTACGAGACCGAGCGATGATACTGCGACGTTCGACGCGGGTGGAGCCGCTTGTCGGTGTGGCTACGCCGGTTAGCGCAACAGCACCAGGTTGTCGCGGTGGATCAACTCGGCTTCGTCGACGTAGCCCAGGATCGCTTCGATTTCGGACGACGGCTTGCGCAGGATGCGCGCTGTTTCCTGCGCGCTGTAGTTGACGAGGCCGCGCGCGACCTCGTTTCCATCCGCCGAGAAACAGCCGACGACCTCGCCGCGCTCGAAGGCACCGTCGACCGCCACGACGCCGATCGGCAGCAGGCTCCTGCCGCCGCTCGCTAGCGCCTTGACCGCGCCCGCATCGAGGACGAGCTTGCCGGCGAGTTGCACGTGGTCGGCGAGCCACTGCTTGCGCGCACCGAGCGACCCGGTCGGCGCGGTCAATAGCGTCCCCACCGCATCGCCGGCGGCGAGCCGCGTCAACACCTTCTCTTCGCTTCCGCACGCGATGACCGTCGAGGCGCCCGAACGTGCGGCGCGCTTCGCCGCGAGGACTTTGGTCAGCATGCCGCCGCGCGCGAGCGCACTTCCGGCGCCACCGGCCATGGCTTCGAGCGCTGGGTCGCCGGCGCGTGCTTCGCTCACCAACGTAGCGCCGGGATTGTGGCGCGGGTCCGCCGTGTACAGGCCCGGCTGGTCGGTCAGCAGCACCAGCACGTCCGCCTCGATCAGGTTCGCAACCAACGCGCCCAGCGTGTCGTTGTCGCCGACGCGGATTTCGTCGGTGGTCACCGTGTCGTTTTCGTTGATGATCGGAATCACGCCGAGCCCGAGGAGCGTGCGCAGCGTCGTGCGCGCGTTCAGATACCGGCGCCGGTCGGCCAAGTCGTCGTGCGTCAACAGCACTTGCGCTGTGTGCAGGCCGTATTGGATGAACGCGGCTTCATAGGCTTGCACGAGTCCCATCTGTCCGACAGCGGCCGCAGCCTGCAAGTCGTGGATAGCCTTCGGCCGTGTGGTCCAGCCGAGTCGCGCGATCCCTTCGGCAATGGCGCCGGAGGAGACCAGGACGACCTCGCGGCCCGCGTGCTTCAACTGCGCGATCTCTTCGGCCCAGCGCGCAACGGCAGCGTGATCGAGGCCGCGCCCGTCGTTGGTGACGAGGCTCGAGCCGACCTTCACAACCAGCCGCTTCGCCGTTGCGACGACGTTCATACGACCCCCACGCTCACTTCGTTCGCTGCCCCCGGAGGGGGAGCTATTCGCGCCTCGGGGCGGCCCATCGGCGCTCATGCTTACGCTTCGGGGGCGGATGTGCGCCGCCTACGGGCCTTGACCGGCTCGGGCGAGACGACGATGGGGATCGCATCATCGCCGGCTTCGGGTGCCGCCGCGGGTTGGGCGGGATGCGCGTCGAGCCACTCCTGGATCTTGAACGTGAGCTCGCGGCAGCCTTCGCCATTGATTGCGGTGATCGCGAATACCGGACCTTTCCACCGATATTCCTTGACGAACGCGGCGACGCGCGACGCGCGCTCGTCCTCCGGGATGAGATCGAGCTTGTTCAGCACGAGCCAGCGCGGCTTCTCGAACAGCGTCTCGTCATAGCGCTTCAGTTCCTTCACGATCGCGCGCGCGTCGTGCACCGGGTCCGCTTCGCTATCGAGCGGCGCCAGGTCGACCAGATGCAAGAGCAGCCGTGTGCGCGCGAGATGGCGCAGGAACCGATGGCCCAATCCCGCGCCGTCGGCGGCGCCTTCGATCAGTCCGGGAATATCCGCGACGACGAAGCTTCGCGCCTCGGACGTGCGCACGACGCCCAGGTTGGGCGCGAGTGTGGTGAACGGGTAGTCGGCGACTTTCGGGCGCGCAGCGGAAATCGCGCGGATCAGCGTCGACTTGCCCGCGTTGGGCATGCCGAGGAGGCCGACGTCGGCCAGCACTTTGAGTTCGAGTTTCAACTTCCGCTGCTCGCCCGCGTCACCCTTGGTGAACTGGCGCGGCGCGCGATTGATGCTCGACTTGAAGTGCAGGTTGCCCAGGCCTCCCTTGCCACCCTTCGCGACGAGCACGCGCGCGCCGTCGGTCGCGAGATCGGCGATTCGCTCACCGCTATCCGCATCGGCGATGACGGTCCCGACCGGCATGCGCAACACGATGTCGTCGGCGCCTCGGCCGTACTGGTCCGCGCCGCGGCCGTTCCCGCCGCGATGCGCGCGATGGATCCGCGCGTAGCGATAGTCGATCAGCGTGTTGACGTTGCGATCGGCCACGGCGAAGATGCTGCCGCCGGACCCGCCATCACCGCCGTCGGGCCCGCCGCGCGGGACGTATTTTTCACGCCGGAAGGATGCCACGCCGTTGCCGCCGTCGCCGGCAATGACGTCGATCAGCGCTTCGTCGAAGAATTTCACTGCGCGCTTCGCTTGTAGAGAATATAGCGTTCGGTATCGTCGCCGCGGCGATGCCCTTGCCACGCCGGTGTCCACCCCGGCAGAGGCGGTGGCTGCGTCGCTGGGCGGCTGTACTGGACGAGCAGCGCGGTGCAGTCGTGGTTGGGCTTGACTTCCTCGCGCACGGTGGCGAGGTCCGAGAAATAGTAGAACAGCGCACGCTGTGGCTCGCTCAAGTCGCGACTGGCGATGCAGCCACTGCGGGGCAAGTGAATCGCGGCGTTCTCGACGACCATCTGGTAGCTGCGCCGCGAATCGATGTACGGCAGCCAGATCGTCGTCGCCAGTCCCCACGTCAGCGTGATGCCCGCGGCCCAGTTCAGGATCGCGCGCCGGTTGGAGCGCCGCGCGGGCCGCACCAGCAGGATCCACAGGAGCGTCAGCAGGACGGCCGACAGGATCGCGCCCAGATGGAACGACGGCTGGAAACCGGCTTCGGTATCGCGGAAGACCTGCGCGACCCATGGCGGCATTCCCCGCATGTACGATACGACCCAGATCCCCCACGCGAGTGCCGCAACTACGCCGAACGTGAGGATGCCGAACCAGTCGAGTGCGCCGGAAAAGCCGCGCTTCAGCGAATCGACTTCGACGGCCGCGAGCAGTGCGAACGGAACCAGTAGCGGAATGGCGAATGCCAGCTTGGGGTCGGGCATCACGATCAGCGACGCGAGGATCACCAGCGAGACGACGCCCGGCACCTGCACGCCGGGATCGCGCAGGCCGCCGTTGAATCCCCGGCCGCGCGTCCACAGCATCCACAGGATCAGCGGCAGCGACGGCCACGCGAACCAGAGCAGATTCTTGAGGTAATAGGCCGGCGCGAAATCGCCGTCGCCCAAGAACGCGACATAATTTCCGAGCACTTCGCCGTTCCACCAGAGCGCGAACAGCGCGGGGTCGCGCACGTGCAGCGCCAGGGGCCAGCTCAACCCAAGGGGCAGGGCGACGGAAAGCGCGACGAGCAGTGTCAATCCATAGGCGCGCGTGCGCCAAGGCTTGTCGATGAGCGGCAACAGCAATGCCGAGACGACGAGCCACACGGGCGCCAGCATTCCGCGGCCGAGAAACGCGAGCGCAACACCGATGCCCAGCACGATGCCACCGGCAACCGGGCGCCTCAGCGCGAGCGCGAAACCGTACAGCGCAACGGCGACGCCCGCGGCGTCACCCAGTTCCGGCGAGAGCGCGTGTGCGCGGTCCCAGAATCCCACGCTCCCGATCAGGATCAGCACCGGCAGCCAGCGCAGCGCGCGGCCGTTCAATTCGCGGCTTGCCTGCGCAGTGACCAGCAGGATCAGCGCGAGCGCGATGCCGGCAACCAGCCTCGCCGCATTGTGGCGCTCCAGCGGCGGCGACAACGCCTTGATGGCGAGCGCGCCGGACGTGTAGATGAGCGGCGGCCGCGTGAGATAGGGCTCGCCCGCCAGTGTGGGCACGAGGAGGTCTCCGCGCTTGACCATTTCCGCGGCGACGCCGATCGATGTCGCGTCCTCGGTTTTCCAAGGGTCGTGGCCGACCAGTCCCATGCAAACCCAGGCCGCGCACAGCAACACGAGCCCGAACTGCTTGAACGCGCGCCACGGGCCCGACGGGCTGACCGCTTCCGGGTCGACGGGCTCGGGGGTGTAGGGCCGGGGGGCGCGCATGGGAATCTTCGAAGTCTTCGCGAGCTTACTGAAAAAACGCCGCGGAGGAGAAAAGAAAAAGGCAGCCGAAGCTGCCCTTTTCGTCGGCTGCGCGACGGGTGTGCGGCTTTCAGGCCGCCGGCGTCGCCGGTCCTGCCTTGCTTCCGCTCTTGCCCGCATAGCGCTGGCGGAACTTGTCGATGCGGCCCGCGGTGTCCATCACTTTCTGCTTGCCCGTGTAGAACGGGTGGCAGGACGAGCACACTTCGATGTGAATCGGCTTGCCGACCGTCGACCGGGTGACAAACGTGTTCCCGCAACTGCACGTGACGTGCGTTTCGGCGTATTTGGGGTGAATGCCTTCTTTCATGGTGTCGCTCACTTTCCTCTTCGTCGGACCCGCTTGCCTCGCGAACCTTCGCTAGCGCGCTGCCCCTGGTGTTTCGCCCGTCTCCAAAGTGGCGACGAGGGCGGAAAACCCAACATTATCCGGGTTTTACCGCTATTCCGCAAGGTGGGGGCGGGTGCCGGGAAGGGCAAGGCTATGCAAAGAATAGCTGCCGGAACAGAAGCTTAGCTTGGAAACCGACGATCAATTTCCTCGCCGCATACTGTCGAAGAAGTCCGAGTTGGACTTGGTCTGCTTCACCTTGTCCTGCAGGAATTCCATCGCCTCGAGCTCGTCCATCGGATAGAGGAGCTTCCGGAGGATCCAGACCTTCTGCAGGATGTCGGGCTTCAACAGCAATTCCTCGCGCCGCGTGCCGGAACGGTTAACGTTGATCGAAGGGTAGATCCGCTTCTCGGCCATCCGCCGGTCGAGGTGGATTTCCATGTTGCCCGTACCCTTGAATTCCTCGTAAATCACATCGTCCATCCGCGAGCCCGTGTCGATCAGCGCGGTGGCGATGATTGTCAGCGAGCCGCCTTCCTCGATGTTGCGCGCGGCGCCGAAAAAGCGCTTCGGGCGCTGCAGCGCATTGGCGTCCACGCCGCCGGTCAGCACCTTGCCCGACGCGGGAACGACCGTGTTGTAGGCGCGCGCCAGCCGCGTGATCGAATCGAGCAGGATCACGACGTCCTTCTTGTGCTCGACCAGGCGCTTCGCCTTCTCGATCACCATTTCCGCGACCTGCACGTGGCGCGTCGCCGGCTCGTCGAACGTCGAAGACACGACCTCGCCTCGCACCGTGCGCTGCATTTCGGTCACTTCCTCGGGGCGCTCGTCGATCAGCAGCACGATCAGCACGACGTCGGGATGGTTCGCGGCGATCGAATGCGCGACGTGCTGCAGCATCACGGTCTTGCCGGACTTCGGGCTGGACACGAGCAGGCCGCGCTGGCCCTTGCCGATGGGCGCCACGATGTCGATGATGCGGCCGGTGATGTTCTCCTCGGCCTTGATATCGCGCTCGAGCACCATGGGCTCGTCGGGGAAGAGCGGCGTCAGGTTCTCGAACAGGATCTTGGTCTTGGCGTTCTCGGGCGCCTCGAAGTTGACCTTGTCGACCTTGACCAGCGCGAAGTAGCGCTCGCCTTCCTTCGGCGTGCGGATTTCGCCTTCGACCGTGTCGCCGGTGTGCAGGTTGAAGCGGCGGATCTGCGACGGAGAAATGTAGATGTCGTCGGTGTTCGCGAGGTACGACGTGTCCGGTGAGCGCAGGAAGCCGAAGCCGTCGGGCAACACTTCGAGCACGCCGCCGCCGAAGATGGACTCGCCCTTCTTCGCCTGCTGCTTGAGCAACGCGAAGATGAGGTCGTGCTTGCGCATCCGGTTGGCACCCTCGATTTCGTTCGAGTTGCCGATCTCGATCAGTTCGGAGACGTGCTTGGCTTTGAGGTCGGATAGATGCATGGGGCGTCGGAACGCAACTGAGGGGGGCAAGCCGGAACGGCGAGGGGGCGGCCGGACATTCCGGGCCGCGGTGGACTGCTCTTTTTACCTACGGGAGACGGGTTCGGAATCGGGTGCCGCCATCTCTTGGGCGGCGCCCGGGGCGATACAGATCTGGGGTTTAGGGATTATCCAACTGAGCCGGCCGGCGGCTTCAGAGGCGGCGCGTGGGACCTCTATCGGGCGTCGCGCCGCGCTTAAACAGAACGCGAGGGTATAGCGGTTTCGATGTTGCTGTCAATCCAGGCGGTGAGCTGCGACTTGGTCAGTGCTCCGACCTTTTGCGCATGGGCCTGGCCGCCCTTGTACAGGATGACCGTCGGGATGCCGCGGATGCCGTATTTGCCGGGCGTGGACGGATTAGCGTCAATGTCCAGCTTGGCCACGGTGATCTTGTCGCCGTATTCCTTCGCCACCTCGTCCAAGACCGGCGCGAACATCTTGCATGGGCCGCACCACTCCGCCCAGAAGTCGACCAGCACCGGAAGGCCCGACTGCAGCACGTCCTTGTCGAAGGTTGCGTCGGAAACGTGTTTGATCGCAGTGCTCATGAAGAATCCTCTCTGGGAACGCGACGGTCGAGCCGCCGCGGCGCTTCGCATGGAGTAACGTTAGCCTATGCATCCGCCCGGTGCAAGTTTGTCCGCCGTAAGGGCAAGGTTGGGGGGCGATCTGCTAAAATTCAAGGTTCTCGCGCTCTGCCCTTTAACCTTCCGGCCATGACCTACGTCGTCACCGAAAGCTGCATCCGCTGCAAGTACACCGACTGCGTCGACGTCTGCCCGGTGGACTGCTTTCGCGAAGGCCCCAATTTCCTGGTGATCGATCCGGACGAGTGTATC
>WNFM01198116.1_pt3 | contig 19325 bp, 21 predicted proteins | sample 5400271 | NCBI WGS metagenome assembly WNFM01 (sample SAMN13153352, study PRJNA577476) | soil metagenome | isolation source: 60 cm saprolite on Douglas fir-dominated hillslope | place: USA:California | collected 2013-09-17 | reverse complement strand
CCGCCATTATGGCTTCGGTACCGCAGGTACGGTCACCATCGGCGGCGTAGCGGCTACCGTCACGGGCACTGGCTGGACGGACACCTCCATTCAGGTCACCGTGCCTGCCGGCGTCCCCAGTTGCAGCATTCAGCAGCAGGCGCAGTACGGCGGTTCAGCCGCACTATGCGGTGAGCTGGTTGTTACCGCGGGCAATGGCAAGAAGTCAGTCGACACCGTGACCGTCACGGTCGGCGGCAAAGTGCCCACAGTACTCGCGGCCGGGCAGACGATTCAGGCGGCGATTGATGCTGCCAGGCCCGGCGACCTGATCATTGTGCCGCCGGGTAGCTACCACGAGCTGCTCGTGATGTGGAAGCCCGTGCGCCTGCAAGGTGTCGGGGCGGCCTCGAGCATCATCGACGCCAATGCACATCCGGCCGGTATCCTCAACGACTGGCGCCTGAGAATAGTGTGCTTGTTCGGCTTGACCCCCAGCGGCGTGCCCGCCGGGTATGACCGTACATGCGGCACGAGCTGGAGCGACTTCTCCCCGGCGTTGGACGGCAGCAATCCGCAGGTTGACCGCTTGCCGCTGGAGGCCACGGTCGGCTGGGGGCTTATGAAGGCGCGGGCATCCCCGTGCTCGCCAAGGGCGTGCGTTTCCCCGCCGGATCCCTTCCGTTCGCGACAGACACGTTCCCGGTGGGTACGACGCTGCTCTTTAGTAACCCATTCATGAATCCGAACAACGTCAATACGGGCGACGCGAACGGCCGGTGTCACACCAGCAATGGCAACACCACGAATCCGTTCCCGAGCAACTTCCAGTGCAACCCCTCGCGCATCGACGGCCTGGCAGTGACCAACAGCTCCCAGGGCGGCGGCGGCATCTTTGTGCACGGCTGGGCTCACAATCTGGAGATCTCGAACAACCGCGTCTACAACAACCAGGGAACGCTGGCGGGCGGTATCTCGGTGGGCCAGGGAGAGCATCCGGACGGCTACCTCGCGGGGACAGTCAATCCGGAGCCGGGTTCCTGCCGGTCGGATGCTGGTCTTCCCACCAACACCCAGCTGCCGTTCTGCTTTAACGTGAAAGTGAACGTGCACCACAACTATGTCTCGAACAACTCTTCCGAGGGTGATGAGCTGTTCTCGGCCACGGCTTCGGGTGCCGGCGGCGTCGCCTTCTGTACGGGCGATGACTATTACAAGTTCAATTACAACTGGGTGTGCGGCAACCTGACGACCGGTGACGGCGCCGGGGTGTCTCAGCTTGGGTTCATCTACCACGATGCGAGCGACCCGAACCGTGGTATCCAGCACAACACGATCCTGTTCAACGAGGGCGTCAATCCCACGACACCGAGCAACGGTGGCGGCCTGCTCGTCATGGCCGCTCCGGACACGGATCCGACCTGCGCAGGCCTGCCCGACACGGATTGCAACCATGCCTTCGGCTCGGTGAGCGATGGCATAGGCCCCAACCTGCTGATCAACGCGAACCTGATCATGGGTAACGCCGCGGTCCGTCAATGGCTCGGAAGTGGGCACGTTCCCGAACAATGCGGGGCGCTGGTACTCGGTCCGAGTCACGAACAACATCGTCACCAACAACGTGGCGGGCTGGGACGGCGCAGGCGTGTCGCTGCAGGATTCACTGGTGGTGAACCTGGTCAACGACACGATTGTGTCCAACGATTCCACCGCTTCGTCAGGCACGCTGTTCGGCGCCTTCTTTGCCAATCAGGCCAGCGCGCCGACGCCCTGCCCGCGCGATGCCCAGGGCGCCAATATCCCCTGCGTGCCGCTGTCGGCTCCGCAGCCTGCCGGCGTGTCAAGCGCCGGGCATACCGCGGAATTCCTGGCGTCACTGCCGGCGACGATCGCGTGCCCCACGGGTCACGGAACGAGCGGGACCGGAGGCGGCGATTGCCGTCGGGTGTCCTTCCCGATTCTGTACAACGATGTGCTGTGGCAGAACCGTGCCTTCAACATCGTGGTCACTAATCCGACCACAGGGATCCAGCAGTCGACCGTCGCATTGGTTCCGGGGTTGAATCAAGCAACGACGGGCCAGTGCGTGAGCGCGGGCGCGAATTACTGGGACATCGGTCTGCGGGGTGACAACTCGGTTGCGACCAACCATAGTTCAGGGGTTACCTTTACGCCCGCGTTCTCGGTGTTGAGCAGCACTACCGGCTATAGCGCCGCTAGCCTGCACAATACGCAAGCCAACCCGGCGCTGATCAGCCAGTACTGCAACGGCGCGAAGATACCGCCTGAAGCCGGTGCTGGGGCCTGGTACCTCGTGCCCCCGGGCACCAACGAGTCGAACGTGCCGATTCCTGTCTTTAACCTGACGGCGGGTGCGACCGTTGACGAAGGCAACAACTGGATCAATATCAGCTGGGGTCCGCTGTCGCTGGTCAACCCATCCACGGAGAGCACGCCGTCAACGGAGACTCTGATCGGTAACTATTCGATCACGGGCAGTTCATCGGCGATTGATGCCGGTACCACCACCCTGGCCCCGAGTGATGACTTCTTCGGTAACGCCAGGCCGCAGGGATCAGGCTTCGATATCGGAGCCGTGGAGTTTGCGGGCACCGCCACGCCGGCGGCCGTGACACTCACGCCTGCCAGTTATGGGTTCGGATCGGTTGCGGTCGGACTGTCGGGGGCCGCTTCCCCGTCGCATGACTTCACCTTAAGCAACGCCGGACCGGGGACCTTCACGATCACCAATGGTGGTGCAATCGTCAGCGGAGCGGGCTTCTCGCGCCTCAATGCCTTTACCGGCAACTGCGGTGCGACGCTGGCCGCCGGTGCGAGCTGCACGATCCGCGTGCGCTTCCAGCCGACCGCGGCGAGCGGCGGGGCGATCGCCTACAACGGGGCGGTGACGGTGAACGGCACCTCCTTCGGGGTGGCCGATGCGGTCACCAACTCGCCCGCGGCGCTCACGGGCACCGGGGTGCTGGCCGCCGTGACGCTGACGCCGACGAACCATGACTTCGGGAATGTTCAGCTCGGGCTCACCGTCGCGGGCGCCCCGACCTCTGATTTCACGCTGAGCAACGCCGGACCGGGGACCTTCACGATCACGAACGGCGCTTCGATTGTCAGCGGGGCCGCCTTCTCGCGGGTCGGGCTCTTCGCCGGCAACTGCGGCGGGACCGTCGCTTCGGGTGCAAGCTGCACGATCCGCGTGCGCTTCCGCCCCTTGAGCGGAACCGGTGGGGCCATTGCCTACAGCGGCGCGGTGACGGTGAACGGCACGGCGGGCGGAGTGGCCGATGCGGTCACCAACTCACCCGCGGCGCTCACGGGGACCGGCGTCCAGGCGGTCGTGGGCTTCTCAGGGCCCACCCCGGCGCTGAACCCGGCGTCGGCGGACCGGACGGTTAAGAGCGGTACGGTCACGGTGAGCAACACGGGCAACGGCTCACTCACCCTGACGGCGGCACCGACGGTGGTGAGAACGGCCGGTACCGGGACCTTTGCGATCACCGGTGGGACCTGCGTGAATGGTGCGGTGGTCGCGGCGGGCGGCAACTGCACCGCCGATGTCCAGTACACACCGCCTGCCATCGGGGCGGTCGCCTCGGCAGGGCACGTGACGCTGGCCGATAGCGGGGCTGCCACCGCGACCCAGAATTCGCCGGGGTTCACGGGGAATTAGGCCACAGTCCTGGGGCGACCTGAAGGTCGCCCCAGGGCGTCGGGCTGGCCCATGGAGCCATCTGTGCGGCGCGCTGTGGGCTTACTGCGCCATCGCCGCAGGCGCTGAAGGCGGAACCAATCGGGTGACCGCAACTTTTTCCGGCTCCTGCCGGAACCTCAGCGGCGGTGCCGCACCGTTACCGGACACATTTGGCGCGCGATCGTGCAGCCCAGGATTGGGCCCGCATCTGGGGCCTAGACTCGCACAGTGTGAAATGGGTGGACGCGCGAACTGTCGTCCGCGTCAGTCTTCGCGCGCGTGACGCGGACCAGGCCAAGACTCTCTTTGAGGCCTGCGACCAGTCTTGCTTGATCGACCCCATTCCCGATGTCAGACTTGAACCTGCGACGCTGGAGAGTGTCACAGTACTGGGTCAGCGCGCGGCGCTATGCGTGGGCCAGGCGAGCAAGCTGGCCTTCCCCAACCCGGGCCGCCATGTGAAATCCGGGCTCCGGTCAGTATAGTCATCGACCAGTTCCGCGCGGCCAGCCTCGTCGTCCGGTAAGATTTCGCATGTTGGCATTTCAGGCTCGACATATTAAGGAGCGATCATCAATGATCCGAACGACGCTGATAGCCGGTTGTGTCCTGGCCCTGACGCTTTCCACCGCGAGGGCTGCGGACGCTCCTGCGCCGGTGGCGAAGCTGACGGCAGAACAGATCGTGACCAAAAACGTCGCGGCACGTGGCGGGCTGCAGGCGTGGCGGGCGGTGAGGACCCTGGCCCTCAGCGGCAAGATGGACGCGGGCGGAAACGAGAGTCCGACGCGGCTCATGGCGCCTGGGGTCAAGAGCAGTGGCGCGGGGCTGCCCAAACGCCCCGCAGAGCAGGCGCGGCTGCCCTTCCGCCTGGAATTGATGCGCGGGCGGAAATCGCGCCTGGAAATCGATTTTCACGGCGACACCGCGGTCCAGGTGTACGACGGCACGAAAGGCTGGAAGCTGCGTCCGTTCCTCAACCGCCACGAAGTCGAGCCATTCACGGCCGACGAGCTGAAGGCCGTGGCGATGCAGTCGGACCTGGACGGACCGCTGGTGGATTACGCGCAGAAAGGGACCAAGATCGAGCTGGAAGGGAGCGAGAAAGTCGAAGGCAATGACACGTACCGACTGAAGCTCATCTTCAAAAGCGGCGAAAGCCAGCATGTATGGATCGACGCAAAGACACTTCTCGAGACCAAGATTGACGGCACCCCCCGTCGCCTGGACGGCAAGATGCATGCAGTGGAGCTCTACTATCGAAACTACCGGGCGGTGAACGGCCTGATGATGCCCCAGCTCATGGAGACGAAGGTGGAGGGCGTCAGGCAGACTGAGAAGATTGACATTGAAAAGATCGTCGTGAATCCGCGCGTGGAGGACTCCCGCTTTGCCAAGCTGCGCTAGCATATTGGCGGCTCGGCTCGGACGCCGTGGAAGCAGGGCGCTATTGGGGCTGACGGTTTTGGCCGCCGTGGCCGTATCGGGTGCATCCGTAGGCGCAGATGCGCCTGCAGAGGCTGGCCCTGTGCCGCAGGCGCACCGCACCCTCACACGTCCGAGTCTCGACGAGCGTGTCAAGCAGTTGGGACGTGGTCTCAATCTCAGCGAGGATCAGCAGGCGGCGGTGAAGCGGATTCTGGAGAAGCGGCAGCAGGACGCGCTGCGTCTCCGGCTCGATGCGTCGATGACGGGCGAAGCCCGGATTGACCAGTATCGCGCACTCCAGGTGCGCACGGTCCAGGAAATCGGTGCCGTGCTGAACGAGGAGCAGAGGAAGCAGTACAACCCGCTCGCGCCACGCGATCTGCCGCAAGCGCCACAGCAGCGTAGCGTCGAGGATTGGATCAAGCTCACTACCCCGAAAGACTGAGGTTCGAAGGATCGCATGACGCAGATATCTTCCTGTAAATTCAGCCTGGCCCGCCTGGCGGCCGTCGCTCTGATGAGTCTGGGTCCACTCGTGTGCCGCGCGCAGAGTTTCTCTGCTGACGTTGTGTATCTCACCGGCGTTGCCAAGCCGGGCGCATCGCCCGCGGCGGCCACGAGTACGCCGCACGGGCCTTCGAAGCTCTACGTCAGCAAGGACCGGATGCGGCTGGAGACGCGCGGAACCAGCGGCACGATCCTGCTGGTCAACGGAGGGGAGGGTACGGCGTTTGCCGTGTTTCCCGCACAGAAGGCCTACCAGCCGTTGGTGGGTGGTCCTTCCGAGTATCTCCGGGTCGGCAACCCCGATGACGCCTGCGCCGATTGGCAAAGAGTGATGACGCAGAAGGTCGCCTGCGAAAAAGCAGGGGTCGAGGAAGTGGCGGGGCGCAGCACGGTAAAGTACGTCGGCAAGAACGCGGCGGGCACAGCGGTCGCGGCCGTGTGGATCGATTCGGCTCTCAGATTTGCGATCAAGTGGCAAAGTGCCGGTGCCAGCGCCGAGCTGCGCGACATCAAGGTGGCCGAGCAGGCCGACGATCTGTTCACGGTGCCTTCAGGGTACGGGCTGATGACGCCGCTTAAGGCCAAGTCCAAGGGATTCGTGCAGAAGTCACGATGAAGTCGTCAGACAAGTGACAAAGATGTAGGTCAGAATCATGCACATGAAGATAGCTGTTGTTGCCCTGGGATTTATGGCAGGCGTGCTGATGCTCGCGTCCGCCGCGCCAGTCAGTGCCGCTACCCCACATGCCGCGGCTCCGGCCGCTCCTCCGGCCAAGGCGGCGCGGCTGGCCCCGCAACGGCGTCCCGCCGGCATGACCGGGAGCGCGCGCCAGTACTACGCCATGACCTGGGGTGTGGACGGGCTCTCGGCGAAACTCGCGGAATCCGGACGGCTGGTGCGGTTCAATTACCGGGTGATCGACGCTGCGAAAGCAGCACCGCTCAACGAAAAATCCTCGAGCCCGCTGATGATCGATGACAAGTCGCACGTCGCGCTGCCGGTGCCGACGATGGAGCAGGTGGGACCCTTGCGCCAGTCGATGACGCCGGAAAATGGTAAAACGTATTGGATGGTGTTCTCCAACAAGGGTAGTTACGTCAAGGCGGGTCATCGGGTGAGCGTCGTAATCGGGCAGGTGCGTATCGATGGGCTGATCGTCCAGAATTGAAAGGCGCGAGCGTCCTGGCGGAACTGTGACGCGAATCACAAAGCCAGGCGGTGGGAGTACTGGAAATCCTTTAAAGATCAATCGTTTGAGCGCTATTTTGACGGAGAGCTTTGGAGTCTCGTGGCGCGTAGCAATTCAAACACTGGCACCTTCAAAGCACTCGATCCGTCGGGCGTCGGAAACGTTGCCGTGGACAGCGCCAGCGCCAAGCAGACGAGCCCAGGCCCCCTGAAGCGCCTCACGCTGCTGCTGGTCGATGATCACTCGATCCTCCGGGAAGGACTGCGCGCACTCCTCGAACTGGAAAGTGATCTGCAGGTCATCGGCGAGGCGGGCACGTTCGAGCGGGCGCTCGAGTGCGCCACGCGCCTGCAACCGGACGTCGTACTGCCGGATATCGGCCTGCCGGGCCGATCGGGCCTGCTGCTGGTGCGCGAATTGCGCAAGGTGTGTCCGGCCACGCGCATCGTGCTGCTCACGGCACATGGGACCGAGGAGTACATCCGCGCCGGGCTCGATGCGCAGGCCGATGGCTACATGCTCAAGGATTCCGGCCATGGCGAGCTGCTGATGGCCATTCGCACGGTCGCCGCGGGCAAGCAATACCTGTGCAACGCGGTGTCGTCGCTGGTCCTGGCAACTTATCTGCACCGCGGCGCGCGCGGTTCCCCGCAGGATCCCTTGAGCAGCATCACGGGGCGCGAGCGCCAGGTGCTCACCCGGATTGCCTGCGGGCATTCCAACAAGAACGTGGCGCGCGATCTGAATCTCAGTGTCAAGACGATCGAGAAGCACCGCGCCAACCTGATGCGCAAGCTCTCCTTGCACAACGCGGCCGACATTACCCGCTTTGCGCTCAATCACCATCTGGTCGCGAGCGAGGGCCCGGGCTCGCTGGCTATGGAAGGGCTCCCGGCTCGCACGGGTAGCTGAGCAATGTCATTGCACACCATCCGGCAATCATGCGTCGCCCGCCGCTGGATCGGCGCGCTGGCGGTGCTGGTGCTGGCGATGCGTGCTGCGGTGCCGACCGGATTCATGATAGGGCAGGCCGATGGCCACCTGAGTGTGGTGCTGTGCCCGGCGGTGGGATCGCCCATGGCCGTGCACAGTGCGAGCGCGGAAGTGGCCATGGGCGCCATGCATCACCACGCGGGGGGCCATGCGGCGGATGCGCACGCGGCGCATCACCTGACGGCGGCGGCCTCCTGCCCCTTCGCATTGGCCGGTGGCGCGGCGCTCCTCTCGCAGGTGCTCAAGACGCCCGACCCCTATTACGTCGCTTTGCGACCGGCAGCTGCGCCGGCCGCGTATTCCTATCCGGCCGCGCCTCCACTGCGGCACCAGGCTCCCCGAGGTCCACCCGCTCTCGTCTGAAATCAGCCTGTAGGCGCAGCGCCGGTATTCACCGGCGCTGCCTGTACTGATCTTCATTCGGGAGACTATCGTGAAAATTTCATGGATTGCGTTGGCAGTCGCCAGCGCCCTACCGAGCCTCGGCCTGGCCTGCGCCTGCGGCTGCGGGATATTCGATGTAGGCACGAGTGCGATGTACGCCAGCCACGCCGGCGGCATGCTGTTCATTGAATATGACTATCTGGACCAGAGCCACAACTACAGTGGCACCTCGAGCGCGCCGGCGGCCAATAACCCCGACAAGGCGATCCGCTCGAACTTCGTGACGGTGGGTGGGCAATACCAGTTCAATCGGACCTGGGGCGTTTCCATCGAGCTGCCGTACTGGCAGCGGTATTTCCAGACCACGGACGAGAACACCGGCCAGATCGTGGCCTTCAACCACGGCGCGGTCGGCGATATTCGCATCAAGGCCACTTACACGGGCGTTTCACCGGACATGTCGACCGGCCTGACGCTCGGCCTGAAGCTGGCCAGTGGCGATTCCAGCTATCCGCACTTCGATGCGGATACCCAGATCGGCAGCGGCAGCACGGACCTGCTGCTGGGTGCCTACCACCTGGGGCGATGGAGTGCCGACAATAGATGGGCGTACTTCCTGCAGGGGCAATGGGACCAGCCTGTGGCACACCACGACAATTACCGCCCGGGGGCAGAGGGCGTGGCCGTGCTGGGCGTGTACTTTGAAGCTCTGCCATCGGCTTCCCGAGTGAAGGTTACGCCGGTCGGGCAACTGCGCGCCGTGTACCGGCGGCCGGACGGCGGTGCCGACTCCCTTCCGGACGACACTGGCTATGAGCGCATACTGGTCTCGCCCGGAATCGAGCTGGCGATGGGACCGCTGTACACCAACGCGCGCGGCAATCAGCTGTTCGCGAACGAGATGTGGAAACTCAATGCCAGCTATCGTTTCTAGGCGGCTGCCCGGCCTCACGCTTGCGATGCTGGGAATCGCGCTCCTGGGGATGCCGGCACTCGGCGCTGCTCCACCAGCGCCAGGCCAGAGCGCACCGCCTCTGGTGGGACGGACCTTCTCGGGGGCGCCGATTGACCTCGCTACGTTCCGCGGCAGGGTCGTGGTGCTGAACTTCTGGGCCAGCTGGTGCGTGCCTTGCCGGGCCGAGATGCCCGAGCTCGAGGCCCTGTACCGCGATCGGCAGGACCAGGGCGTCACCGTGATTGGACTCAGCGCAGATGACCGGCATGATCGCGCGGCGGCCGTGAAGGCGGCAGGTGCCGTCAGCTACCCGGTGGGCCTGCTCAGCGAGGCGTCGGTCAATGGTTTCGGATCGCCCCAGGTCCTGCCCTTGACCTACATCATCGATGCCACGGGCAAGGTGAGCGCCGTGCTGAGCGCCAACCGGGGTCCCATCAGCGCCCAGCAGCTGCGCTCAGCGGTGAGCGCAGCTGCCGGCTCCTGAAGAAGTTACGCCAGTTACTTCACCGGAACCATGAGGTGCTGGTACGGCGTGCCGGCCCACATGACGTAGGGCGCAGAGGTGTCCGGGTCCGCGTTCTTCGGGTAAGCGTCGTAGAACGCCGCGTCCGCGCCGGCGATCATCAGGTGTGGACCGGTCTTGATCCAGTGATCGGCCTTGGAGGGCTTGGTGGAGTAGGGATCCGTATTGCTGGCATCGGTCCCGCCCGCGAGCATATACATGAGCCCGACCTTTCCACCCGGGGGAGTGGCATGGGTCAACATGGCGTGGACCCAGTCCATCGCGGCCTTGTCCATGCACATCGGATCCGGACCCGGCGTGCTTGGTGCATCGGGCATGCAGGTGAAGCCATTCGTGCCGGGACGGAGCGAGCGCATCGTGCCGTCGGCCGCCGCGGCCATGACCGCCGCGTGCTTGGAGACTCCGGCGGGGGCGGCGGCCAGCGCGCTCTTGATCAATTGTGCATCCGTGGGCTTCGGCGCGTCGGCGGCCGTGGCGGCGAGCGGTATCGCCAGCAGGGCGAGCAGGCAGAAGCGGGCGGCCAGGCGATAGTCGGCAGTCATGGGAATCTCCTTCTTCGGGGAGGCTGGCTGTGGGGCCGCCGGTATAGCGCGATTCCTGACGGGGCGCAATGCGACGTGACGGCAGCCGCAATCGTATAATGAGGCGCTCCGCCAGCGTCCGAGAGGGATGGTTCAACGCGATGTGTCTCATTCTGCTCGCCTGGCGCGTCCACCCGAATTTTCCCTGCGTCGTTGCGGCGAATCGCGATGAGTATTTTGAGCGGCCCACGGCGAGCGCGGACTGGTGGTCTGGGCAGGAGGGCATACTCGCCGGACGCGATCTGCAGGCGGGCGGCCCCTGGCTCGGCGTCACGCGCAGCGGGCGCTTTGCCGCGCTCACGAACTTCCGTGATCCGGCGGTGTACCGGATGGACGCACCCAGCCGCGGCACGCTGGTCACTGATTTCCTGACGGCGAACTGGCCCACGGCGGAGGGGCTCGAAGAGGTGGCCCGGCGTGGCGCGCAATGCAATCCGTTCAACCTGATCTGCAGCGATGGGCAGACGCTGGGTGTCTATGAGAGCACGATCCAGCGGGCCCGCACGCTGGAGCCGGGCGTGTATGCGCTCTCAAACCACCTGCTCGACACGCCCTGGCCCAAGGTGCGCCAGGCCAAGTCCCAGCTCCGTGCCGCCCTGGATGAGCTGCCGCAGGCGGCGGCGATGCTCGATCTGCTGCGCGATGACGAGGCGGCGGCGGATGGGGAGCTGCCGCGCACCGGCGTCAGCCTGGAGCTTGAACGCATGCTTTCGAGTGCTTTCGTGCGCGGCGAGAGCTACGGCACCCGTTGCTCCACCATCTTCACGATCGCCGTGGACGGCACCGCCAGCTTTGCCGAATGGGGCTGGAGCGAGACGGGGTCGCTCGCCGGTCTGGCGCGCTACCATTTTCAGGTTGCGGGAGCGCAGTGATTCGGTAATCCTGCGGGTGGGACGCGCGCGATGGAGGACTTAAGTCCGATGCGAAACTGGTTGTTGCTCCTGGTCGCCTGCTCGGTGTCGGCCTGCGCGACCAACGGTCCCACGGCGCGGGCGCTACGCGCGCAGCAGAACACGGCGGTGGTGCTGGCCTTTCTCGACACTGCGTTCAACAAGCATGAGGTGCAGCAGGCTTTCAAGCTCTACGTCGGGCCCTACTACCGCCAGCACAATCCGCACGTGGCCGATGGCGTCGATGGGGCGATCGCGGCGTTGACGCACCTGACCCGGGAGGTCTACCCCGAGCTGCGCCAGGACGTGAAGCGCACGGTGGCGCAAGGGGATCTGGTGGCGGTGCATTCTCGTTACACTCATGGCCCCGCTGAACGGGCCGGGAGCGGCGGCGAAGCCGTCGTCGATATCTTCCGGCTGGAAAAGGGCAAGATCGTCGAACACTGGGATGTCGTCGAGAGCGTTCCGGAAATGCCGGCAAACGACAATTCAATGTTCTGATGAGAAAGTCGCGCACCCAGGGCGAGGCGCTGCTGGTGGCCGACATCGGCGGCACCAATGCCCGCTTCGGCATTTGGTACAAGGCGGCCCTGCACAACGAGCAGGTCTACAAATGCGGCAGCTATCCCGGGCCGGCCGAGGCCGCGGGGGCCTATCTCAAGCAGATCCGCGCCAACAGCTCGCTGCCGGTTCCGCGCGCGGCGGCCTTCGCCATCGCCGGCCCGCTGCTCGAAGATCGCGTCGTCATCACCAACAACAAGTGGGATTTTTCCGCGGCGGCGACCCGCCACGCGCTGGGACTGGAGCGCCTCATATTCCTGAATGACTTTACGGCGCTCGCCCTCGCGGTACCGCAGCTGGCGGCCTCGGAACGCTTTCAGGTGGGTGGTGCTGCGCCACTCGCCGATGCTGCAATCGCGGTGATCGGTCCCGGCACCGGTCTCGGAGTGTCCGGCTTGCTGCGCGAAAGCGGCCGCTGGTTGGCGCTGGCCGGCGAGGGTGGCCACGCCACCCTGCCGGTGGTCGATGCGCGCGAGATGGCCGTCGTGACTGCCCTGCATCAGCGCTACTCGCATGTTTCGGCCGAACGCATCCTCTCGGGCGACGGGCTGGAGCTGCTCTATCGCACGCTTGCAGAGCTGGATGGCGCGGCCCTGGCGCCGCTCCCCGCCGGGGAGATCACCGAACACGCCCTGGCGGGCACCGATCCACGCTGCCGCGAAACGGTGGATCTGTTTTGCGGCTGGCTCGGCAACGTGGCCGGGAACCTGGCATTGACCCTGGGCGCGCGCGGTGGCGTGTACATTGGCGGGGGCATCGTGCCGCGCTTTGGCGGATATTTCGCAGCCTCGCCGTTTCGCCAGCGCTTCGAGGCGAAGGGGCGCTACGCTCAATTTCTGGCGACCCTTCCGGTGTTCGTCATCACCGCGAAATATCCGGCACTCATCGGTTGCGTGCAGGCTTTTGAGCACTCCAGTCCGAGGCTGGAGGCGGGCTAGATTTCCGCGCGGTCTAGACGGCTGTAAAAATCGTGGCCGGGTGCTCGAGCAGATCCTTGAGCGCCTGGATCAGACCGGCGGCATCGGCGCCGTCGACGAAGCGATGGTCGAAGGACGAGGACAGGTTCATCATCAGCCGCACCTGGACCGTTCCATTGACCACCATCGGGCGTTCGACCGCGCGATTCACGCCGATGATGGCGACTTCGGGCATGTTGATGATGGGCGTGCTGGCGATGCCACCCAGCTTGCCGAGGCTCGTGACCGTAATGGTCGAACCGCTGAGTTCCTGGCGGCGGGCGCTGCGGTCCCGCGCCGCCGTCGTGACGCGCACGATCTCGGCGGCCAGGGCGCGCAAGCCCAGGCGCTCGGCGTCGCGAACCACGGGCACTTTGAGGCCCTCCGCCGTCTGCGTGGCGATGCCGACATGCCTTGACTGGTAGCGGACCACGATTTCGCGCGTGGCGTCGTAGTGGGCATTGCATTGTGGATAGCTCTGCAGTGCCCGGGACAGTGCCGCGACGATGAAGGGCAACAGCGTCATCGGCGCCGAGCCCTTGGGCGCCTGGCTGTTCAGGTGGTTGCGCAGGCGCTGCAGCTCGGTGATGTCCACTTCCTCCACGTAGGAGAAATGCGGAATGCTGCGGGCCGCATCGCTCATGCGCTGGGCGATGACCCGGCGGATGCCAATCACCGGCACTTCCTGCACCCCGCTCCCGGGCGATGCCGGCGGGGCGGGCGGCGCGACGCCTGCGCCCTGGGGCGGAAGAGCACGACCGAGGTCCTCGGGCATCACGCGGCCGCCCACGCCCGTTCCGGCCACCGTGGCCAGATCAACCCCGGCCTCCTGGGCGCGGCGGCGAGTCGCCGGCGATGCCCGCACCGGGCCACGCCCCACAGCGCTCGCGGCGGATGGCGCGGGCACAGCAGGTGAGGCGGGCGGGGGCGGCGCGGCTGGCCCGGATTTTGCGGGCGCCGCGGCTGGGGCGGCGGGCGGTTCGGCGGCAGCGCCGGTCTCAAAGGTGGCGAGTTCGGCGCCGACGGCAATCACATCGCCCGGTTTACCGGTGATGCTCAGAACCCGGCCGCTGAAGGGCGCCGGGATCTCCACGACGGCCTTGTCCGTCGACATTTCGACCAGCGGCTGGTCCTCCTTCAGCAGATCGCCGGGCTTGACGTGCCAGGCGACGATCTCCGCGGACACCGTGCCTTCGCCGAGGTCCGGAAGCTTGAAGACTTGGCGGCTCATCGGGGCTCCATGACGGCTTTGAGCGCCAGCGCGACGCGCGCCTGGCCCGGAAAATACTCCCACTCGAAGGCGTGCGGATAGGGCGTATCCCAGCCGGCCACGCGCTGAATCGGCGCCTCGAGATTCCAGAAGCAGTTTTCCATCACGGTCGCGGCCAGCTCCGCGCCAAAGCCGGCAAAGCGCGTCGCTTCATGCGCTATCAGGCAGCGCCCGGTCCTGCAGACCGAATTGCACAGTGTGTCGACGTCGAGCGGCACCAGACTCCGCACATCGATGATCTCGGCGTCGAGGCCCATAGAGGCCGCCGCCGCCTCCACCACGTGCAGCATCGTGCCATAGGCGATAATCGTGACGGCGCTGCCCGCGCGCACGATCTCGGCGCGGCCGAAGGGCACGGTGTAATGGTCGGTCGGCACCTCTCCCTTCGGATGCGAATTCCAGGGTACGGCGGGTTTGTTGGCGTCGCCGTCGAATGGCCCGTTGTAGATGCGCTTGGGTTCGAACAGGATCACCGGATCATCGTCTTCAATGGCTGCGATCAGCAGCCCCTTGGCATCGAACGGGTTCGAGGGCATCGCCACTTTCAGCCCGCACACGTGCGCGAACAGCACCTCCGGGCTCTGCGAATGCGTCTGGCCGCCGCGTATGCCGCCGCCGCAGGGCATGCGCACGGTGACCGGCGCGAAGAACTCGCCGGCACTGCGGTAACGGAGCCGGGCCAGTTCACTGACGATCTGGTCGTAACCCGGATACACGTAATCGGCGAACTGCACCTCGGCAACCGGCCGCAATCCGTTGACACCCATGCCGATGGCCGCGGCGATGATGCCGCCCTCGGCGATGGGCGTATCGATCACCCGATGCTCCCCGTACTTGCGCTGCAGGCCATCCGTGCAGCGAAACACGCCGCCAAAATAGCCCACGTCCTGGCCCAGCACCACGACGTTCGGATCACGCCCCATCGACACATCCATGGCGGAGTTCAGCGCCTGGATCATGTTCATTTGCGCCATCAGCAGACCTTCAGCCCGTCGCGGCGATTTCAGCGCGCAGCAGTTCGCGTTGCCGCCGCAGGTGCTCGGGGATCTCCTTGAAGACGTCCTCGAACATCAGGTCGCGATCAAGACGTGGCCCGTCATTCATGGTGCCGTAGCTGAGCGCTTCCTTCCACGCGGCGGCCACCTGCGCGTCGAGCTCCTCGGTCAGACTCTGGTGGCGTTCCTCCGACCATTCACCGAGCACGATCAGGTGCTGCTTGAGGCGCTCGACCGGATCGCCCAGGGGCCAGCTCTGGTATTCGTCCCGCGGCCGGTAGCGGGCCGGATCGTCGCTGGTGGAATGCGCCGCCGCGCGGTAGGTGACGAGTTCGATCACCGTGGCCCCGCCCCCCGTGCGGGCACGGTCCGCGGCCCAGCGGGTCGCGGCATAGACGGCGAGAAAATCGTTGCCGTCGACGCGCAGGCCGGGCAGCCCGTAGGCGGGCCCACGGGCCGCGAATGAACTCTGCTCACCGCCGGCAGTGCCCTGAAAGGTCGAGATGGCCCACTGATTGTTGACGACGTTGAGAATCACCGGTGCGCGATACACCGATGCGAACAGCAGGGCATGGTGGAAGTCCGCCTCCGCCGTGCTGCCTTCTCCCGTCCAGGTGGCCGCGATGTGATCCTCACCCTTGATGGCCGCCGCCATCGCCCAGCCGACCGCCTGCGGGAACTGCGTTGCGAGGTTCCCCGATATCGAGAACAGATTGGCCTTCGCCGAGTGGTACATGACCGGAAGCTGGCGGCCCTTGCACATATCGCGCGTGTTCGACAGCAGCTGGCACATCAGCGCGACCAGGGGCTGGCCGCGCACCACCTGCAGTCCCTGGTTGCGGTAGGCCGGAAACAGCATGTCGCCAGGCTGCAGCGCCATGCCGGCGGCGACCGACACGGCCTCTTCGCCCGTGCTCTTCATATAAAAGGAGAGTTTCCCCTGCCGCTGCATGCGTACCGAGCGATCGTCAAACAGTCGCGTGAGCAGCATGTGGCGCAGTCCGATCTGCAGCTCCTGCGCCTCGAGGCGCGGGTTCCAGGGGCCTAGCGCGCGGTGTGTATCATCGAGCACGCGCACCAGGCCGCTGGCCTGTGCGCCCAGGTCGCGCCAGGAGGCGGTGATTTCCGGACGGCTGATGGCCCCGGGAGCGGAGAGCTGCAGGTAGCTGAAGTCCGGGGGCTGTCCCGGGCGGGCGGGAGGAGCAGGCACGTGCAGGCGTGAGCGGGTCGGCATGGATTTCTTAAGGTTCCGGTGCTGTTTCTATTGTCGCAGCATACCGCTGCCAGCAGGCCCCTCTCAATGCAATTCAGTTGCCGGCAACGGATCGAATGAGTACTTTGGCGCCACCCATGGACCGCGAAGCAGAATTCAAGCACGCGCTGCAGCTCAGCCCCCTGCGGCACAGCAGCGCCGCCACCACGCTGCCTGAGCTGGTGGACGAGCAGCTGCGCCACTTTGGTGTCGATCCCGATTCCGGGGGCGGGCGCGCGCTCGGGAGGCTGGTGCAGCAGCTCGGTGCGGCCAATTGCGCTGCGCACGAGTTGTGGGAGCTCACCGTGCGCACGCTGGGGAGCCTTGACCGGCAGGATCGCATCGCCTGGTTCAACGCCAAGCGCTTCGCCTGCTTCCAGCTTGCCAAGGTGCTCGACACGCTGCAGAACCCGCTGCGCTCCACCTACCAGGCGCTGATCGATGACATGAGCACGGCGGGCGCCAAGGGGCCGAACCCGCTGTTCGACAATGTCACGGCCCTGTTCAGCGCGACGCCCGTGATCACGCGCACGGCCACCTATGTCTACGCCTGCACGGAGTGGATCGAGGATGCCTTCAAGGGCCGCGAGCTGCTGCACGAGATCTATTCGCGCCTGCTCAACCCCACTTCGATCTGCCTCGCCAATCACATCGTGCACCTGGAGGCCGGCCCGGAGGCGGGTGATTATTTCGCCTGGAACTTCAATTCGGGCATGGCGGCGATCGATACCACGCTGGCGCATCTGCTGGGTACGCGCGATGTGGTCCTCGCCAGCCGCAACGTCTATGGCGGCACCTACCAGCTGCTGCACGACTGGTATGGCAAGAAAGCGAACCTGGATGTGGCGGTGGAATGGTTTGACGGCGAGACCGCCGCGGAATTTTCCGCGCAGCTCGATGCGGTGACTGCGCGCCACGCCGATCGCCTGGCCGCGGGCCGCCAGATTTTCATCTACCTTGAATCCCCCTGTAATCCGCATGGACTGGTGCTCGACGTGCCGGGCATCTGCCGCCTGGCGCATGCGCGCGGACTGACGGTGATCTGCGACGCCACGGTCGGCACCCCGTTCCTGCAGCCGACGCTGCGTCGCCCTGAACTGGCGGAACGGCCCGATTTCGTCATCCATTCCTACACCAAGGATCTGTGCGGTTCGGGCAATACCACCGCAGGCGTCGTGATCGCCCGCGGTGAGCGCATGTTCCTGCCCAAGGGCGAGACGGTGCGGGCCCGGGGCCATGACGGGCGGGAGCGCGAGTGTCGCTGGGACGAGACCATGTTCTGGAATGTCTATTACGTGAAGGGCGCCTTCCTCGATTCCGACAAGGCCTTCGAAGTGCTCAGTGGCATGCGGACCGTGGAACTGCGGCTGCTGACCAAGTGCATCAATACGATCGTGCTGGCGCGCTCGCTCGCACTGCATCCGCAGATCAATGTGCATTGCGGCGGCCTGCCCGGTCATCGCAACGCGCCGTTGTGCGCGCGGCTGATGACCCTGGGGCTCCCGGCACCGCTGTTCACGATCGATTTCGAGCGGCAGGCCGGCGCGGTGTCGCGGCCCATGCTGAAACGCCTCTTTGACAGTCTGGAGCCCGCGTTCGGATTGCAGGTGAGTCTGGGCCAGGTGAACACGGTCGTGCTGTGTCCAGCGCTCACCAGTCATTCAGAGATGTCGGACGACGCGCTGCGCCAGGCAGGCATCGCGCCCAGCACGGTGCGCATCAGTGTCGGCGATGAGGATCCGCGCTTCCTGCTCGAACATCTGCGCCACGCGTCGGCCCTGGCCGGCGGCCGTGAGCTGCCGGCACTGGCGGGAGGCTTTCCCTCCGAGGAGCAGGTCGCCAGGATTTACCGTGAAGTCTATCTGGACGTGCACACTCGCTGGGTCGACTGGCGCATGAAATTCTGGTCCGCGAAGACCTGAGGCACCGAGGCGTGCGCGCCTGCGTATTGGAGCATGCCGGCGAGGCCTTACGCCTAAGGGAGCGTCCGGCTCTCGCGCCCGCTGCAGGCGAGCTGCATCTTGCGGTGCTGGCCTGCGCCGTGTGCCGCACGGATCTGCACCTCGTCGATGGGGAACTGGCGGGCACCACGCTGCCGCGCGTGCCAGGCCATGAAATCGTGGGTCGCGTGCTCGCGCTCGGCGCCGGTGTGAGTGGGTGGCAGGTGGGCGATCGCGCCGGGGTCCCCTGGCTCGCGTGGACCTGCGGCGAGTGCGAGCCCTGCCGTCGCGGCGATGAAAATCTCTGCACGCGGGCGAAGTTCACAGGCCAGCACGTCGACGGCGGCTTTGCCACCGAGGTCCTCGCCGACGCACGCTTCGCGCTGCCGCTGCCCACGCAGTACAGTGACGTGCAGGCCGCTCCACTGCTGTGCGCCGGATTGATCGGCTGGCGCGCACTGAAAGCGGCGGGGCCCGCACCGCGCCTGGGCCTGTACGGGTTCGGTGCCGCCGCGCACCTCGTCGCGCAGCTGGCGCACTCCCGCGGACAGGAATGCTACGCCTTTGTGAGGCCGGGTGATGCCGCGGCGGCGGCTTTCGCCCGCTCGCTGGGCGTCGTGTGGGCGGCCGGTTCGGATGAGCGTCCTCCCCAGGCTCTGGACGCCGCGATCATCTTCGCACCCGTGGGGGCCCTCATTCCACAGGCGCTGCGCGGCGTGCGGCCGGGCGGCACCGTGGTCTGCGCCGGCATCCACATGAGCGAGATTCCGGCCTTTTCCTACGGGATACTCTGGGGTGAGCGGGTGCTGCGGTCGGTGGCGAATCTCACGCGGCGCGACGCGCGCGAGTTTCTCGACCTGGCTGCCCGCTTAAGCCTGCGCGTGTCGACCGTAAGCTATCCTCTGGCGGATGCCAACCAGGCCTTGAGCGATCTGCGTGCCGGACGTCTCAGCGGCGCGGCGGTCCTGCAGCCGGCGCTAGACGCTTAAGCGATACCCCACGTTCGCTACCGTCTCGATGCCGCCGCCGGGCGAGGGGGTCTCGCCCAGTTTCTGGCGCAGGCGATGCACCAGCTGCTTGAGCAGCTGCCGGTCACCTCCGGCCCGCTGGCCCCACACGTGCTTCAGGAGCCGTTCCGTGCTGACCGGGTGTCCGGCATGGGCGATCAGCAGCTGCAGGAGCCTCGATTCCAGGGGTGTCAGGCGGTACACG
>WNFM01118727.1_pt4 | contig 19325 bp, 16 predicted proteins | sample 5400271 | NCBI WGS metagenome assembly WNFM01 (sample SAMN13153352, study PRJNA577476) | soil metagenome | isolation source: 60 cm saprolite on Douglas fir-dominated hillslope | place: USA:California | collected 2013-09-17 | reverse complement strand
ATCCTCAACCTCTTCCCGTATACCAACGGGCACCTGATGATCGCCCCCTATGAGCATGTCGGCCGGCTGCAGGGGCTGCCGGCCGCGACCCTGGCCGAGACGATGGCGCTGGCCCAGCGGGCGATGGAGCGACTCGAGCAGGTCTACTCGCCGCACGGCTACAACGTCGGCTTCAACCAGGGCCGCGTCGCTGGCGCCGGGGTCGAGCATCACATCCACATGCACGTCGTCCCGCGCTGGGCCGGCGACAACAACTTCATGCCGGTGATCGCCGACACCAAAGTGATGCCGCAGACGATCGAGCAGAGCTACGAAGCACTGAAGGGAGCGTTTTGACGCGATTCACCCCCGGACGCGGGAGCGCGGGCACGTGACCTCCGGTGATCATGAGCGTGCCCGCGCGGGAGCGGAGGGGGTGAACCCTGAAATCTTCAAGGCGTACGACATCCGCGGGCTCTACGGCTCCGAGATGGACGAGGGCACCGCGCACGCGATCGGCCGCGCCTTCGCCCGGGTGCTGGCGAGAATGCGCGGCAAGCAGGCGGGCGATCTGCGAGTCGGGCTCGGCCGCGACATGCGGCTGGCCTCTCCGGCGATGGCGGCGGAGCTGCGCGACGGGCTGATCTTCGAGGGCGTGACCGTGCTCGACGCCGGCATGGTCGCGACCGAGATGCTCTACCACCTGGTCGGCTCGCGGGAGTTGGACGGTGGCGCGATGGTGACCGCCTCCCACAACCCGAAGGCCTACACCGGGGTCAAGCTGCTCCGCGAGGGGGCGCTGCCGCTCTCCGGTGACGCCGGCATCGGCGACATCAGGGCAGAGATCGAAGCCGGCCTCGGCCACGCGCCCGGCGGCGGCTCGTTGGAGGAGGTCGACATCTGGGAGGAGTTCCGCGCCTATGCCCTCTCCTTCATCGACCCAGCAAACGTGAAGCCAATGAAGGTCGTCGTCGACGGCGGCAACGGGATGGCGGGGCCGATGGTCGGACCGATCCTCGGCAAGCTCGGGCTCGACCTCGAGGAGATGTACTTCGAGCCCGACGGCGAGTTCCCCGACCACGAACCCAACCCGCTGCTGGAGGAGAACCGGCGGCTGATCGTCGAGCGGGTGCGCGGCGCCGGCGCCGACCTCGGCATCGCCTGGGACGGCGATGCCGACCGCTGTTTCTTCATCGACGCCAGCGGCGAGTTCTGCGACGGTGATTTCGTCTGCGCGCTGCTGGCGCGTTCGGCGCTGCGCAAGAGCCCGGGAGCGACGATCCTCTACGATCCCCGCTCCAGCCGCGCGGTGCCGGATGTGGTCGCTGCCGAGGGCGGCCGCTCGGAGCTCTCTCGGGTCGGCCACGCCTTCTTCAAGGTGCGGATGCGCGAGGAAGACGCCGCCTTCGGCGGCGAGGTCTCCGGCCATTACTACTTCCACGACTTCTGGTGCGCCGACTCGGGCACGATCCCGGCGCTGCTGATGCTGGAGCTGGTCTCGCTCGAAGGTCGCGGCCTCGGCGAGCTGATGGAGGAGTTCCGCTCCAGGTATTTCATCTCCGGTGAGATCAACTCCGAGGTCGCCGACCCGGCGGCGAAGCTCGAGGAGATCGCCGAGCGCTACGCGGACGGAGAGATCACCCGCCTCGACGGCGTCTCGGTCGACTACCCGGACTGGCACTTCAACGTGCGGCCGTCCAACACGGAGCCGCTGCTCCGCCTCAACCTGGAGTCGCTGGTCTCCCGCGAGGACATGGAACGCCGCCGCGACGAGGTCCTCGAGCTGATCCGGGCGTGACCGCCACCGCCGAGCAGGCCCTGGAGCAGGCGGCTCTCGCCGGAATCCACCGCCTGCGCATCCCGACGCCGTTCGCCGTCGGGCGCGTCAACTGCTACCTGATCGAGGACGAGCCGCTGACCCTGGTGGACACCGGACCCAACTCGGGCAAGGCGCTGGACGAGCTCAGCACCCAGCTCGGCGAGCACGGCCACTCGATCGACGACCTCGAGCTGGTGATCGTCACCCACCAGCACATCGATCACCTGGGGCTGGTCGAGATCGTCGCCGAGCACTCCGGCGCGGAGGTTGCGGCGATCGCCGTCGCCGCCGAGCGCCTCGCCAACTTCGACGAGGACGCCGAGGCCGAGGACCGCTTCGCGGTCGAGCTGATGCTGCGCAACGGCATCCCCGAGGAAGTGACGGCGGCGCTGCGGAGCGTCTCGCGCAGCTTTCGAGGCTGGGGATCGCACGTCGCGGTGACGAAGCCGCTCGAGGACGGCCAGGCGATGCCCTTTCGCGACCGCACCCTGCAGGCGCTCCACCGACCCGGCCACAGCCCGTCCGACACGGTCTTCTGGGACGCGCAGCGCCAGATCCTCATAGCCGCCGATCACCTCCTCCCCCACATCTCCTCCAACCCGCTGATCTCACGCCCGCTCGACGGCTCCTCGCGGCGCACCCAGGCCCTCGTCACCTATATCGACTCGATGCGAAAGACGCGGGAGATGCCGGCCGAGATCGTCCTCCCCGGGCACGGCGACCCGATCGTCGACCACGTCGCCCTGATCGACAGCAGGCTCGCCGCCCACGACGAGCTGATCGCCGAGCAGCCGCGCACCGGATACGAGCTGGCACAGGCGATCTGGGGCAACGTCGCCGTGACCCAGGCCTTCCTCACGCTCTCCGAGGTGATCGGCCACGCCGACATCCTGCTCAACGAGGGCAGGGCCCGCGTAGCGGACGACGGAACCGTCGTCCGCTACGAAACCACGTAGCTCAGCCGATCAGGCCCTCGCCGCCCTCGATGGCTACCTTCGCCAGCTCCTGGCTGCCAAGGAACTGGGCGACGAAGACGAGCGCCGCACCCAGCACCGCCTTGTCGATGGGTTCAGGTTCCGGGCCCGGACCCGGTCCGCCCCCGCTTTTCGGCGGCCAGTGGATCGGCGGCCAGTAGGGCGGGCAGATGCCTTCCGGTTCGTCGACGAACCTGGTCAGCAGCGACTTGCCGAGGCCCTCCTGCGCCAACTCCAGCGAGTCCGCCAGGCTCGCCATGCTGTAGGCGAGCGCGAGCTCGTGCAGGTGGACGCGGACATTGGGCGCGACCGGACCCCAGACTTCGTCGACCGGGTGCCTGAACCGCGACATGATGATCTCGATGAAGTGTTCGTTCTCCACTGGTGACATTGCATCGCCTCCTTGGACGTGATGGAAAGAGGAATGAAGATATCTGCATATTTGAAAACTCTCTAGTAAAAGTAGGGTTGTCTGGACGGGTGATCGTGTTGTACTGCCAACGCAGATGAGGGGCCCGCAGCACCGGATCGCAATACGCTGCGTCAGCCCTCCCCATGACATCCGTCCTGCGCTCCAGAAAATCGAGGAAGCCCGCCAAGAAGCGGATGCTGGTCATCGTCAACCCCTACGCGACGACGGTCTCCGATCGCCTGCGAAACCTCGTCGTCTATGCGCTGCAGGGGCGCTACGAGGTCGAGGCGGTCTCGACCGAGGCCCAGAACCACGCCACCGAGATCGGCCGCGAGGTTCGCGACCACGTCTACGACATCGTCGTCGCCTTCGGCGGCGACGGGACCCTGAACGAGGTCGCCAACGGTCTCGCCGGCACCGACGTTCCCGTCTCGATGCTTCCCGGTGGCTCGACCAACGTCGTCTGCCGCACGCTCGGCATCCCCAACGACGTCGTCGACGCGACCGAGCACCTGCTTGCCCTGGCCGACGACTGGGCGCCGCGCAAGATCGACCTCGGCATGGTCGACGACCGCCGCTTCGTCTTCGCCTGCGGGGCCGGCATCGACGCGACCGTGGTCGAGCGGGTCGACGCTCACCCGAGGCTGAAGGCCCGGGCCGGCCCCTACTACTACAGCTGGGCGGGCGTCTCGGCCTTCTACCGCAAGTACCTCTACGACGCCGTTCGCATGCGGGTCGAGACCGGCGGCGAGACGGTCGAGGGCGTCACCGCGATCGCCCAGAACTCCGACCCCTTCACCTACTTCGCCAGCCGCCCGATCCGCGTCTGCGAGGGGATCGCGATCGACGACGGCACTCTCTCCCTCGGGGTGCTGAAGCGCGCCACGCAGCGCGATATGCCGACCCTGATAACCCGCCTCTTCGGCGAGAGCGGGCCCGCCGCCCGCCATCGCCAGGTCGAGCACTTCGACGACGTCGCCGAGGCCACCGTCACCTCCATCTCCGAGGACAAGGACGGCGCCCTCCGGCCCTTCCCGCTCCAGGTCGACGGCGACTACATCGGCGACCGCACCCGGGTCGAGCTGCGCGCCGACCCCGGCACCCTGACGATCGTCGCCTGAGCGGCTAGCCGAGAAGTCCCGCTTCGCGAGCGGAGACCGCCGTCTGGACCAGCGTCTCGGCCGCGTCGAACCGTGGCTCCCAGCCGAGCTCGCGGCGGGCTTTCGAGGTGTCCATCAGCACCGGGGTCCTCAGCGCCGTCGCCCACTCGAGCTGGGGCGAGAGGGGGGCGAGGAGCTTCGCGATGCCCCGGGATCGTGTGCCAGCCGAGCGCGCGGGCGACGTCGCCGATGCCGACCTCCCCCTCGCCGGCGAGGTTGTAGGCGCCGGGCTGCCCCTCGCCGGCGATCGCCGCCGCCAGCGCGCGGGCGACGTCGTCGTGGTGGACGAGCTGGATCGGGGCGCCCCCGTCGGGCAGCACCGGCCGCGGCAGCGGCAGGTGGCCGAGACCCCGGCGCAGGGCGGGCAGCGGGTCGCCGAGGCGAACGCTCTTGACGACCCGCTCGATCAGCATCGTCGCCCGCGGCCCGGCGACGATGCAGGGCCGGAACACGTAGACGTCGACTCCGCTCCCGCTCAGGAGGTCGCCCAGAGTCGACTCCAGCTCGGCCTTCTGCGCCGAGTAGTAGAAGCCCTCGCTGCCGCGGGGCGGGACGTCCTCGGTCAGCGGTTGCGGATTGTCGGGGTGAAAGCCGTAGGCGGCGACGGAGGAGGCGTAGACGAGCCGCTCCACCCCGGCCTCGGTCGCGGCTTCGAAGGCGTTGCGGCTGCCCTCGAGGTTGACGCGGCGGGTCTCCTCGCGGCCGCCGAAGATCGCGAAGGCCAGGTGGACGGCGACGTCGGCACCGTCGAATAGCGCCGCCAGGGAGCCGCGATCGAGGATGTCGCCGCGCCGATAGGCGACCTTGCCCCAACCCTCCCTCGCCGGGTCGAACGGCCGCCGCGCCATCCCCCGCACAGCGCCGACCGCAGGATCGCTATCCAGCTCGGCCAGCAGCGGCAACCCGATCTCCCCCGTCGGACCGGTGACGGCGACGGTCAGCGGCGCCGGCACAGCCGTCAGGCGGTGGGAGTGATTCTGTAAGCGTCGAACACGGACTCGACGTTGCGCAGGCGCGAGATGCACTGCTTCAGTTGCTCGGTGTCCCCCACCTCGACCACGAAGCGGTTCTTCACCATCGGGTGATTGGTGGTGCAGGAGGCGCCGATGATGTTGATCCCGGCCTCCGAGAAGGTGCGCGAGAGATCCTCGAGCAGGCGGGTGCGGTCGTAGGCGTCGATCTGCAGCTCGACCCGGTAGGAAGCCTCGTTTTCGCCTTCCCAGCCGACCTGGACGAAGCGCTCCGGCGCTTTTTTCAGCGCCTTCACGTTCTTGCAGTCGGCCCGGTGGATGGTGATCCCGCGCCCCAGCGAGACGTAGCCGGCGATCTCGTCGCCGGGCACTGGCCGGCAGCACTTGGCGAGCCGCACCGCGACGCTGTCGACGCCCTTGACAGTGATTCCGTAGTTGGAGGCGTCCTTGGTGCGGCGGGCGCGGTCCTCGCGGCCGCCGACCAGGTCCGCCGGGTCCTCCTCGACCGCCTCACCGGCCTTCAGGCGCTGCATCAGCTTGTTCGCCGCAGTCTTGGTGGAGATCTTGCCCTGGCCGAGGGCGATGTAGAAGTCGGTCCCCTTGCGGAAGCCCATCTCGCGGATCACGTCGGCGAGCAGCGGCGACCCCGCCAGCTTCTGCATCGGCAGGCCGCGCGTGCGCAGCGCTTCCTCCAGGCCGTCGCGACCGTTGCGCTCGGCGTCCTCGCGACGCTCCTCTTTGAACCAGGCGCGGATCTTGTTGCGGGCGCGGCTGGTCCGCACCAGCTTCAGCCAGTCGAGCGAGGGGCCGCGCTTCTGCTTCGCGGTCAGCACCTCGACGATGTCGCCGGAGCGCAGCTGGTAGTGCAGCGGCACGATGTTGCCGTTGACCTTGGCGCCGACGCAGCTGTGGCCGACGTCGGTGTGGACGGCATAGGCGAAGTCGAGCGGGGTCGAGCCGGCGGAGAGGTTCTTCACCTCCCCCTTCGGGGTGAAGACGAAGACCTCGTCCTCGAAGAGGTCGACCTTGAGCGATTCGAGGAACTCGGTCGGGTCCTGTTCGCCCTCGGCCTCGACCAGCTGCCGCAGCCAGGTCATCTTCTCCCGCTTCGGGTCGCCGCCGCCACCCTCTTTGTAGGCGACGTGGGCGGCGATGCCGTACTCGGCCAGCTTGTGCATCTCCTCGGTCCGGATCTGGATCTCCAGAGGCTTGCCCTCTGGGCCGATCACGGTCGTGTGCAGGGCCTGGTACATGTTTGCCTTGGGCATCGCAACGAAGTCCTTGAAGCGCCCAGGCAGCGGCTTCCAGAGCGAGTGGATGACGCCGATCGCGCCGTAGCAGTCCTTGACCGAGTCGACTATCACCCGCATCGCGGTGAGGTCGAAGATCTCGTTGAACTCGCGGCCTTTCTTCGCCATCTTCGTGTAGATCGAGTAGAAGTGCTTGGCCCGGCCGGAGATCTGGGCCTCGATCCCCACCTGCTCCAGCTCCTCGGAGAGGAACTGGCCGGCGTCTGAGACGTAGCTCTCCCGCTCGTCGCGCTGCTGGGCGACCAGCTGTTTGATTTCGGCGTACTTGCGCGGGTGCAGAGTGGCGAAGGCGAGATCCTCCAGCTCCCACTTGATCGCGTGGATTCCGAGCCGGTGGGCGAGCGGCGCGTAGATCTCCAGCGTCTCGTGCGACTTCGCCAGCTGTTTCTGCTTCGGCAGGGCGCCGAGCGTGCGCATGTTGTGGAGACGGTCGGCCAGCTTGATCAGGATCACCCTGACGTCGGTGGCCATCGCCACCATCATCTTGCGGTAGTTCTCGGCCTGGCGCTCATCGCGGCTCTCGAAGGTCATCCCGGTCAGCTTGGTGACGCCGTCGACGAGCTGCGCGATCTCCTCGCCGAACTCCTCGCGGATCTCCTCAAGGCTGGCGCTGGTGTCCTCGACGGTGTCGTGCAGCAGCGCCGCGCAGAGCGTCTCGGTGTCGAGCCGCATCCCGGCGCAGACCTGGGCCACCCCGACCGGGTGGGTGATGAACTCGTCGCCGGAGTGGCGCAGCTGGTCGGCATGGCGGTCGCAGGCGAAGTCGAAGGCCCGCTCGACCGCGGTACGGTCGATCGTCGCCACCGCCAGCGCGGTGCCGCCGGAGCCGTCCCCGTTCTCGCTCGGCGAGGAGTCGAACTCCTCGACCACGGCGAAGAGGTCGGCGAGGAGCTCGCTGTGCTCTACGGCTGCTTGGGTCTTTCGAGGTATAGCTGTGCCTCCGAGTGGTCTGCTCTATAGGCGCGGAACGCGGCCGAGCGCTCCAGATCCGTCCCCTCTGAGGATACGACCCCGACGGTCCCCACGCCGCCGCTCGGCTCGCCCGCAACCAGCCCCAGCTCGGCGAGAACCCGGAAACAGCGGGCCGCGGCCTCCGGCGAAAGCGGGTGAGCGCCGCTGCCGCTGAGGGCCTTCCGCAGCCCTGCGCCGCTCGCCTCGCCCGCCTCGCGCAGGGCCCGAAAGACGGCGGCGACGGACTGCCGCGAGGCGAGCTGCTCGTCGCGAACCGCGAGCGAGAACTCGCGCTCCGCGTCGGTCCAGGCGGGGTGCAGGAAACCTGGGCTCGGTGGCTGCGTGTCACTCGGCGCCCCCCGCTCGCCGCGCGGCACGGTGGCGCGGCGCTCGGCCAGGGCCGAGAACGGCGGATCGACCAGGACGACGTGCTCGAAGTACTCCGTCACGTTCCCGGGGCCACGCTCCAGAGTCGTGTAGTCGATCAGGGCAAAGCCGCCGGAGCCGCGGGCGACGACGCCGTCCAGCTCCTCGGCGCCGCAGCGCGAGCAGGCGATACGCCCGGCGCCGCCGTTGAAGCGGGCCAGGCCGGTGGCGCCGCGGGCGAGGCCGGCCCGGCGAGAGGCGTCGGCGCAGATCGCGAGCACGCCGGCGCCGCTGGAGACGAGCTCGGCGATCGTCGCGATGGTGGAGCCGGCGCCGCGAACGACAGCCCGCTGCCCCGTCCCGGGGCGAGTTCGTGTCGCTATGCGGGACAAAGTCGCCCCGCTCCGCTCAGGGTCGGGAGTGAGCTCACACCCCAGCTCGGCCTCGAAACGATTCCACCACTCCTCGTCCTCGCAACGGCAGGCATGTACCGGTGGCGTCTCGCCGGGATCGTCCTCGAGCGGGTAGAGCTCACGCAGGACCACCCGCGGCTCGACCGATCCGTTCCAATGGTTGACCTCGAGCCGCACCGCGGCGTCGACCGGGTCCTCGTCGCCGACGCCGAGGCTGGGCCTGCCGAAGGCGACGCCGAGGGCACGGTGGGCGCCGCTGTGGAGGCTGAAGCGGGCGTGCTTGCCCTCTCCCATCGTCCGCACGTCGCTGACCCTTGCCGAGGGGACCATCAGCCGCACCCCGGGGTTGCCCATCCCGAACGGGGCGAGCCGGCCCAGCTCCTCGGCCAGGTCGAGGCCGAGCCCGGCGCCGCCGACCATCGCGTCGATCCGCTCGGTCCGCCGCAGGCCCTCGGGGCCGAGGACCGCGGCCGCGTGGGCCGCGAAGGCCTCGCGGAAGGCCTCGAGGTCAGCGGCCCGCAGGGAGAGCCCGGCGGCGGCGCGATGGCCGCCGAAGCTGACGAGGTGCTCGGAGCAGGCCTCCAGTGCCGCGTGCAGGTCGAAGCCGGGGATGCTGCGGCCGCTGCCGCGGCCCCCGCCCTCGCCGTCGAGGGAGACGACGACGACCGGGCGGTGGTGGCGCTCGACCAACCGCGAGGCGACGATCCCGATGACCCCGGGGTGCCAGTCCTTGCCGGCCAGCACCAGGCCGGGCGCTTCGCCCAGTCGCCCCGGCAGCTCGCGACGGGCGGTCTCGGCGGCACCATCGACCTCCCGCTCCCTGGCCCGTCGCTCGGAATTGGCGCGGTCGAGCTCGGCGGCGATCCCCTCGGCCCGCGCCTCGTCCTCCGTCAGCAGCAGCTCGACGCCGGCATCGGCGCGGTAGAGGCGACCGGCGGCGTTGATCCGCGGTGCCAAGCGGAACGCCAGGTCTCCCTCGTCCAGCCGCGTCGGCTCACAGCGGGCGGAGGCCATCAGGGCCCGCAGTCCCACCCGCCGCCCGCGGCGCATCTCAGCCAACCCGCGCTTGACCAGCGCCCGGTTCTCTCCCACCAGCGGAACAACGTCTGCAACCGTCGCCAGGGCCACCAGGTCCAGGTCTGGATGGTCCTCGGGGCAGGCGTCGGGGATGGGGTCCCCAGGAACTCCGCGCGAAGTCGCGCCTGGGGACCCCATCCCCGACGCCTCTCTCAACGCACAGGCCAGCTTCCAGGCGACAGCGGTGCCACAGAGGGAGGCGAACGGGTAGCCGCTCAGCTCCGGGTGCAGGATCGGGCAGTCGGGCAGCTCCTCGCCGGCCTGGTGATGGTCGGTGACGATCGTCTCGATCCCCAGCTCGCGGGCCAGCCGCACCTCCTCGACCGCGGTGACCCCACAGTCGACGGTCAGCAGCAGCGAGGTGCCCCGCTTCGCCAGCCGCTCCATATTGGCGGCACTGAGGCCGTAGCCGTCGCCGATCCGGTCAGGGATCAGCCAATCGCACTCCGCCCCCAGCTCGCGCAGGGTCGAGACCATGATCGTGGTCGCGCAGACGCCGTCGACGTCGAAGTCGCCGTGGACGGTGATCCGCTCGCCGGCGCCAATCGCGGCTCGGACCTGGGCGACCGCGGCGTCCATCGACTCGAACGCAGAGGGCGGGTGCGACTCGTCGGCGGCGAGGAAGGCCCACGCCAGCTCGGGAGTGCGGTAGCCACGGCGGACCAGGGTCACCGCGACCGGCTCGCTGAGGCTGAGGCCGCCGGCCACGGCCCGTACGTCCGCATAGGAATAGGGCTCGGCGGCAAACGCCTTCGGAGTTTCCGGCACGCAACCAGGCTAGGCGCCGTTCCGGCGGGATTTCGGGCCTCGGAGGACCGGAGGATGCAGCGGAGACGCGCTAGCTGAGCCGCTGTTCGCCGCGGATGCCGATGGCGTACACGATCGCAAGGCCGATCGCCACGCCCGGGATCGCCGTCAAGGCGGTCACGAGGTCGGTGCTGCCGAGGCCCTTACCGCTGATCAGCTCGACGATTGAGCCGAAGACGATCGCGCCCAGCACCGAGCCGAGGAAGGCGCCGACGATGCCCTGCCAGAAGCGATCGGGCAGGAAGACCGTGAAGTGCCAGAGGGCGATTCCCATCGTGAACCAGACCAGCAGTGCCATCAGCCGTGCGCCTCCATCAGCGGTTCCTCCCGTGCTTGCGCCGCTGCTGGCGGCGCGCCCGCCGTTCGGCGTTGCGCTGGCGCCGCTCGGCCGAGGCCGTGTCAGCCTCGCTGCTCGCGACCGGATCGCCGCCGTTGCCCTCGCTGGTCCGCTCGACCGTGGCGACGGCGCCCGGCCGCGGCTGGGCCGCCTGCTCGGCCTCCTCGGCGGCGATCTCCGCCTCGCCCTCCTCGTCGCTGCCGAGCTTGGCCAAGGCGATGTCGTCGGCGAAGGCGGGGACGCTGCCCTCGACCTCGGCGATCCGCAACCGGCGGCGCACGAAGCCTGGCTCGCGTTCCTTCCAGGCGGTCAGCACCGGCGAGGCGATGAAGATCGAGGAGTAGGTGCCAGAGGCGATGCCGATCAGCATCGCGAAGGCGAAGTCCTGCAGGGTCGCGCCGCCGAAGACGAGCAGCGAGCCGACCGCGAGCAGGGTCGAGAAGCTGGTCGCCAGGGATCGCGTCAGCACCTCGCTCATCGAGCGGTTGACGATCTGCGAGAACGCCGCCCGCGGCATCCGCGGCACGTTCTCGCGTATTCGGTCGAAGACGATGATCGTGTCGTAGATCGAATACCCCAAGATGGTCAGGAACGCGGCGACCGTACCGCTTGACACCTCTTTTCCGGTCAACGAGTAGACGCCGGCGGTGATCAGGATGTCGTGGAAGATCGCGATCAGGACCGGCACCGCGAACTTCGGGTCGAACCGCAGCGCCACGTAGCCGCAGATCACCAGCAACGAGAAGATCAGAGCCTTCAGGGCGCTGTTCGCGACCTGCTGGCCGAAGGTCGGTCCGACGCTGGTGCTTTCGAAACCGTTCTGGGCAATTCCGAATTTTTCGTTGAGCGCCCGGTGCGCTTCTTTGACCTCTTCCGGTTCCAACTGGTTGCTCTGAATCTGGAAGACGTTGTTGCCGAGCACGGGATCCGAGACCTGCTGGATCTGCTCACCGCTGAGCCCGATCGAGCCGAGGCTTTCACGCACCCCTTCCTCTTCGGTCGGCTTTACGAGCGCGACCTTGACCCGGGTTCCGGACTTGAAGTCGATCCCGAAGTTGAGCTGCTTGGTCGCCAGCGCCAGGGCACCGACCAGCAGGATGCAGCCAGAGATCGAGAAGAACCAGCGACTGGCCCCCATGAAGTCGAAATGCCAGCGCCGGCCTTTCCCCGAGGCGCCGAGTGCGGCCGGCGACCGCAGCAGGCGCGAGCGGCTCATGCTGCCGAGCAGGGCCTGGGTGAAGACGACCGCGGTCAGCAGAGAGACGATCGTGCCGACCCCGAGCGTGAAGGCGAAGCCCTTGACTCCGGCCGTTGCCAGCACGAAGAGGATGAAGGCGGTCAGCAGGGTGACGACGTTGGCGTCGATGATCGTCGCGATCCCGCGTTTGTAGCCAGCGCTGATCGCACTCGACATCGAGCGACCCGCCCGGACCTCCTCCTTTATTCGCTCGAAGATGACGATGTTGGAGTCGGCGGCGACGCCGATCGTCAGGACCAGGCCGGCGATCCCCGGCAGCGTCAGGGTGATCGGGATCAGTTTGACGAGGGCGAAGAAGATCACCCCGTAAGCGCCGAGGGCGATCGAGGCGACCAGGCCCAGGAAGCGGTAGTAGAGGAGCAGGAAGAGGACGACCAGGGCCAGGCCGATGATCCCGGCCTTGATCCCGTCGTGGAGCGCCTGCGTCCCCAGGGTCGCCGACACCTGGGTCTCGCTGATCAGTTTCAGGTTGATCGGCAGGGCGCCGATCTGCAGCGTCGTCGCCAGTTCCTGCGCCTCGCTGAGACTGTTGAAGCCACCGGAGATCTGGGCGCCTTCCCGTCCGTTGATCCCATCCGGGTTTTCGGCGAAGTTGATGATCGGGCGCGACTGGACTTCGTTGTCGAGAACGACCGCGAAGTGGCCGGAGAGAGCGGCGGCCTGTTCGCCGGCGACCGGACCGATCGCCTGCGCCTGGCCTCGCTGGGCGATCGTACGGGTGACTTCGTGGAAGGCTTCCTGGCCGGAGCCGGAGAAGCCGAAGGTGACGATCGGTTCGCCTAACTGGCCGGTTTTAGCTTCGGGTTCGCTGATGTCGTTGCCGGTGAGGGCCGGGTTGTCTTTGAGCGCGAACCAGCCCGGCTGCGCGGTTTCGTCGAGCTGGCCCGATTTGTTCGTCGGGTATTCGGAGACGAGGACGATGCCGGTCGGGATTTCGACGACGATCCCGCTCTTGGGAATCTTTTTGCCGGTCGGGCTGACGTAGAGGTCCTTTTCGCTCAACTCGGGCCCAGCCAGCTTTTTGTGAGGCGCCGCCTTTTCGAACAGGTAGTAGCGCGGCTTGGCGATCGAACAGCTTTCGCAGTTCGCGGTCGGTTCCTGTTCGGAGGCGAGCAACGCGGCCTGGTAGGCGCTTGGGTAGGCGCCGGCGGCGATCAGCTGCCCGTTCTCGGCGCTTTTGAGGTTCCGCCCCGCTTCTTCCCAGCGTTTTTCGGACTGTTTCAAGGGGCCTTTTGGCGGCTGCTGCCCCGGATGGCCACCGATCGCGCGCTCGGGCCCGATCAGGTTGGTCTCCCAGTCGTAGAAGTAGAGCTGGGCGGTGGTGCCGACCTGTTCGGCGGCGCGGTTGGCGTCGGTGATGCCGGGCAGGCTCACCGTGATGTTTTCGTTGCCCAATCGCGCCACTTCCGACTCGGAGACGCCGAGTTGGTTGGTGCGCTTTTCGATGATCGAAATCGAGTTTTCGATGTCTTCGCCGCTGACCGAGGTCGCAGTCCCCGTCGGCTGGCCCTGGTAGACGAGCTCGAGGCCGCCCTGGAGGTCGAGGCCGAGCTTGGTTGGCTTGCTGGCGATGATCAGCGCCGAGACGCCGACCAAGCCGAGGACGAAGAGCAGCACGAATAGGTAGCGGCGCCTCGAGCCCATTCCCTAGCCCTCCGGAGTGAGGACGAGCAGCAGCCCGCCATCGTCATCGTAGGCGGGGAAGACGTCGGCCACGGCCCGTGCCGGAAGGTCTCCCTCGGCGTTGACCGAGACCCGCTTGCCGAGCGAGCGCACGCCCCACTCCAGCGAGGTCTCGATCGGATCGGTGATGCCGTCGCCGTTGCTATCGGACTCTTCACCGCCGTCGCCCTTGTCGATCCAGTCGAGGCCGAGGACCTCGCGCACCGGCCGGCCGATCACGTCCTCGTCGGTGAGCCCGGTCAACTCGAAGCTGCCTTTGCCGGCGTCGATCACGCGTTCCTGCTTGTCACAGACGAAAAAGGCGGCATTCGGAGCCGGATAATAATCGTCGAGTAATTCGAACACGAAGCCGAAGCCGCATTTGGAGCAGCCCTTCGGGCGCGAGCTGAAGCCGGCGGTTCGCTCGCTGCTCACCTCGCGGTGCCCGCAATTCGGACAGATGAAAAACGGCATCCCCGACAGGCTACAAGCGAGCGACTGCGAGCGGCTAGAAGAGGCTCGCGGCGCCCTCCGGCGCCGGCAGCCCGAGGTGATCGTAGGCGCGCTGGGTGAGGACGCGCCCGCGGGGGGTCCGCTTCAGGAGGCCCTGCTGGAGCAGGTAGGGCTCGAGGACGTCCTCGATCGTGTCCTGCTCCTCGCCGATCGCGATCGCCAGGGTCGAGAGGCCGACAGGGCCGCCGCCGAACTTGGTCGCCACCGTGTCGAGCAGGGCGCGATCGCTGCGATCGAGGCCGCCCGCGTCGACCTCGAGCATCTCCAGCGCCCCGATCGCGACCCCGGCGCCGATCTCGCCCGTTCCCTTGACCTGGGCGAAGTCGCGAACGCGCTTCAGCAGTCGGTTGGCGACTCGCGGCGTGCCACGCGAGCGCGAGGCGATCGTCCGCGCCCCCTCGGCGTCGATCTCGACGTCGAGGATCCTCGCCGAGCGCTCGACGATCAGCGCCAGGTGCTCGGGGCCGTAGTGCTCGAGCCTGTGGGAGACGCCGAAGCGATCGCGCAGCGGCGTCGTCAGCAGCCCGGCGCGGGTGGTCGCGCCGACCAGGGTGAAGGGCGGCAGCGGCAGCGTCACCGTCCGCGCGCCCGCGCCCTGGCCCAGCACGACCGGCAGCTCGCCGTCCTCCATCGCCGGGTACAGGGTCTCCTCGACCGCGCGGCCGAGACGGTGGATCTCGTCGATGAAGAAGACGCTGCCCGGCTCCAGCGCGGTGAGGAAGGAGGCGACGTCGGCCTTGCGCTCCAGCGCCGGGCCTGCCGTCTGGACCATCTGCACGCCCAGCTCGGCGGCGACGATGTGGGCAAGCGAGGTCTTGCCAAGGCCAGGCGGGCCGGCGAGGAGGACATGGTCGAGGGGCTCGCCGCGGCGGCGGGCCGCCTCGATGAAGATCGCCAGCTGCTCGGTCACCTGCGCCTGGTTGACGAAGTCGGCCAGGGTCGGCGGGCGCAGCGAGCGGTCGAGGTCCTCGTCGGGGACGTCGGCCCTGGCGTCGTGAACGCGGACCTCGGCGTCGATATCGACGGCGGGGGAATCCTCGATGCCCGGAGTCCTTATTCGCTTTCGCTCACTCACGCGGCCTTACCTGCCCCAGCTTTGCGCAGCGCCGTCGCCAGAAGCGTCTCGGGGTCGTCGCCCTCGAGACCGTCGAGCAGCTGCTCGGCCTCCAGCGGCGCGTAGCCGAGGGTGACCAGCCCGTCGCGGGCCAGAGAGCGGGCGTCGCCGCTCTCCGCCGCCGCGATCGCGACCTCTTCCTCGAGCGCCCCGGCGACCTTCTCGCGCAGCTCGACGATGATCCGCTCCGAGGTCCGCTTGCCGATCCCCGGCACCGCCTGGAAGCGTTTGGCGTCGCCAGCTGCAATCGCCCGCAGGAGATCGCGGGCGCTGCCGCCCGAGAGCGCCGCGATCGCCACTTTCGGACCGATGCCGCTGACCGAGATCAGCAGGCGAAAGAGGTCGCGCTCCTCCTCGGAGGAGAAGCCGTAGAGGGAGAGCGAGTCGTCGCGGGAGATCAGCTCGGCGTGCAGGAAGGCGTCGCGACCGGTGGCCGGCACTGCCTTCAGCGTCTCCGCCGAGACCGCCAGCCGGTAGCCGACGCCGCCGGCGTCGATCACGACGTGGTCGGTCCGCCGCACCATCACCTCGCCCCGCACCGCCGCGATCATCCGGCGACCCGTTCCGCCGCCGCGTCCAGTGGCGCCGCGCCGGCCGAGGCCACCGCCTGGCGGTGCCCAGAGCCGCCGCCATGGCAGATCGCCACCGCGAGGGCGTCGGCGGCGTGGTCGGGCGTCGGCGGCTCGGGCAGGCCGAGCAGGGTCGCGACCATCCGCTGCACCTGGCGCTTGCCGGCGCCGCCGGAGCCGCAGACCGCCATCTTGATCGCCTGCGGCGTGTAGGCGAAGCAGCTGACGCCGCGCTGGGCGGCGGCCAGCATCGCGACCCCGCTTGCCTGTCCTACGGCCATCGCCGAGTGCACGTTCTTGCCGAAGTAGACCGCCTCGATCGCCATCGCCCCCGGCTCGTGCCAGGCGATCAGCTCGACCAGCGCGCGGTGGATCCGCTCCAGGCGGCGCTCCATCGGCAGGTCGGGGGTCGTCTCGATCACGCCGCCGTCGAGGGCGACCATGTGGTTGCCCTCGACGCGCACGATTCCGAAGCCGAGGTTGGCTGCGCCGGGGTCGATCCCCATCACTACCTGCATGGGGAGTGATTCTGGGACCGAGGCCGGATGCCTTCACCGAACGGGCGCGGTGCGTCAGCCAGGGAGCCCCTGGCTGACCCCCGGCACCTGCCCCGCTTGCCTTTCTTCGCCCACAGGGCTAATAAGGGCAAGCGGAGAGGCGCTCGAGCCGGCGGCGCGTCTGCGNNTGCAATCTGTCTGCTGCGCGCCATAGGCGCAGCATGTTCGGGAGCTGCGCCCGAAGGGCGCGCGACTGAATTCCCCCGCAGGGCGACCGGGGGCCCTCCGGCCGTCGATCCAATTCAGGCGGCGAGCTTTTCGAGCACGTCCTCGGGGATGTCGAAGTTGGCGAAGACTTCGTCGACGTCGTCCTGCTCGTCGAGCGCATCTAACAGCTTCAGCAGCCGTTCGGCGTCGTGGCCCTTGACTTCCACCGTGCTCTTCGGTTCGGTCGCGATTCCCGCCGACTCCACCTCCACCCCGGCTCCCTCCAGCGCCTCGCGGACGCTCGCAAGATCGCCCGGGTCGCAGAGAACCCGCAACTGATCGCCGTCCTCGCGAACATCCTCGGCCCCGACGTCGATCGCCACGATCAGGTCATCCTCGCCGTAGCGGCTTCCGTCGACGACTATCGCTCCCTTTTTCTCGAAGATCCAGGCGACCGAGCCCGGCTCTCCGAGGCTGCCACCGTGTTTGGAGAAGGCGAAGCGGATCTCGGCGCTGGCCCGGTTGCGGTTGTCGGTCAGCGCTTCGACCAGGATCGCCACGCCGGCGGGCCCGTAGCCCTCGTAGAGGATCCGTTCGATCGCCGCGCTGTCGGCCCCGGCCCCGGTGCCGCGGTCGATCGCCCGCTGGATGTTGTCCTTGGGCATCGACGCGTCGCGCGCCTTCTGCACCGCGGTCGCCAGCGACGGGTTTCCGTCCGGGTCTCCCCCACCGTCGCGAGCGGCGACCGTGATCGCGCGGGCGAGCTTGGTGAAGAGCTTGCCGCGTTTGGCGTCGGCGGCACCCTTCTTGTGTTTGATCGAAGACCACTTCGAATGACCGGACATACGCCTGTCATTCTATGAAGCAGGAAGGTGGTCGCCAATACGCATATCCATAACCCGGCGCGCGGATTCGCCGCGGGCATGGTTTTCGTGGCGATGCTGCTGGCCGCCTTCTCGCTCTGGACGGCGATCCCGCTGAGCTGGGTCTACATCGGCTCCAAGGTCTCCCACACCCAGTTCCCAAGCGGCGGCCCCTACGCCGTCGTCGCGATCGGGATCATCGTCTCGGTCCTCGTCGTCGCCTGGCTGATCGGCCGACTCAACAACCTCTACGTTCGCATCACCGGCACCAACCGGCTGGCGCCGATCCGCCCCGCCTGGCTGAAGAGCATGCGCGACACCAGTCCGGTGCAGGGCAACGTGACGGTCGTCGAGGCGGTCCTGATGAGCTCGGTGATGCTCGCCGCCCTGGCGCTGACCGTTTGGTTCTTCCTGCTGGCGGGATCGCCGATCCCGACCGGATAGCGCTTTTGCGACGAACCTCTTGCACGTCGCAGACAACTCGTTACATCACGCCTCCTAAGATGGCAAGATGGAGGCGATGAAGGAGAAGTGGACCGACGAGCGGCTGGACGACCTCAATCGCCGCGTCGACAACGGGTTCACCGAGATCCCTCGTTCAGGTCAGCGTCGGCGCGCTCGCAACGCTGGTCGTCGGCTTCGCCGGGACGATCGCCACCATCCTCGCCCAATCCTGACGTCGCCGGACCAAGCAGTTCAAGGACGCAGGGAGCGAAGCGTGCTCTGCACGTGAGCGACCGAGGACGCCGAGATGCGCCGGGCTGGCGGCGTCAGGTCAGACGACGAATTTGCCGTCTTCCTGCATCACCACGCCATCGACTTCGAGCCTGCCGCCGAGGCGGAGGTCGCAGACGAGGTCGGTGTGGACGGCGGATTCGTTGACGCCGCCCGACTCGGGGTAGCTGGTGCCGACCGCCAGGTGGACGGTGCCGCCAATCTTCTCGTCGAGCAGGACCTCGCGGGTGCCGCGGTCGATCCCGTAGTTGGTGCCGATCCCGAGCTCGCCGAGGCGGCGGGCGCCGGCGTCGGTGTCGAGCAGTTTCAGCAGGTACTCCTCGCCGCGCTCGGCGTTGGCATCGACGACCACACCGGCCTCGAAGCGCAGGCGAACGCCGGAGACCTCGCGGCCACCTATCACCGCCGGCAGGTGGAAGCTGACCTCGCCCTCGACCGTGTCCTCGACCGGGCCCGTGAAGAACTCGCCGTCGGGCATGTTGTTGCGGCCGTCGCAGGGGATGAACTTGCGGCCGGCGATGCCGAGCCGGATGTCGGTCCCGGGCGCCGTCACTCGTACCTCCTCGTGGCCTTCGATCCACTCCGCCAGCCGCTTCGTCTCCTCCGAGGCCCGCTGCCAGGCGCTGAGCGGATCGCCGTCGGCGGCCAGGCAAGCGCCGTAGTAGAAGTCTTCGTAGTCGGCCAGGCTCATCTCCGCCTCGGAGGCGTAGGCGCTGGTGGGGTAGAGCGTGAAGCACCAGCGGAAATCGCCCTCGGCGCTGCGCTTCATCGCCCGCGCCATCAGGTCGCCGGTGACCGACTGGCGCAGGGTCTGGCGCTCGGGCGCGACCCCGGAGAGCTCACGGGTGTTGGTGCTGGCCCCGATCGCGATCCGCACGTCGGCGTTGTCGACCATCCACTCGGCGAAGGGCGAGATCCATTCCAGCTGGGTGTCGGAGGCGTGCTTGAAGTAGGCGGCGATCTGGCCGTCGAGGGCGACGTTGAGGACCGGGTTGGCGCCCGCCTTCAGCACCTCCTCGTAGACCGCCAGCAGCAGCGGCGCAGCGGCGCTCTCGCCGTCGATCGAGACGACCTCGCCCGCCTTGACCTCGGTTGAGTAGCCGACCAGGATCTTCGCCAGTCCCTCCGTCCGCGGATCCCTCATCTCGCCGTCTCCTCCCCGGCGCGCTCGCGCTCACCGGTCGTGGTCATCGCCATGAAGATCGCATGGAAGCGAGGGTCGTCGGTCAGCTCCGGGTGGAAGGCAGACACCAGCACCGTGCCTTCTCGCACCGCCACCGGGTGCCCGTCGTAGGAGGCCAGGACCTCCACGTCGGGCCCGCGCCGCTCGA
>WNFM01006961.1_pt1 | contig 19332 bp, 20 predicted proteins | sample 5400271 | NCBI WGS metagenome assembly WNFM01 (sample SAMN13153352, study PRJNA577476) | soil metagenome | isolation source: 60 cm saprolite on Douglas fir-dominated hillslope | place: USA:California | collected 2013-09-17 | reverse complement strand
AGGACGATAATGACCCGCGAGGGATCGGTGCCTGGGAGAGACGCGTGATTTCGAGTCTTGAGCATTCCCGGGACAATGGGAGCGGTGATCCGTGCCGGTGAACGGCGCTGCACCCTTCGCCGATGCGCACGCTGTCTCGGCGCGACCGGTCGTTCATCGGCTGCATTCATGGGCGCGCGGCGTCCTGGCCAATTCAGCCGTGCTCGTCATGGTGCTCATCGTGGCGACCTTGGTGCTGCCGCCGGCTGTCGTGATCGCCCAGCGCAGCCTCACCGAGAGTAACCCGGACGGCTCGAGCGGCGCCCTCACGCTGGGCCATTTCACGCATCTCTTCGGCAATCCGCTCCTCTACAGCAGCGCATGGCACTCCATCCTGTTCGCCGCGATGTCGACGGCGGTCACCCTTTTGGTCGGCGGCAGCATCGCTTGGCTGGTGGAGAGAACCAACACGCCGTTGAAGTGGCTGGCTTACGTCACGACCGTGGTTTCGATGGGAACGCCCTACCTCCTTTACGTGATGGCTTGGCTGTTCCTGGGCGGCAAGGCCGGTCCCTTGAACGACCTCTATCGCAGTCTGATGGGAACCACCGAATCGTTGATCGACATCTACACGATGTCGGGAATGATCCTGGTCGAAGGGCTCCTTTGGTCGCCTCTCGTATTCCTCATGCTTTCGGCATCGTTTCGCGCGGCGAACGCGGAGATGGAGGAAGCGGCCCGCATGTCCGGCGCCTCCGTCCTCGCCACGATCCGGCATGTGTCGCTGCCGCTGGCGCGGCCTGCCGTCCTGGCCATGGGCCTCTTCCTCTTCATTCGCAACCTCGAATCATTCGATGTGCCGGTGCTGATCGGCACGCCCGGCCGGATCAATCTGCTGACGACCGATGTCTATCTCAGCGTTTCGCAGGCGCCGCCCGACCTCGGCCATGCCAGCGCATACTCGATGGTGTTGATCGCGCTGGTCTCGATCCTGCTCTATTATTACGGACGCATCTCGCGCATGGCCGACCGCTACGCGAGCGTGACCGGCAAGGGATACCGGCCGCGCCCCTTTGATCTTGGTCGTTGGCGCTGGCTCGGCGGTATGCTGGTGGCGGCGAATTTTCTGGTCGTGCTCGCCCTGCCGATGGCCGCCCTCCTATGGATGTCGTTGATGCCCTTCCTGGGACGCGTGAGCTCGTCCGCCTTGCGGCTCCTTACGCTCGACAACTACGCCGCGCTCCTCAATTCCTCCGAGAGCTGGGAACTCGCCTCGAACACCATCATCGTCTCGGCCGCGGCGGCGACGGTCGCGATGCTGCTGACCGTGATAGCCGGTTGGCTCGCAGCCCGCCGGCGCCCGGGTGGAGCGGTGCTCGACCAGCTGACGACGGTGCCGCTGGTCTTTCCCGGAATCGTGCTCGGCGTCGCCCTCATCGAAATGGCTCTGCGCCTGCCGTTCGGGCTCTACGGGACGCTGTGGATTATCATTATCGCCTTCGTCATCCGCTACATGCCCTATGGCATGCGCTACGCCTATTCCGGCGTCCTGCAAATTCATCGCGAGCTCGAGGAAGCGGCGGGTGCTTGCGGGGCCTCGCGTCTTCAGAGCCTGCGTCGCGTTGTGGCGCCGCTGCTCTCGCCGGCGATCATCGCCGGCTGGCTGTTCATCTTCCTGATCGGCGCCAAGGAACTCTCGCTTGCCATCCTGCTCGCCGGACCGGGATCGCAGACCATGGCGGTGGCTATGTTCGATCTCTGGCAGAACGGCCAGGCCGGAGAGGTGAGCGCTCTCGGACTTGTTTGGAGCCTATTCATGACGGTTTGCGCCCTGTCGTCATTCCTCCTCATGCGTCGACATGGGGTCGGGGCGTTCGGCAAATGACGCCGACACCTGACCCGTGCGCCGCCCTCGAGGTCAACGCGCTTACCAAGGTGTTCCCCAACACCGGCGACGGCGTCGCCGGCGGGATTCGCGATGCCAGCTTCGTCCTCGCCCCCGGTACTTTCTTCACGCTGCTGGGGCCGAGCGGATGTGGAAAGACGACTACTCTGCGCTGCGTGGCCGGGCTCGAGCAGCCGGACGCGGGGCAGATACGGTTGGGCGGCACGCGGTTCTTCGATCCGGCTCGCGGCATCAACGTCCCGCTGAATCAGCGCAATATCGGCATGGTGTTTCAATCCTATGCTATCTGGCCGCACATGTCGGTGTTCGAGAATGTCGCCTTTCCACTACGGGTTGCCAAGCAGCGCAGCTACACGAGAACCGAGATCGATCGGTCGGTGGGACGCGCGCTCGAAACCGTCAATCTGACGGGCTTCCAGTCGCGCCCGGCGACCAGACTGTCCGGTGGACAGCAGCAGCGAGTAGCACTGGCCCGGGCGATCGTGCACGAGCCTCGGCTCCTGCTGCTCGACGAGCCGCTGAGCAATCTCGATGCGGCACTGCGCGAGGACATGCGCAACGAGCTGAAGCGGTTGCAGCGACAGATCGGCGTAACGACGATCTACGTCACGCACGATCAGGCCGAGGCCTTGGAGCTGTCCGATCTCGTAGCCGTCATCAATCAGGGGCGGATCGTGCAGATGGGGGACCCCCGGGAGATCTATTTTCGTCCGCACGACCCGTTCGTCGCCGGCTTCGTCGGCGCCACCAACCTCATGCAAGGCACGAGCCGGACCAACGTCGCCAGCGGCGAGTACGGCGTGGTCGGTCTGATTGGCGGCGAGCAAGTGCTGCACTGTCTCTTCCCGCGTGGCGCCGCCGTGTCTCAGCCAGTCGCCGTCTCGGTACGGCCGGAGACGATCGCGCTGTCGGCGGCGGATGCGCCACCGCGCGCCGGCGCCAATCGGATGGCGGGCTCGGTCGAGCTGATCTCGTTCCTCGGAAACATGAACCGCTACGGTATCAGGATCGGCGAGCTGTTGCTCCGCGCCACGACCGGGCCGGACACCGCTTTCGCCGCCGGCGAGACGGCGGTTCTGGATTTTCCGATAGAGAGCACGCTCGCCCTGCTGCCAGACCGGTCGGCCGATCACGATACTCGCGAGGGGCGGAGATGATCGACAAGTTTGTCGCCGGCGTCGCGCAGGCGCTCGCCGATACCCGAGACGGCGCGACCATCCTGGTCGGCGGCTTCGGCGCGGTCGGCCACCCGCTGGCTCTGATCGAGGGATTGATCGAGCAGGGCGCGCGCGACCTCACGATCGTGACGAACAACGCCGGCTGGGGTCGCGAGTCCGGGCTGCCGCGGTTGGTGGATTGCGGGCGCGTCCGAAAGCTCGTCTGCAGTTGCCCGCGCGGCTGGGTCGTCTTCGAGGAGTTGTTCCGCGCCGGCCGGATCGAGCTCGAGCTGGTGCCGCAAGGCACGCTCGCCGAGCGTATCCGCGCCGCCGGTGCCGGCATTCCCGGCTTCTTCACGTCCACCGCCGTCGGCACGCCGCTCGCGCAGGGCAAGGAGATCCGCGAGTTCGATGGCCGCGCCTATCTTCTGGAGCGGGCCCTGCATGCCGACGTAGCGCTGATCGAGGCCTGGCGGGCGGATCGTTGGGGCAACCTCACCTATCGCGGCAGCGGGCGGAACTTCAATCCCATCATGGCGATGGCCGCGCGGATGACGATCGCGCAGACGCAACATCGCGTGACGCTGGGCGATCTCCCGCCCGAGGAAATCGTCACGCCGGGAATTTTCGTCGATCGTATCGTTGAAGTAGCTTACGGGGGCCCGGCGCCCCAGGCGCCGCGCAAGGATGCGAGTTGAGCAGGTGGAGACCGACATGAGCGAACGCGAGCATCCTTCGGTCAAGCCTCTCGATCGGGCCGCCATGGCCGCTCGCGTAGCGCGCGATATACCGGAAGGCTGGTACGTCAATCTCGGGATCGGGCTCCCCACGATGGTCGGCGACCACGTGCCCGCCGACCGCGAGATCATCTTTCATTCCGAGAACGGTATCCTCGGCATGGGACCGGCACCGGCGCCGGGATCGGTCGATCCGTGGCTGGTCAATGCCGGCAAGCAGAACGTGACCCTGCTGACCGGCGCCGCGCTCGTGCATCAGGCCGACAGTTTCGCCATGATCAGGGGCGGGCATCTCGACCTTTGCGTGCTCGGCGCCTACGAGGTCGCAGAAAACGGCGATCTCGCGAACTGGACGACCTCGGGCAACGATCGGGTGTCGGCGGTCGGCGGCGCGATGGATCTGTCGGTCGGCGCCAAGCGCGTCTGGGTGATGATGGATCACACGACCAAGGATGGACGAGCAAAGCTGGTCGAACGCTGCAGCTACCCGCTGACCGCGGTCGGCGCCGTCGACCGCATCTACACCGACCTCGCGGTTCTGGACGTCACCGCGCGCGGTTTCACGGTGGTGGACATCGTCCCGGGGCTGGGGTTCGAGGATCTTCAGGCCCGTACCGGCGCGAAGCTGCACCGAGACGAGGGGAGGGCGCCGTGAACTGGATCGACGTCAACGGTGTCGCGATGCGATACGAGTTGAGCGGGTCGGACCGGCGGCTCCTGGTGCTGATCCACGAGATGGGCGGGGCGCTCGAGAGCTGGGACCTTGTCCTCCCCGCTCTGGTGGAGCGGCGCCGTGTGCTGCGTTACGATGTTCGCGGCGCCGGACTGTCGGAAAAGATCCGTGGTACGCTCAGTATCGACGATGCCGCCGACGATCTTGTCGCCCTGCTCGATGCGCTCGACATTCCCGGGCCGGTCGCGGTCGCCGGTTGTGCCGTCGGCGCCGCCATCGCGATCCGCGCCGCCGCGCGGTTTGGCGAGCGCGTCGGTGCTCTCATTGCGATGGCGCCGGCGACAGGGATACCGCCCGAGCGGCGGGCCGAAACGCTGGCCTTTGCCGATCGGCTGGAACGGGAGGGCGTCCGCGCCAGCATTGGCGACCGCTCGCCGCGCTCTTACCCAGAGGAGTTGCGGCAGGACACCGAGCGCTTTCGGCAATTCCGCGCGCGCCAACTGTGCAGCGACCCGGAAAGCTACGCGGCGACGTATCGGATGCTCGTGCACCTGGCGATGGAAGGCGATTTCGCCCGCATCCGCTGCCCGACGCTGGTGATTGCCGGCACCTTGGACCAGAGCCGCCCGCCGTCGACAGTCGAGCCGGTTGCGCGGGCGATCGCAAACGCCCGCTTCGAGGTCCTGCGGACCGGCCACTTCATGGCCCTGCAATCCCCGGAACTCGTCGCGCCTCTCGTCGCCGACTTCCTTGCTCGGCTGGATTTATAAGGCCCGCCGCGCGCGGCCTGTCGCCGAGGAAACCTCATCGCGGCTTACCATTTCGTCGTTTGACGGGACCTGCCTCGCTACCGATAACTTCAACGCGCGGCAATCCTTGGCACAGTACTTCCAGAGGGATCGAGCGACACGATGGTCACGGGAAGCCTGGCAAAAATCGCCGCGGTGGCCGGCGTCGGCCACAGCGATTGGGTGGCGGATCACGCCCGCGTCCGAAGCGGCGAGAAACCGCACGATTCCTATGGCTACGCCGCCATCGCCTTCTCCCGCGCGTTGGCCGATGCGGGGATTGATCGCAGCGAAATCGACGGGCTCATCGTTGGGCCGACGACGGCCTACGAGCGGGTCGGAGAGATCCTCGGCTTGAACGTGCGTTGGGGCGGTCAGGCCGATGCGATGCTCGCCGTCATTCAGGCCTGCATGGCGATTCGCGCCGGTCTTGCCGAGGTGGTCGCCCTGGTTTACGGCAACAACCAACGCTCCGCCGCGGTGAATTACGGCGGCACGGATGCGGCCTATCACGCTCCCTGGGGCTTCACCTCGCAAGGCGCCCTATACGCGCTGATGTTCCGCCGCTACATGCACGTCCACGGCATGACCGAGACCGATCTCGGCCATGTCGCAGTGGCGCAGCGGCTGGCGGCGAGCCGCAACCCGCATGCGATCATGCGCAAGCCGATCACGCTCGAGGAATACCTGGCATCGACCTATGTGTGCGAGCCGCTGCATCTGTTCGATTATTGCCTGATCAACGACGGCGGCGTGGCGTTGATCGTCGCCGAGGCCGGGCGCGCGCAGCGTATGGCGACCAAGCCGGTGGTCATTCACGGGGTCGGCCGCTCCGATCTCAATTGCGGGGCGACGAGCCTGGAGCCGCGATTGACGGAATTCTACCTTCCAGCGCAGCGGCAGACCGCCGAGCAGGTCTTCAACATGGCCGGGATCGGACCGTCCGACGTATCGTCATTGCAGGTCTACGACAGCTTCTCCTGTCATATTCCCTTTGCGCTCGAGGGCTACGATTATTGCAAGGTGGGAGAGGCTGGTCGGTTCATGCGCGAGGTCGGCATCTCGCTGGACAAGGGCCTACCCGTGAATACCAGCGGCGGGCATCTCTCGGAGAGCTATATGCAAGGCTGGAATCATCAGGTCGAGGCGGTTCGCCAGCTGCGTGGCGAGTGCGGCGACCGCCAAGTGAACGATTGCCGCTTCGTTCACTACAGCTCCGATGTCGCCGGCAAGGCGGTCTCGATCCTTTAAAGCCGGTCATCTCGCTCTACGACGTGCCGATGTGGGAGAGCATGGCCCGACAGCGGCTGGAGCTTCAGACCTGTGCGCAGTGCAGCCGTGTCCGCTACCCGCCGGCGCCTATCTGTCCGCACTGCCTGTCGATAGATTATCGCTGGGAACCGATCTGTGGACGAGCAAAGATCTTGTCCTGGGTCATCTTTCATCGGCAATATTTCGATGACCACAAGCCGCCTTACAACGCGGTGGCGGTGCAGTTGGAGGAGGGGCCGATCGTCGTGACCAACCTTGCGGGCGAGGTGCCCGCGGGCAATTGGATCGGGGCGGCGGTGGAATTTTGCTACCGGCAGTATGGCGACCGCACGGTGCACCAGGTCCGCCTGCGCCACGCCTAATCACGATGAGGGCCGCATGATCGAGAAAGACGTCGTCGTCACCACCAAGCATGGCGCTATGCCGAGCTTTGCCGTCTGTCCCGAAGGGGCCGGCAATTTTCCGGCCGTCATTCTCTACATGGACGCGCCCGGCATCCGCGAAGAGCTGCGCAACATCGCGCGGCGGATCGCGAAGCACGGCTATTTCTGCCTTCTCCCCGACATGTACTACCGCTACGGAACCCTGCGGTTCGACCTGCCACGACGCGATGAGACGATGTCGGCGGTGATTCGCGCCGCCTATACCAACCTGTCCAACGCGGCGGTGGCGGACGACACCGCCGGAATGCTGTCCTTCCTCGACGGCCAGGACAAGGTCCGAGCGGGTGTGGTTGGCTGCGTCGGCTATTGCATGAGCGGTTGCTTCGTCACCACCGTTGCCGCTCGTTTCGCCGATCGTTTCGCCTCGGCGGCATCGCTCTACGGCGTCGGCATCGTGACGGACAAGGAGGATTCGCCGCATTTCCTGCTCGATAAGGTCAAGGGAGAGCTCTATTACGGCTTTGCCGAGACCGATACGGCTGTGCCGAGCCATGTCATCCCGACGCTGAAAACGGCGCTCGAGAAGAACGCGATCCGGCATGAGCTCGAGATCTACCCGGGCACGCTCCACGGCTATTGCTTCGCGGAACGGGCCCAGTACCATCCGGCCGCGGCGGCAGCCACTTGGGACAAGCTGGTCGCGCTGTGGGATCGCACGCTGAAATAGCCCACGGCTAGTAGCCGCGGGCGGGGTCGATCAGATTCGGCAAGGGCTTATCCTCCAGCCAGCAACGCAAATGCTCGAAGAAGATGTCGAGCGAATGCGCGACGTGCATCTCGACATCCTCCGACGAGACGTGCGGCGTGACGATCAGATTGCGTGTGTTCCACAGGCGCGAGTCGGCGGGCAAAGGCTCCTGGTCGAAGACATCGAGCACGGCGCCTGACAACTCGCCGCGATCGAGTTTGTCAGCCACGGCGTCGCTGTCGATCACCCTGCCGCGTGCGATGTTGATCAGGCTCGCCCCGGGCTTCAGCAGGTCGAGTCGGCGCCGATCGAACAATCGCGTCGTCGCCGGCGTCAGCGGCAGGGCGATCAGCAGGTAGTCGGCCAGCGGCAGTACCTCGTCGCAGGCGGCGTGCGGCTCGGGCCGGTTGCGCACGCCGATCACCGTCATGCCCAGGCGTCTTGCGCTTTCCGCGGCGGCGCCGCCGATGCCGCCGATGCCCGCCACCACGAGCGTCCGGCCGGCAATCGAGCTTGAAAAGATCTTCTGCCAGCGCTTTTCGCGTTGATTGGCGGCGAAGACTTGCATCCGATTGTGCAGGATCAGGAGCGCCATCTGGGCGAACTCGGCCGCCTTGCGCCCATGCGCTCCGGAATTGTTGGCCACCTGAACCCCCGACGGCGCCCAGTCGAACGGCACGAGCTTGTCGACCCCGGCTGAGGTCGTGAAGATCCATTTCAGCCGCGGAGCAGAAATCGGGAAGCTGGCCCTGATGACGCCGGCCGTGCCGACCAGCACATCGGCCGTCGCCATGCCTTGCCGCAACTCCTCCGGCGTCAACCCGAACGAAATTTCGACCCGCCGGGCGACGTCGGGATGGCGCTCGGCGGCTGCGCCATAGGCTTCTTCCGTGATCGTCGCGATGCCGTCATAGCCTTGCCTGTGCTGGCAATGCACCCGGACGGATATGGGCGAGACCATGTGCGTTACGCCGGGCGAAACGTCGGCACCGGCGCTCCGCCCTCGGTCGGCGTGAACACGAGCCGCACCCGCTGGCCGATTGCCAACCGGTCGAGATCGCAATCGACGAGGTTGGTGAGCATCGTGGGACCTTCGTCCAGCGTCACATAGGCTACGGCATAGGGTTCCGGTGCCCGACGCATGACGCTGAAGGCATAGAGGGTGCCGCCGCCCGTCGCCTCCCGCCACTCGGTCTCGTCGCTGAAACAGAACGGGCAGATGGCGCGCGGATACCAGTGCGGCTTGCCGCAGCTGCGGCATCCGGGAATGAGGAAGCGGCCTTCGCGCGCGGCGGTCCAGAAGGGTGCCGTCTCTGGCGTCTCGACCGGAGGATCAGGGTCGCGCTGCCGTGACGGCTGCCGAGCTGTCCGCCGATGCCGTTCGCCAGGGCAAGGTCGCAATTCGGCACCTGCACCGCGGGATGCGCTTCGCCGCGCAGCTGGCGCACCGCCTCGATGACCTTCGTCATGCCGCCGCGATTGACCGGGTGATTGTTGCACAACCCACCACCGTCGGTATTGAACGGCAGTTTTCCGAAGCCGGAAATCAGGTTGCCGTCGCTGACGAAGCGGCCGCCCTGTCCCTTCGCGCAGAAGCCGAGATCCTCGATCTGCATCAGGACCGTGATGGTGAAGCTGTCGTAGAGCGAGACGTATTTGATGTCCGCCGGCGTCACGCCGGCCTGGCTGAAGGCGGCGGGACCCGATCGCGCCGCGCCGGAATAGGTCAGGTCGACAGCGCCGCCATCCTGCCCCTTGACCGCCTCGCCCATGCCGCGCACCCGCACGCGGGGACGCTTCAGACCGCGAGCGATCTCCCGCCTGGTCACGACGAGCGCGCCGCCGCCGTCGCTAACCACGCAGCAATCCAAGCGGTGCAGCGGGTCGGCCACGATCGGCGAGCCCACGACATCGTCGACGGTCACCAATTCGCGCAGCATTGCGCGAGGATTGTGCTGCGCGTGATGCGACGCCGCCACCTTGATCCAGGCCAGTTGCTTGCTCGTTGTTCCGAATTGGTACATGTGGCGCATCGCGCACATCCCATAGGTGTTCAGGTTCGCGATTCCGAAGGGATGTTCCCAGGGATAGTCGGGCTGGGTGGGGCTGTCGCGGCGCGCCAGGGCACCCGAGGTGCTGCCTTGGCTGCGGGCGTGGCCGCCGAGGGTGACGAGCGCGATATCGCATTTGCCGAGCGCGATCGCTTCCGCGGCATGCGCGACATGAAGCAGGTAGGAGGAGCCACCGATATTAGTGGAATCGACATGGCGGACCTTGAGATTCATGTAATCGACCATGGAGAGCGGTCCGGTGCCCGGCGCATCGCCGCCGCAGAAATATCCGTCCACGTCGCTCTTGCTGAGACCGGCATCCTCCAGCGCCCCTTTGGCGACTTCGGCGTGCAGCTGCGCCACTGTCTTGTCGGGGGCCTTTCGTGTCGGGTGTTCGAAGGCCCCGACGATATAGGCGCTCGGAAATTCCGTCATCGCACGAGGGTTTCCTCTCTACCGGCTTGATTGTTGCGGAAAGGACCGCCAGCGCGAATCCCCTCGGCCGTCTTTCTGTGTCGGCTACGCGCGAGGCCTACCCTGTGCGCCCGCGGTTCATTAGGGCGTAGCGATGTGGCGGCGGCAACCGAGAAAACCACAATGACGCTTGAGGTCTCCTCAAGAGGGGCGCGTTGCCGACACTCGTGCGATACGACGTGCGTGAAACTCACGGAGCATTGAGAAGAGTCCAGCCGGACGCTAGCATCGGCGTTGAGCATTTCTCAAGGATCGCTCATGAGCTGGCGCCTGCCTCCGTTAAATGCCCTACGCGCCTTCGAGGCGGCGGGACGACATGTGAGCTTTACCCGGGCCGGCGAGGAGCTCCACGTCACGCCCGGCGCCGTCAGCCGTCAGATCAAGCTGCTCGAGCAGATCCTCGGCATGAATTTGTTCGACCGCAGCAATCGAGAGCTGCGCCTGACCGAGGGCGGCAAGCAATACCTGACCACTTTGAGCGAGATGTTCGAGCGCCTCGACAAGACGACCAAGCGGCTGCTCGATACGCAGCGCGAGCAACAGCTCCATATCTATTGCTCAATGACCTTCACGCTGCGCTGGCTGGTGCCCCGGCTGGGCTCCTTTCATGCGCTCTATCCAAAGCGCGACATCCGGCTCACGACCACCGTTCCCACGCCGTTGCTGCTCAGCACCGGCGATATCGATGTCGCTCTCCGGCAAGGTCTCGGACCGTGGCCGGATGCCGTCGCGCACCGGCTCATCGATACCGAGCTGCTCCCCGTCTGCAGCCCGCGGTTGCTCGAGGCCAATCCGCTGCGCGAGACCGCCGATCTGAAGCGGCATACATTGCTGCATTCCTTGGCGCGACCCAACGACTGGGCGGCATGGCTCTCGGCCGCGAAAGCGACGGACATCAATCCCGAGCACGGCATCCGTTTCGAGAGTTCGAGCTTGGCCTATCAAGCCGCCATCGAGGGCATCGGCTGCGCCATCGGTCAGGTCGCGCTGGTCTTGGACGATCTCTTGAGCGGACGTCTCGTCGCGCCGTTTCCCCTCGTTCTGAAGGATGGCGGTGCGTTCCAGCTGGTCTATCGCTGGTCGAGTTTCGCGACTGGATGATCGCGGAGGCCACACGGTTCAAGCGCTCCGTCACTGAAGCCAAGCTTCCGATCGGCCTGGCCGCCACGTCGCTGTCACCCTGATCGAGCCGGGGACAGGATGGCACCGCGCTTTGCTCGGTGGCGTGAAGAAATCTCAATCAAGCCTATGAAATTGTCTTTTGACCAACCGGGAAGCGACCGGATAGTTCTCACCCTTCGGCGCGCTTGGCGTGAATACGGGAGGGTGGCTCGATGAATCCTGACCAACGTCGTGCCGTCGAGATCGATGTCAGGCGGATCGTGCCGTGTTTCTTCATGCATCTCGACAACCAAGAATTTGACAGCCTAGCCGATCTCATGGCCCCGGATGGGGTCTGGCACCGTGCCGGCAAGGAACTGCGCGGCCGCGCGATGCTGCTTGCGGCAATGGACGCCCGCGGTGCCACGCGGCGAACGCGTCATTTGATCACCAATCTGATCGTCGATGCGATCGACGGCGACCATGCCGAGGCCGTATTCTACTCGACAGCCTTCGTCCACACGGACGCCGCTCCGGATGTTATCGCACCCATGGAACTGCCGAGCTCGATCGGCACCTATCGCGCGACGTTCGTCCGAATGCCCGACGGCTGGCGGATCGCAGCGTTTAAATCGCAGATGGCTTTCCGTCGTCAATCCTGAACGGTCGAAGCACGCTCATCCGCAGCGTACGTCATGCCGCCAGCGACGACGATTTCTGTCCCGGTGATGAAGCGCGCCTCGTCGGAGGCGAGAAACAGGACCGCGGCAGCGGTGTCGCGGCCGTCGCCCATGAAGCCCAGCGGAATCCGTGCCTGACACTGCCTGAGCAGCGCCTCGACATCACCGCCGGCGCGTTGATGGGCCAGGCTGGCTTCTACCATCGGCGTGTGCAGCTGGCCGGGAACCACCAAATTCACCCGGATGTCCTTGGTGGCATATTGGATCACCACTACGCGCGACAGCTGTGCCGCGACCATGGTGCTGCCCTTGCCTATATGACGTTCCTTCATGCGGTCGACGCCTAGCGGTCGTCGACGGGCGGATTGTTGGCCACGCAAGGGCGCCGGTTGAACTCCGCGTGCCACTCGGTCAGGTGCGGGTGGTGTTCGCGCCACTGCTCGTCGTCGAAGCGGAAATCGAGATAGGCGAGCGCCACGCCGATGCTGATGTGAGCGACGCTGAACGGTTCTGTGGCGAGGTCGCTTGCCTCCCCGCCACAGCTCCATATGCGCCGGCGACTGCCGCTCCGCCGGGCGAACCCGCTCGCTCAACCATCGCACGAGGATATCGAGCATACCGTTCCCCAGCGCGTGGCGGCGCAACACGGTGAGCCGTTCGGGATATGCGGCGGGGAAGAGCTTCGGCCCCTCATGGAGCGTGTCGAAGTATTCGCAGATGACCGTGGAGTCGTAGATGACCGTGCCGTCGTCGAGCACTAAGGTCGGCAGCATCCCGAGCGGGTTTTCCCGCATGAGCTCAAGATGCGGCTTGATGCCGCCGACCACGGTCCGCACGCAGTTGAGCCGATCGATGACGCCGGTTTCGGCTGCCGCGATCATCACCTTGCGCACGAAGGGCGAGCGCGGCGACCAGTGCAGCTTCATCATCTCGAAATCCTCCGCTGGCAAGGGTGACAGCAAAAGCGGCGGACGCAAAGAGCTTCGCGCGATGTCGACAACAGGGTGATAGTCACGCTATCGGAAGGGAGCTGACGCAATGCGCTGGATGCGATTCGAGCGGGATGGGAAAGACGGTTCGTGGTCGGTGCCGAGGTTGCCGGCGTACGCCTTGCCCGTACCGACATATCGCGTTGTTTTGTGGTATTTAGGCGGCCAACTTCGGAATCTGCCGTTCGGCAAGCAGAAGGAATCGTGTAAATCTGACCCCGCAACCAACGATTCTTGCGACAGCAAGAGTAGAGAATGGTCGCCGTGACCCGACCCTCATGTGAGCTCGGCCATGACGCGCCGAATCATCGACTGATCTATATTCGGGGGCATTGTTGCATACCAGTCTCGTCGCTATGCTGCGCCGGACTCTGCGGGAAAGGCTAAGCATCGCGTCTATACGGAGGAGGCTCATATCAGCATCCGGTCGATCGATTGTTTTCCGCGAGACGTGCGCGAGCTCGAAAATATCTGGATCCCGCTATCCGACGGCACGCGGCTGGCAGCCCGCATCTGGCTGCCGGCGGACGCCGAGCGCGATCCCGTGCCGGCGATTCTCGAGTACCTGCCCTATCGCAAGCGCGACGGCACCGTCGAGCGGGACCAGCTGACGCACCCCTATTTCGCCGGACATGGCTATGCCGCGGTGCGCGTCGACATGCGGGGTAGCGGCGAGTCGGACGGGCTCCTCGAGGACGAGTACCTCAAGATTGAGCAGGACGACGCCCTCGAGGTCATCGCTTGGCTGGCGGCGCAGCCGTGGTGCAGCGGTGCGGTCGGCATCATCGGCATCTCATGGGGTGGCTTCAACGGGCTGCAGATCGCCGCGCGTCGCCCGCCGGCCCTCAAGGCGATCGTTACCATCTGCTCAACCGACGACCGCTACGCCGACGACATCCACTTCATGGGCGGCTGTCTCCTCAACAACAATCTCGGCTGGGCCTCGACCATGCTGGCCTACATGTCGCGACCGCCCGATCCGGCACTGGTGGGCGAGCGCTGGCGCGAGATGTGGCTTCACCGGCTGGAGAATCAGCCGCTGCTGGTCGACCTCTGGCTGCGCCATCAGACGCGCGATGCCTACTGGAAACATGGCTCGGTCTGCGAAGACTTCGCCGCGATCCAGTGCCCGGTCTATGCGGTCGGCGGGTGGGCCGACGGCTATTCCAACGCCGTCCCGAGGCTGCTGGCCGGTCTTAAAGTCCCGCGCAAGGGGTTGATCGGGCCGTGGGCGCATCGCTATCCGCATTTCGCCCAGCCCGGCCCGCAGATCGGTTTCCTGCAGGAATGCCTGCGCTGGTGGGACCACTGGCTGAAGGGCCGCGACACTGGAATCATGGCCGAGCCGATGTACCGGGTGTGGATGCAGGAGTGGGTGCCGCCGCAGCCGCACTATGAGGAGCGGCCGGGCCGGTGGGTCGCCGAACCCGCCTGGCCGAGCCCGAACATCGCCGAGAAGAGCTTCGCGCTGAACGCGAACGGGTTGGAGGACAAGCCAGGCGCGGAGCGGCGCCTCGACTGGTGCTCGCCGCAGACGACCGGTGAGACTGCCGGCGCTTGGGGCGGCTACGGTGTCGGCCCAGAGCGGTCGACCGACCAGCGCGTCGATGACGGCCGCTCGCTCGTCTTCGATTCGGCACCGCTCGCCGAGCGCCTGGAAATCCTCGGAGCACCCGCATTGTCGCTCGAGGTCGCCGCCGACAAGCCGAACGCGTTTGTCTGTGTGCGACTCAACGATGTCGCGCCGGATGGTGCCTCGACGCGGATCACCTATGGGCTCTTGAACCTCACGCATCGCAACGGTCACGAGCGTCCCGAAGTGCTGACGCCGGACAAGCGCTTTCGCGTCACGGTGCAACTCTGCGACATCGCGCATGCCTTTGCCCCAAGCCATCGCATCCGCATCGCCATCTCGACGAGCTACTGGCCGATAGTTTGGCCGTCGCCCTTGCCGGTCACGCTCAGCCTCTTCACAGGCGCGAGCCGCCTTGCGTTGCCGGTGCGGCCACCGCGGTCGGAGGATGCCAGCTTGCTCGCCTTCCCGCCCGCGGAAGGCGCGCCGCCGTTGCGGCGAACATGTCATCGCCCGGCGCAGGGCCGACGTCTCATCGAACGCGATGTCGGTCGAGGCGAGACGATCCATCACATCATCGACGATGTCGGCCACTACACTATCGACCACATCGACCTCGAGACCGATCTGCGCCACGAGGAGTCCTTTCATATCAGCGAGCAGGACCCGAATTCGGCGAAAATCGACATCGCTTACAGCCTGCGGATCAGCCGCGGCGCCTGGCAGGTGCGTACCGAGACGCGCTCCGTCATGTCCTCGACCGCGACGGAGTTCGTGTTGCGCGCGACGCTCGACGCCTACGAGGGCGACACCCGGATCCTATCGCGCAACTGGCGGAGCCGGATCCCGCGCAACGGCCTGTGAGCCGCGCGCATTGCCGGTACGGAGCGGCGGCAGGTGCTCTATTATACGATTCAACGCGTCGGTCTCGCCCTCCTGATCTGCATAGTCGCGATGACGGCGATGTTCAGCCTGGTGTACGTCATCCCTGGCGACCCGGCCAGCATCGCGCTCGGGCCGCGCGCGACGCCGGAGATGCGGCAGGCGCTGGCGGCACGCATGGGGCTCGACCGCCCCGTGCCGATCCAGATCGTCAATTTCTTCGGCAATGTCCTGAGCGGCGACCTCGGCGTCGACGTCTGGAGCAATCGCAGCGTGGCGACAAGCGTCTTCGAGTCGCTGCCCTATACGCTGGCTCTTGCCGCGGCCGGGCTCGGCTGGTCCGTGCTGGTCGGGATTCCACTCGGCTGCTATTCCGCGGCTCGCCGGAACAGCCTTCTCGACAAGCTGAGCGGCGTATTGTCGGTCGGCGCCATCTCGATGCCCTCTTTCGTCGTGGCGATCTACAGCCTGCTGCTGTTCGCGGTGACGCTCGGCTGGTTGCCGGCGATCGGCGCCGGCGAGCCGGGCCAACCGCTCGACCAACTCGGCCACCTCATCCTGCCCGCCCTCGCGGTCGGCCTCGGCTGGGTCGGCTACCTCGCCCGGCTGGTGCGCGCCTCGATGCTCGAGGTCCTGGGCGAGCCACACATCCGCACGGCGCGATCCTTTGGGTTGCCGGAGCGGATGATCGTCTTTCGCTATGCCCTGCGCATCGCCGTGCTGCCGACCGTCACCTTGCTCGGCACCGGCGTCGGCAGCCTGCTCTCCAGCGCCGTCTTCGCCGAGATCGTCTTCAACCGCCCCGGCATCGGCCAGCTCGTGCTTGGCGCCGTCAATACGCGCAACTATCCGGTCGTGATGGGCGCGGTGCTGGTCACCGTCGGATTGTTCACCCTGTGCACGCTGATCGCCGACCTCCTGGTTGCCGCGTATGATCCCCGCATCCGCGCCGGCCTCTGAGCGCGCGGCGACACGCCTGGCGCGCCGGATCCTGCACGACCCGATCGGGCTCTTCGGTCTGGTCCTGGTGCTGATTGTCGTGTGTTCCGGCCTGTTCGCCGACTGGATCGCGCCTTACGATCCGCTGAAGCTCGCCGTGCGCGAGCGCATGGCCGACCCATCCATGTCGCACTTGCTCGGCACCGATCAGCTTGGTCGCGACATTCTGAGCCGCGTCATCAAGGGTAGCCAGATCGCGCTTCTGGTCGGGCTCTCAGCGACGCTCCTGTCGCTTCTCGGCGGGCTGCTGCTCGGCCTCCTCGCCGGCTATGGTCCGCGCTGGCTCGACAATCTTCTGCTCCTGCTGTTCGACGCCGTGCATGCCTTCCCGGTGATCATGCTGGCGCTGGCGGTGATTACTCTTTTCGGCCCGAGCCTCGTCACCGTGCTGCTGGTCGTGGTCACCGTCACGGTGCCGCGCTACGCCCGTCTGGTTCGCACATCGACGCTCAGCATCAAGCATGCCGAATTCATCCTCGCCGAGCGCGCGCTCGGGGCGCGGGCGCCGCGCATCTTGCTGCATCACATCGTGCCCAACGCCATCGGCCCGCTGCTCATCATCGCCAGCATGGACATCCCCGTGGTGATCACGCTGGAGGCTGGGCTGAGTTTCCTCGGCCTCGGCGTGCCGCCGCCGGCGCCGAGCTGGGGGCGGCTCCTCAACGAGGGGTACAGTTTCATCCGCGACACGCCCTGGATCGTCATCGGCGGCGGTCTGCCGCTGATCGTCACGACACTCGGCTTCACCTTCCTCGGCGAGACCTTGCGCGATCTCCTCGACCCCAAGCTGCGCAAGGCGCTCTGACGCCATGGCCGCGATTCTTTCGATCGACAAGCTTAGCGTCGACTTCCTGACGCCGCGCGGCACCGTCTCGGCACTTCGCCAGGTCAGCCTCGACGTGCCGCGCGGCAGCATCGTCGGCATCGTCGGCGAAAGCGGCTCGGGCAAGTCGACGCTGATCGCCGCGGCGACGCGCCTCCTGTCGGAAAATGCGGTGATCCGCGGCGGCACCGTCGAGTTCGACGGCGAAGACATGCTGAACCTCCCGCCCGACCGGCTGCGCGCCCTGCGCGGTCGCCGCATTGCCATGGTCTTTCAAGACCCGATGACGGCGCTCAACCCGGTGCTCTCGATCGGTCGCCAGATGATCGACATCCAATACCGCGACCGCCTCGACCGCGCCGGCAAGCGGGCGAGGGCAGCCGAGATGCTGCGTCGCGTCGGCATTCCCGATGCCGGCGCGCGTCTCGACCGCTTCCCGCACGAGTTCAGTGGCGGCATGCGCCAGCGGATCGCCATCGCCATGGCCTTGCTCGGCAATCCCGATCTACTCATCGCCGACGAGCCGACGACCGCGCTCGATGTGACGATGGAGGCGCAGATCATCCATCTGCTGCGCGAGCAGCGGCGCGAGTTCGAGGGCTCGATCCTCTTCATCTCGCACAATCTGGGACTCATCGCGGAACTGTGCGACCACGTCGTCATCCTCTATGCCGGCGAGGTCGTCGAGCGCGGCACGGTGCATGACATCTTCCATCGGCCGAGCCACCCCTATACCGAAGCGCTGCTGGTCTGCGATCCAGCGCGACTGAGCCAGGCGAGCCGCGCTCTGCCAACGATCGGCGGCGAGGTCCCGGATCTTATCCGGCTGCCGTCCGGATGCATCTTCGCGCCGCGCTGCCCGAAAGCGTTCGCGCGCTGCCGCAGCGCGGCGCCGCATACCCATGTCGTCACTCCCGAACACACCGCATCAAACCTGCGCGTCCGCTTCCGCACGGCGGGGCCGGTGCGCGCGGCGCTGACCCGTCTCGGCGAGCCGTTTCTCGACGCCGTGCTCGACGTCTCCTTCGTCGTCGCACCCGGCACCACCTTCGCGCTGGTCGGCGAGAGCGGCTCGGGCAAGACGACGCTCGGCCGTGCCATCATCGGCCTCGTGCCGATCCACGGCGGCCGCATCCGCTTCGCCGGCAAGCCTCTGCCGCGAGGTGCGGCTGCACTCGCCCGCTGGCGGCGCGACATCGCCATGATGTTCCAGGATCCGCTCGCTTCGCTCAGCCCCCGCCACACGGTGCGGTCATTGATCGCCGAGCCGTTCCGCATTCACGGCGAGACCGCGCGCGATCTCGACGCCGAAGTGCGGCGGTTGCTCGATCTCGTCGGGTTGCCGGCCGACTTCGCCGGGCGTTATCCCCATCAGCTCAGCGGCGGCCAGGCGCGCCGGGTCGGCGTCGCCCGCGCCCTCGCCCTCTCGCCCAGGCTGATCATCGCCGACGAGCCGACGGCCGGGCTCGACGTCTCGGTGCAGGGCGAGATCCTCAACCTCATGGCGAAGCTGCAACGCGAACTCGGCCTCGCTTATTTCGTCATAACGCACAATCTTTCGATCACGCGGCACATCAGTGATGCGATGGCAGTCATGTATATGGGGCGCTTCGTCGAGCATGGCCCCACCGCGGCGATCTTCGCGCGGCCGGCGCACCCCTATACGCATGGCCTGCTGGCGGCGCAGCCGCGGCCCGACCCCGACCACCGCCGCCAGGACGTCGAGCTCAAAGGCGAGGTACCGAGCCTGCTGCGCCGTCCCGCCGGCTGCGAGTTCCACACGCGGTGCCCCTACGCCCAAGAGCGCTGCCGCGTCGAGGTGCCGATGCCACGCGCGACCGCCGCCGACCACGCGGCACGCTGCCATTTCCCGCTGGGCGCCGCGCGATGACGAAGGATTACGGGAGACTTCGCCCGCGATCCCGCGTCATGCCCGCGCGAATTGTGCGAGCAACGGCCGTCCGTCAGGCAAGATCGCCGCCGCGATCTCGGTCTTGTGGATCAGCGGCGTCGCCTCGTTGGTAAGGAAGAGATAGGCTCCTGACTCCTCCATCAGATCCTGCATGCGCTTGTAGAGGGCGTCGCGCTTGGCGGGGTCGCGCTCGGCCAGTCCCTGC
>WNFM01228399.1_pt2 | contig 19348 bp, 20 predicted proteins | sample 5400271 | NCBI WGS metagenome assembly WNFM01 (sample SAMN13153352, study PRJNA577476) | soil metagenome | isolation source: 60 cm saprolite on Douglas fir-dominated hillslope | place: USA:California | collected 2013-09-17 | reverse complement strand
CCGCCATGATCTCGCCTGCGGCAAACATGTTGGCGGCGGGCTTGCCGTCCTTCATCAGCATGCGTGCCTGCTTGTTCACGCGGGTGCCCAAATAGGTGAAGGTGATGCCGGGCCGCACCGGATAGGAATAAAAAGGCGGCGTCTCGATTTTTCGTGCCCAATGGGTTTTCGGCGGCGTCAATCCTTCGGTGCGGCAATCGTCGAGGATGGTGTGGTCGAAGGTGCCGGGTCGCACGGCCGCATTGAACTCGGCAATGGTTTTTTCCAGCGCTGTGGGATCGAGCTCGAGCTTATCGGCGAGCCCCGCGATCGAACCGGCCTCGATCGGCGGAAACAGCGTCGGCATAAAGCTGTTGCGCGAGCTGGCGTCGAAGATGATGTAGGCGATCTGGTCGGGTTGGGCTGCGACGAGGCGTCCCCAGATGGCGTAGCGTTTTGGCCAGATATCCTCGCCCTCGTCGTAAAAGCGTGCGGCGTGTTTGTTGACGACAATGCCGAACACAACCGAATCGTGGCGGGTGATGATGCCGCCGTCGAATTTCGGCGCACGAGCGTCGATCGCGACCGCGTGGCATTGGTTGGGGTCGCCGACCTCCTGCACGCCGTTTGCCAGCAGCATTTTAAGAATAGACCCGCGATTATAGGGCGTGCCGCGAATGAGAAAATTGTCGGCGGCCGCGCCCCAATATTGCTTGAGCCATTCGATGTTGGCCTCAAAGCCGCCGGCGGCGGCGACCAGTGTCGCGGCGTGCACTTTGGCGCGGCCGTCGCCCTGCTTGAGCACGGCGGACAAAAACATGCCGTGCTCGATTTCGAGGTCGACCACTTCGGCGTCATAAAGAATTTCAATGCCGAGTTTTTCGGCCGTGAGATAGAGGGCGTTCAGCATCGCCCGGCCACCGCCGAGGAAGAACGAATTGGTGCGCCCGAGGCTCAGCGTGCCGCCCAGCGACGGCTGCCAGCGCACGCCCTGCTCGACGATCCAGTTCAGGATATCCTTCGACTCCGTGATCATATGGCGCGCCAGTTCCTCGTCGGTCTGGCCGCCGGTGACGCGCAACAGATCCTCCCAGAATTCCTCTTCGGTATAGGGCCCTGTGAGGATCTCCGTCGCCGCATCATGGGCGCAGCGCATGTTGCGGGTATGGCGGGTATTGCCGCCGCGGTAAAACTTTGGCGCGCCTTCCAGCACCAGCACCGACGCGCCGGCGCGCCGCGCGCCGATCGCGGCGCACAGCGCCGCGTTGCCGCCGCCGATCACCAGCACGTCGTATTTACGGGTCAGGTCGACCATGCCGTCTTGTTATCTTGTTTGCATGCAAAGCAAAACCGTTGGGCGGGCACGGCGCCTGCCCAACGGTTGCGGGCGTCAGGCCGGAACGACGTCCCGGGTCTCGATCGTCTTGCCGCCGCGATAGACGGTGAGCGCGGCAATGATGCCGAGCGCCGCGCCGAACATCAGCCAGTAGGCAGGCGAGGCCTTGTCCTGGCCGGTCACGCCGATCAGTTTGGTCGATACGAAGGGGGTGGACGTGCCGAATATGCCTGCAGCCAATGCGAACGCTATCGAGAAACAGGTGGTACGGACATGTGCCGGCACGATCTCGACCAGGCATCCCAGCATCGTGCCGCTGTAGACGCCAAAGTAGAACGAGAACATCATCTGGACTGCCAGCAGCTTTCCGAGCGTGGGCTCTGCCGCGAGCCAGGAAAGCGCCGGGTAAGCCGTCACGAACGCCAGGCCTGCAATCGTCAGCAGCACAGGCTTGCGGCCGAGCCGGTCGGAAATCGCGCCTCCGACCGGATTCCAGATGAAGTTTGTGACTGCAACGAGAAGGGTCACGACCAATGTCCCCGTCGGCGAGAGGTTGAGCTGCTTGCCGAAACCGGGCGCATACACCGTGATGAAGTAAAAGGTCGTCGTGGTCAGCACAGCGATCATCATGCCGAGAACGACAATGCGCCAGTTCGCCAACGCCGAAGCAAATACTTCGCTCGCGGTTGGATGTTTCTTCATAGCCAGGAAAGCCGGCGTTTCCTCAAGCGATCGCCGCAACATGAAAATGACGGGGATAATGATGCAGCCGACGAAGAACGGGATGCGCCATTTGGCGATTCCACCGATGGAATCCAGGAAGGTGTCGCCGGGAATGCTTTCTCTCAGGATGAAGCCGATGATCGCTGCGACGAAGATCGCGACCTGCTGACTGGAAGACTGGAACGAGGTGTAAAAGCCGCGATTGCCAGGCGTGGCTATCTCGGAAAGATAAACAGAGACGCCTCCCAGTTCGACGCCGGCGGAGAACCCCTGTATCAGCCGGCCAATCAGCACAATGATCGTTGCGGCAATGCCGATGGCTGCGTAAGACGGGCAGAAGGCGATCACCACGGTACCAAGCGCCATGAGCGCGAGCGTAACGATCAGCCCCTGGCGGCGGCCGATACGGTCGATATAGGCGCCCAGTACGATCGCGCCGACCGGACGCATCAGCGCACCGAGCCAGAACACGCCATACGCATTGAGCAGGGCCGCGGTCTCGTCCGCGGCGGGGAAGAACGCCTTTGCGATATCCTGTGCATAAAAGCCGAACAGGAAGAAATCGAACTGCTCGAGGAAATTGCCGCTGGTGGCGCGCAGAATGGCGCCGATGCGCGATTTGATCTGCGGCGGTTGTGACGTCGGCGTTTGCGACATGGCGAATTCTCCCCGTCTTCGTGGCCTACGCGGGAAGGTCTCTCGCTAGCCGACAATTACTCTACTTGGTCGGGCAATCTGCCACGCCCGCGCGGCGCGACCAACCTGGAAAACGCCTGTCATCCGACATCGTCGCAGGGATGAGCGTCGTTTCAGGTTTTGTTCTGCAACCAGCCTTTGAGCCATTCCCGAAAGGCCGACAGCTTGGGCTGGTCCGCGCGCGCCTCGGGCGAGACGAGATAGAATCCGGCGTCCGCCGGCAGCGCGATCTTGAACGGAACCACCAGGCGGCCCTTGGCGATGTCGGCCTCGACATAGGAGGTTCGGCCCATCGCGACCCCGAGTCCGTCGAGCGCGGCCTGCACCGTCACCAACGTCAGGTCGAAGGTCAGTCCGGGTTGCTTCGAGATATCGGCCGGCAGCCCCGCAGCGGTCAGCCACAGCCGCCAGTCGTCGTCATAGCCGCCGCTCGTATGCAACAGCGTCTGATGGGCGAGGTCCTTCGGGCAGCGTAGCGGCTTGTCGCCTGCCAGCAGCGCCGGACTGCAGACCGGGAACAGTTCGTCGGCCATCAGCCAGTCGGCGCGCAAGCCCGGCCAGTGCCCGCGGCCGTAGCGGATCGCGGCATCGACATCGCCGCCCTTGAAATCGACCAGGCTGGTCGAGGTGGTGATGCGGACGTCGATGCCGGGATGCGCTTCCTGGAACGCGGACAGCCGTGGCAACAGCCATTTGGCCGCCAGCGATGCCAGCGTCGAGACCGTCAGCACATGGTCGTTATCCCGGCGCAGCACCCGGTCGGTGGCGAGCCGCAGATCGTTGAACGCGGCGCGGACGCCGGGCAGATAATCTTTTGCCTCCGGCGTCAGTGCCAGCGCGCGGTTTTGCCGGACGAACAGGCGGATCCCCAATTCCTGCTCCAGCCGTCGGATCTGATGGCTGATCGCGGTTTGCGTGACGTTCAGCTCGGAAGCGGCATTGGTGAAGCTCAAATGCCGGGCCGCGGCCTCGAACGCGCGCAATCCATTCAGGGAGGGCAATCTGGCGGTCATTTCCCTGACCATGCTCTCGGATACATGAGTTTGTGTCATGCGAAGTGGCACAAAGTGTCGTTTGTCGAAAGGCCGGAAAAGGCCGATATTGGCTGCAACAGATTATCTTTAGGAGATTAAAATGTCCAGTTGTTCAGATGTGTCGATGACAAATCATCATGACAAGGGCTTTTTCGCCCATCTTGGCGAGACCATTCATACCTGGCGCGAGCGCCGGCGCCAGCGGTTAGAGCTGACGCAGTGGACCGCGCGCGACCTGCATGACGTCGGGCTTTCGTGGAGTGACATCGTGCACGAGGCCGAAAAGCCGTTTTGGCGGGCTTAACCAGCAGCCAGGCCGGCGTTGCCTCTTGAGGGGGGACGCCGGCCGACGACTTTTTGGAATCGATGGGAGCCTGCAATGACCGCGCTTCGCCTTAACGACCTCCGGCAGCACTCCGACATCCTGCGGCTGCGCAATGGCGATTCGCTGACGGTGCGCTTTGTCGAGCCGCGCGACGCCGAGGCGTTGCAGGGCTACTTCCGGTCGCTGACCGTCCGCTCCCGCTATAATCGCTTCCTCGGCGCCATGAGCGAATTGTCGAAAACGCTACTCAATCACTTTGTTCGCGTCGGTGAGGAAGACCGGTTCAGCGTGGTCGCGACCATGATGGTCGATGGCTTTGAGACCATCGTCGGCGAGGCCCGTTACGGTTTTGACGCTCGCACCAACAGTTTCGAATTCGGCCTCTCGATCGACGACCGCTGGCAAGGCCACGGCATCGGCTCAGCGCTGCTCAGCAACTTGGAATGCCGCGCGGCGGCGTTCGGCGCCAAGCGTCTGTTCGGCGATACGCTGCGCTCCAACGAGGCGATGATTGGGTTGGCCCGGAAGTCCGGTTTTGCCTTCACGCATAACCCGGACGACTGGAAGCTGGTGCGATTCGAGAAGCATATCGATGTCGCGCCGCGGGAAATCCTCTGCGCGAGCTGGCGAATTGCGGCCGAGCGGATCGCATATCACGCAGCGGTTTGAATTAGCAGCCGTAGGTAGCGCGACCCGCCATCCGCGTTCAGCGCGCTCTCACGCCATTCAAGAAGAGGTCGACGACAGCCCGTCTTCGCCGCTCCAGAGATTCCGGATCGTCGGCGATGCCGTGGAGGGCGAGGCGCGCGGAGTGCCCGAGCAGAAGATTAAGGAACAGGTCGGCCGCGAGTTCGGGGTCGTGCACCCTGATCTCGCCGCGCGCGGCAAACTGCCGAAGCAGGATTGCCACGCCCCGGACGCCGCGCAGCCAACCATCCTCATGCGCGAGCTTTGCCAGTTCCGGAAACTGAATGGCCTGCGCCGCCAAAATTCGCTGCAAGGTGGCGCATTCCGGCATCGACGCCTGGTCGAGCATGTGCCGGCTGAGCTCATGCAGTGTCGTCTCGATATTTTTGGGATTGCTGTCAGTGGTCTGGGCCTCGGCCGCCACCGAGAGCGGAGCCAGCCAGTCTCGAATCCTGCCGCGCAGGACTGCCGCGAACAAATCGCGTTTGTCGCGGTAACGCGCGTAGACCGTTGGCTTGCTTACGCCGGCTGCCTCCGCAACCGCGTCGATCGATGTGCCGTCAAAACCTCGCTCCATGAACAGGGTCGTTGCAACGTCGAGTAACCGCGCGTCACGCCGCACGGCTTCCTCACGGGTTGGTCGGCCGCCCGCGCCGCGCCGGACCGGGCGTTCGGCCGCTTTAATTCGCCCGTTCGTCATCCGCAATTCTCCTTGCCAAGCCGATCATCCAGTTATATAAACGATACAGTATAGTTTAGATGATGACTAGCGGTAAATGACGGCGCAATCGACCGCTGCGGGAGGTTCATTGGGGCGTTCGGGCGACAGGAATCGCGGAGCCTTAGGGCTCCCGATGCGGCAGCCGGCTTGGGGAGCGCTCACCCAAGTCCGGACGTCGTGACACGGCACCGGTTTGGGGATCTAGCCCCAACCCTGGATCGGTCGTCGCAATGCGGCGGCCGGCTTGCGGGATTCCGTCCCTCTCCCCAGGCCGGCCGTTCGCTCGTGGTGGCGCCTCGAGGCGAGGGGGATCCCAGGGAGTACTGACCCATGCGTGGAAGCTCAACATCGGACCGCACGCCGCTCCGCGTGCCGGTCATTCTAACTCTTGCTCTCGGCATCGTCGTCGCTGCACTGGCAATCGTTGCCTTGCTTTTCTTCTGAAGACCGGCGCTCCACCCGCCCTGATCGCGAGGCGTCATGAACAGTGCTTATATATCCGCTATCGCCGCTCTCGCAGGCTCGGGGATCGGTGCGGTGGCTTCATTCGCGACGACCTGGCTTACACAGGACGCACAGGAGCGTACCCGACGTGTTGCGCAGCGCGTGACTCGCCGCGAACATCTCTATGGCGAGTTCATCGAAGAGGCCTCGAGATTATTCACCGACGCCCTGACCCATGAACTCGACGATCCCTCCAAGTTTGTGCGGCTCTACGCGATGGTCGGGAGATTGCGGCTCCTCGCCCCCGCCAATGTCATCGCAAGCGCAGAGCAGGTTATGCAGCACATCGTCGAAACCTACTACCTTCCCAATCGGGACTTCAGCAATCCGGAGGAGAAGCCGCAGGAGGATATCGATATGCTTCGGGCGTTCAGCGAAGCTTGCCGTCAAGATTTGGGTGTTTAGGTCAAGCTTCGCCGAAGCGGCGTTCGTCGCAATCGATGGTGATTGCGCCGCCGAACGCCAGCTCATGCTTTTGCAGTTTGAGGATGCCCGATGTTGTAGCGCGGCGCCGGGACAGCGCTGGAGAGCTTTCCGGACATCGCGCGGCGGGCTGCCTCGAACCGATCCCACTCTTCCTTCTCCGCCAGGGATGGAATAGTGACGATCTCTCCCTGGTCAAGACCGGCAAGCGCAGCGTCGACCATGTCTTCCGCCCGCATCACAATCGCGGCGGGCAAATTGTGAACCGGCAGGCCGGCGATATCCCAAAACTCCGTCGCCGTCGCGCCGGGCAAGACCGCCTGCACCCGTATGCCTTTCGGGGCAAGTTCATGCTGCAGCGACTGGCTGAATGCCAATACGAACGCTTTGCTGCCACCGTAGACGCCGTTGAGTGTTTCGGGCGAGATCGCCACGATCGAAGAGATATTGATGATGGTACCGGCGCCGCGTGCGACGAAGCCGGGCACTGCTGCGTAAGTCAGCCGGGTGAGCGCGCCGACATTGAGGCGGATCATCTCATCCATCTTCTCGACGTCCGAATTAAGCAGCGGCGCTGCGGCGCCAACGCCGGCATTGTTGACCAATAGCGCGATGCTCGCGTTATCGCGCAACGTCGTCTCGATCCGGGCCAGATCCGTTTTGTCGTTGAGATCGGCTACGATGGTCTCGACCGACCGGCCTGTCTCTTTTTTCAGCCGGTCGGCCAATGCGGCGAGCCGGCTCTGGTTGCGGGCGACCAGGATCAGGTCGTAGCCGCGTTTGGCTAGGCGGTCGGCGTAGATCGCGCCGATGCCTGTGGAAGCGCCGGTAATCAGTGCCGCTCCCTTCGATTTGGTGGTGCTCATCTCGGTCTCCTTTGTCCGCCGACGGCTCGTCGGCCTCTTGCAAAGGAAATCTAGGCTTGCGGGCACCTGTCTCAAATGTCATATAACCGGCGTTTTAGGACACGATGGAGGTGGCCCATGCAGCGGATTGGTTTCGTCGTCTACCCCGGCTTTCAGGTCATGAGCTTCGCCGTGATCTCGGTCTTCGAGTTTGCCAATATCCACATCGGCGAGCCGGTCTATGACGTGAAGCTGCTGTCCGAAACGGGCGGGTCCATCCCCAGCTCGGCCGGCATGAGCGTCGTGGCGGAGCCCTTCGACGATACGAGTTTCGACACACTAATTGTCGGCGGCGGCACCGTGGTCGAGCCGTCGATGCCAGGTCTGATCGAATTTGTCCGGCAGGCTCCGGGACGATGCCGACGGGTTGCCTCGATCTGCATCGGCGCGTTCATCCTCGCCGAAGCCGGCCTGCTCGACGGCCGACGTGCGACCACGCATTGGCACCACGCGCGCGAATTGCAGGCTCGGTTTCCAAAACTGAAGATGGCCATGGTCGAGAAGGATTTTGGCGCGGAGGTGGCGCGGGCCGTGGCCAAGAAGCTGGTCGTCTATCACCGGCGTGCCGGTGGCCAATCGCAATTTTCGGCACTGTTGGAGCTGGAGCCCAAATCCGACCGTATCCAGAGCGCGCTGGCGTATGCGAAGCGCAATCTCGCGTCTCCATTGACGGTCCGACAGCTCGCTGAAGCGGCGCATCTCTCTCCGCGCCAGTTCAGCCGTGCGTTCCATGCCGAGACCGGCCAATCGCCGGCCAAGGCGATCGAGAACCTGCGCCTCGAGGCTGCCCGGCTGATGATGGAGCAGAGCCGCCATCCGATCGAGGTAATCGCGCGGCAAACCGGTTTTGCCGATCGCGACCGCATGCGCCGCGCCTTCCTGCGCGCCTTCGGACAGCCGCCGCAGGTGATCCGGCGCAACGCGCGCGCGGAGGCAGCGGCCTGAAATCTTCGTCGTCTCGGCGAACCAACGGGTCCGGCTATCGCCGGCCCGATGGCAGGCTCTGGGACCCATAACCACAGACGTTAGTGGTTGCGCGAAAGTCGTCGGACATCGTCTCTCAAAATCGGCTGCACGGCGTATGGGTCCCGGCGTTCGCCGGGACGACGACAGCGAACCGGGCGGCCCTATTTCCCTTTGAACACCGCTTTGCGTTTCTCAATAAAAGCCTGCACCGCCTCGCGGTGATCCGCGGTCATGGTGCTGCGGATCAGCCGCTCGGCCTCATGGTCGCGGGCGGTGGCAAAATCGAACAGCAGGGCTTCGTCCAGATTGTCCTTCATGTAACGCAGCGCAATGGTCGGCCCTTCGGCCATCGATTTCGCCAGCGCAAAGGCCTCTTCTTGAAGTTTTGCATCGGGGACCACGCGGTTGAAGAGGCCTATCCTCTCGCATCTCGCGGCATCGACCTTCTCCGCCGTAAACATCAATTCGCGCGCCCGCGCGGTGCCGACCAAGCGGGTCAATAGCCAGGCGATGCCATAATCACCGCTCAAGCCCACCCGCAAGTAGCCGGTCGAAACGAACGCCGATTCGGCAGCGATCCGGATGTCGCAGGCCATGGCAATGGCAAGGCCTGCGCCGGCCGCGGGTCCGGGCAGTGCCGCTATCGTCGGCTTGCGGACCGACACTAGCGCACCGGTCAGCAGGCGTTGCCGCTCCTGCAGATCGGCGACCTTCTCGTCATAGGGCATGTCCTGCTTTTTCTTGTCGCGGTTGGCGCCCATGCCCTTGACGTCGCCGCCCGAGCAGAACGCGGTGCCGGCGCCGGTGATCAGGAGCACGCCGACATCGGGGTTCTCGCCGCAGGCTTTTATCATCATGCGCAGCGCCGGCGTCAGATGGTCGGACAGCGAATTGCGCGCCTCCGGTCGGTTCAGCGTGATGATCGCGACGCGGTCGCGGATTGCGCATAACAGTTCGTTGGTGCCGGTGTCGATGGTGATTTCGGGTGTTTTCGCGTCCATATCGTTGTGCCCTCGTTTGTCGGCTTTCCTCGCTCAAAACTTCTCCACCCAGGGCCGCAATTCCATCTCCCAGGTCCAGGCGCTGCGCGGCTGCTGCAGCACATTCCAATAGCTCAACGCAATCGCGTCGGGATCGAGCATCGAATCCGGGCGGTCCGCCGGCTCGCTTCGCGCGGCGCTGCGAATGCCGCCGTCGATGACAAAATGCGCAATATGAATCCCCTGCGGCGACAATTCGCGCGCCATGCTCTGGGCCAGGCCGCGCAGCGCGAACTTGCCCATCGCGAACGGTGCCGATTGCGCGTAACCCTTGACGCTTGCCGAAGCACCCGTGAACAGGATCGCGCCGTGCTTGTTGGGCAGCATCCGAGTTGCCGCCTGCTGCGCCACCAGAAAACCGCCGAATGCGCTGACCGCGATGGCTTTCTCGACATCCGCGGGCACGAGTTCCGTGAACGGGCCGCGGGCCCTGCCGCTGGCGTTATAGACAACCACGTCCGGCACGCCGATCTCGCGCTCGACCAGGCCGAACAGGCGTTCGACCTCATCTGGCTTGGTGGAATCACAGGCAAACGCCTTGGCGCCGGTTTCGGTGCAGAGCGCGCCGAGCTTTTCGATTTGGCGCGCGGCGAGCGCGACGCGGATGCCTTCGCGGGCGAACAGCCGCGCCAGTGACGCGCTGAGGCCTGAGCCGGCGCCGACGATCAGGGCGATTTTGTATTTTGGTATTTCCATGGTTTCCTCGGATGTGGTCTTTGACGGCTCGCCTGCCTTATCCCTGGCATGATATATATCATTTAAAACGCAGGGTGGAATGAACAAGGGTTGCAAATGCATCAGCCAGCCGAGCACAACGATGTGACTTCAGACCGGCCGGGATTGCTTGCGCCGGATACCTCGGGAATGAATTTTTACCGCGCCGATCCAGCGTTGACGGATCTGCTGCGTATCCATCTCCCAGATGCGCTGTTTCTCCACATCGAACCGCATCTCGACCGGCTCGGCGCGCTCGCCGGCGGCCATCTCGACGAATGCGCCAGGCTTGCCGACCGCCACGTGCCGGTGCTGCACCAGCGCGACCGTTTTGGCCGCGATGTGCAATGGATCGAATATCATCCGGCCTATCGCGAATTGGAACGCGCGGCCTTCGGCGAATTCGGCATTCACGCAATGTCGCTGCGCAAGGGTATTTTGGGTTGGCCAGAGCCCTATCCCGTGGTGGCGAAGCACGCGTTCACATTCCTGTTCAACCAGGCCGAGTTTGGTTTGGGTTGCCCGATCAATGTCACCGATGGTTGCGGCAAGCTGTTGGCAAAATTCGGCAGCGAGGCGCTGAAAGCAAGATATCTTGATGGCCTCACGCAAACCGATATGAGCAAACTGACCCAGGGCGGCCAATTCATGACCGAGAAGGAAGGCGGGTCGGATGTGGGGAAACTCACTACGACCGCCGTGCAGGAAGGCGATCATTGGCGGCTGTCAGGCGAAAAATGGTTCTGCTCCAACGCGGACGCAGAGATCGTGATGTTATTGGCGCGGCCGGAAGGCGCCGTCGGCGGCACGCGTGGCGTCGGCCTGTTCCTGATGCCGCGGCGCCTCGATGACGGCACGCAAAATCACTACCGGATCGTTCGGCTGAAGGACAAGCTCGGCACCCGCTCGATGGCATCAGGCGAGATCAAGCTGGAGGGTGCGATTGCCTATGCAGTTGGAAAGCTCGATCGCGGTTTTGTGCAGATGGCCGAGATGGTCAATTCGTCGCGGCTTTCCAACGGCGTCAAATCGACCGCGCTGATGCGGCGTGCGCACCATGACGCGATGACGGTAGCAAAAAATCGCGTGGTGTTTGGACAGCGCATCATCGATCTGCCGCTGGCGCGCCGCCAATTGATGAAGATCATGCTCGCGACCGAACAGGCATTGTCGATGAGTTTTATCACCGCCGACGCGCTCGACCGCGCCGAGGCCGGCAGCCAGGATGCGGCGGCACTGCTGCGCATCCTGACGCCAACGCTAAAATTCCGCGCCACCCGCGATGCCCGAAAAGTCTGCGGCGATGCGCTGGAGATGCGCGGTGGCATCGGTTACATCGAGGAATTCGCAACCGCGCGGCTGTTGCGCGACGCCCATCTCGGCTCGATCTGGGAAGGCACCGGCAATATCGTCGCGATCGATGCGCTGCATCGCGCGGTCGGCCGCCATGGCGCCGATGCCGCGCTCGCCGCCGACCTGCATGCCCGCCTCGATGACAGCGCTAATGTGCCGCAAGCCTGGCGCGATCGTTTACGCGACCTCACCGACCGCGTCGTCGGCTTTGTCCGCGAGGTTGCCGCGCGCTCTGACAACGAAGCCGAAGCGCGGCGCGCCACCAGCCTGCTCTATCATGTCGCGAGCTCGGTCGCGTTGGCCTGGGAGGGCGGCCGCATCCACGAGATGCGCGGCGATGCGCGCAGACTGCTGCTGTCGCGCATGGTGATCGATCACCGGGTCTCGCCAGGCGATCCGTTCCGGCTCACGGAAAATTCCGTGCAGCGCGCGGTCACCAGCCATCTGCTGGGCGAACGCGCGGTCGGCATGTCTGAGGTTGGCGATTTGCTCATCGCAGCGTAGGCTTGAGCCCGCGACAAGTTCTGGTTCAAAAATACCAACAAAATTTTAGGGAGTATCCGATGAAGGCCGCCGTCCTGCACGAAGTCAACAAGCCGCTGGTGATCGAGGACGTCAGCCTGCCCAACCCTGGCCCGCGCGAAGTCTTGATCCGCACCGCGGTCGCCGGCCTCTGCCACTCTGATTTGCACTTCATGGAAGGGCTTTATCCGCATCCGCTGCCGGCAGTGCTCGGCCATGAATCGGCTGGTGTGGTCGAGAAGGTCGGCTCCGACGTCAATTATGTAAAACCGGGCGACCATGTCGTCACTTGCCTCTCGGTGTTCTGCGGCACCTGCGACAATTGTACGACCGGGCGGACGGTGCTGTGCACCGACACCACGGTAAAAATGCTCCCCGGTGCATCGAACCGGCTGTCATGGGCACGATCGGAGAAATTGAATCAGTTTCTCAATTTGTCATCTTTCGCCGAGCAGATGCTCGTGCACGAAAACGCGATCGTCAAGATCCGCAAGGACATGCCGCTCGATCTCGCGGCGCTGATCGGCTGCGGCGTCATTACCGGATTTGGCGCCGTCGTGAACACGGCAAAAGTCGCCCCCGGCGAAAACGTGGTGGTGATCGGCTGCGGCGGCGTCGGCATGGCCGCGATCAATGGCGCCGAGATCGCGGGCGCCGGACGCATCATCGCGGTCGATACCAATCCGGCAAAACTTCAATTGGCGACAAAACTCGGCGCCACCGACATCGTAGATCCCAAGAACGGCGACGTCGTCCAGCAGGTGCGCGAACTCACCGGCGGCGGCGTGCATCATTCGTTCGAAGTGCTGGGCCGCAAGGAGACCGCGGAGCAGGCGTTCGCGATGCTGGCCCCCGGGGGGACTGCGACCATCGTCGGCATGATCCCGTTCGGCCAGAAGGTCGAGCTGCACGGTTTTGACTTTTTGCGCGAACGCAAGATCCAGGGCTCGTCGATGGGCTCGAACCATTTCCGTGTCGACATGCCGCGGCTTGTGGAATTCTACATGCGCGGCAAATTGCATCTGGAGGACTGGATCTCGGCCAAGCTGAAACTGCCGGAGATCAACGACGGCTTTGCCGCGATGAAGGCCGGCAAGACGGTGCGCAGCGTGATTATGTTCGATGCGTAAATCCCGTCGTCCCGGCGAAGGCCGGGACCCATAACCATCGATGTCAGTTGTTAAGAAAGCCGTCTACTCTCAGCGCAAAAATCGAGGGCCGCGGCGCCGCGATGAGCGCAATTGCGCTCACGCTAGGGGTCCCGGCCTTCGCCTGGCCTTCGCCGGGACGACGGCCTATCGCGACACATGCGCCGAGACCGCGAGCCAGCGGCCGTTCTGGCGCGCCCAGCAATCGGTGAAGCGCCCAAAAGCCTGCGCTCCGTCCGGCATCGTGTAGCTCGTTGCAGCGTGAATGATGGCGAAATCGCCCATGATGCGAATCTTGACATCGCGGGCTTCGAGATTTTTGATCGTCACGGGGACCGCCGTCTGCCTGAGAAAGCCGGCGCGGTCGACCAGCGACTTGTCTGGATTGGAACAATAGAAATCGTCCGCGAGGATTTCGTCGAAACGCGTCACGTCCGAGTTCTGGACGGAATTGACGTAATCGCGATTGAGGCTCGTCAGTTCTGCGAGGTCGTTTCTCATGTGATTTCCTCCTTTTCTCGTCATTCCGGGGCGCGCCAACGGGTCGCGCGAATGCGCGCCCGATGACAGGCTCCGCGCGAACCCGGAATCTCTTTGCGATAACTTCGAGATTCCGGGTTCGAGGCTTCGCCTCGCCCCGGAATGGCAAAATCGTCAATCATCAAACATCGGCGGCGGAACAAAGCCACCGAATTCGCGCTCGATCAGCTCGGCCACTTTGAGCGGCGTGCGATCTTCCAGCCAGGGGCCGACGATCTGGACGCCGACCGGCAATCCTTCCGGTGAAAGCCCGATCGGGATCGCGGTCGCTGGCAGGCCGGGCAAGGTGGCGATGCCGGGCCACGACAGCTGATCGGGATAGACATAGTCCTTGCCGTCGATATTGACGCGGCGGGTTTCCTGCTCGGGTGAATGATCGTGCGGATAGGCCGGCGTCGGCATCACCGGGCAGATCACGGCGTCAAACGTCTTGAACAACTCGCGCCACTGCGCCCGGAGCCGCGCGCGTCCGTTATCGGCCATCACCCAATCGCGGTGACTGAGCGCGATGCCGCGCAGGCGTTCCGCCCCCAGACTTGTATCGTCGGGCGAAAGCTGCGCGGCCGCAGCCTGCGCGCCGGCATAATTCTCCGGCAGGAAGGATGCGCCGAGGAACGACATCAGCATCCGCATATAAAGTCGCGATGACGCGGCGAAGTCAGGCAGCAATCGGCTGTTGCGTTCGACACTGACTCCGGCCTTGCCGAGATTGGCGGCAAGTCTCTCGATGGCGCCGCGCACGGTTTTGTCGGTCGGCATCACCGGATCGGTGTCGATCAAGAGCACTCGGAAATTCTTCAATTCGCTGTGGCGCGGCGGCGGTAGCGCAAGCTTGTAGGCCTTGCCGGCCTCCAGCGGATCGGGCCCGGCGATCACGTCGAGCAACAGTGCAAGGTCCGCGGCCGAGCGCGCCATCGGGGGAGGTGGCCGCGCAACGGCACCAGCGCCCAGGTCGGCTTGTGGGCATAGACGCCGCAATGGAACGCCGGCACCCGTAGCGAGCCGCCGATGTCGGAGCCGAGCGACAATGGCCCGTAGCCGGCGGCGAGCGCTGCCGATGACCCGCCGGAGGAGCCGCCCGGCGTACGGCCCAAATCGTATGGATTGTTGGTGGCGCCGTAGATATCGTTGTAACTCTGCCAGTCGCCGAGCCCGATCGGCACGTTGGTCTTGCCGAGGATTACGCCGCCCGCTTCTTTGACGCGGGAAATCGACAACGCGTCATCCGGCGGCTTGAAATCCTTTTGCGGAGCAAAGCCCCAGGTCGTGGGCAGGCCGGCGACGTTGTAGGATTCCTTGACCGTGATGGGAATGCCGAGCAGCGGCTTGGCCTCGCCTCGCGCGCGTGCTGCGTCGGCGGCGCGGGCGGCTTCGAGCGCGCGGGAAAAATCGCGCACGCAAATCGCATTGATCTTGCCATCATGACGCTCGATACGTCCGATCGCGTCCTGTGCCAGCTCCACGGCTGAGATTTTCTTTGCTGCAAGTGCTGCCGATAATTCGGTCGCGGTCCTGAAGCTCCATTGCGATTTGGCCACGGCTTTTTCTCCTGAACTCGTTGGTTTGTGAGCGCGGAGATGATGCCCCCTTCCGGCGACAGCCGCTAGACCGCGATTGCTGTGACAGCTATCCCGCCAGCATCCGCTGCATGATGCGGTCGCGATAGATGAAGAGGTGGGCGAGCGCCGCCGCGACGTGGAGGCCGATCACCCCCAGCAAGCTCCATTCCGTCGCCTGGTGCAGGCCGTCGATTAGCTTCCCGGCCTCGGGGTTTTCCGAAGCCAGCATCGGCATCGGTGCGAGAAAGAAGAACTCCATCGACCAGCCGCGGAACGAGGCGAATAGCCAGCCGGTGATGGTGGTCGCCAATACCAGCGCATAAAGCAGCCAATGTACGGTTTCCGAACTCAACCGTTCCCAAGGGGCAAGCGAACTCTCAGGCGTCACGGGATGGGTGAGCCGCCAGGCAAACCGCAAAACGATGAGGATAAGGATAGTTGTTCCAATGGAGACATGGAACGCCATGGCGACGCCGGGCTTCATGCCGCGGTGAATGTCCGGCATCAGCCAGCCAATTGTATATTGTACGACGAGAAGCGCGACGACGAGCCAGTGGAACAGCTTGGCGATGGTGCCGTATTGCGAACGGTCAGTCATGAGATTCCTTGGGGCCAGAGCATTATCAACGACATGACAACGATCCGGGTGATGCCTGCGTTATTCCATAGCAGCAAACAAAATCACGGATTTAGAATTGGTGAAGCCGAACCGTACGAGAGGCGCGTGACGCGTCAAGCACGCATCGTCGCATCACGGCTGAAAGACTCGCCCGGAGTGGTGCGACATCGGGTTGACAGGGCCGGCTGTGGTTGTCTCGTTCGAATTGCTTCCGGGAACCGGAAACGCATATCCCAAAATCGTCTTGATGACCCAGCGATCGGACCCCGGCGTCAATCCGTAACCGACGCCGAAATTCACGTCCATGACGCCGAGTTTGAAATCGGTCACGGCGAACAAGAGGTGCTGCTGGTCGGGGAGTTTCAGGAAATCTCCGATCTTGCCGAAATCCGCATAATATTCGAGACCTACGAACAGATCCTTGTCGAGCCTTCGCGCGACGCGTACCGCGGGCGCAAAGTCCGCCTCGCCATATTTTCCGAAGCCGATGTCCACGATCGGGTTGACGATGAGTTCATAGTCTGCATTGCGAAGACCGATGATGGGTCGGATCTCGAGGGCAAACCTGGTTTGGGCGAATTTCGGTGTGGTGTTGCTGAATTCGAAATTGACGCCGTAGAAAAGGTCACGGTGGTCGGCATTGGGCGAGACGAACAGGGTGCGCAGCTTGAAGGCGTTCGAGAGGAACTGCTGATCCTTGATCGCGAAGGGCAAATAGAGCCCGAGTTCCCACCAGTCGGTGACGCCATAGGCGAATTCCGGCGTCCCATTGATGCTGTTGTTGGAGATAAGGCCGCCCGGAAACGGCGGCTCCCTCACGCCGAGCGGGACATAATTGAGGTGCTGCTGAATCGTGAATTGGCCGACGGCAGCGATGCCCGCGTTGTAGACCTGGATCTCGTCGGTGGCCTTCGCCTCCTGTCCAAGCACGATCAGAAAGGCAGCGCCGGCCCATCGGCAGACGTGGCGGCCCGATCCGCGTTGGGAGCCACATTTCATCATTGCCGCCCCTAGGCCGCGCCGATCAGAATGCCGACCGCGAGCACGATGACGCCGCCGAGCACGATCTGGAACACCGCCTGCAGGAACGGGGTATCCATGTAGCGCGCGCGGATATAGGCGATCGCCCACAATTCGAAGAACACGACGATGCCCGCGATCGCCGTCGCGATCCAGAACGCGTTGGGCCAGGAGTCGGGAACCAGATAGGGCATGGTATGGCCGAGACCGCCGACAGTCGTCATGAGGCCGCAGGTCAGTCCGCGCAGCCAGGGCGAACCGCGTCCGGTCAAACCCATGCTGATGCCGGCGCCGATCGAGGCGGCGAGCCCGACCAGGAAGGTCTGCCAGTTGTGATGGGTGGCGAACGCGGCGGCGAACAATGGCGCCAGCGTCGACACCGACCCGTCCATCAATCCGGCGAGACCGGGCTGGACATATTGCAGCACGAACACGCGGCGGCGGGTCGCGTCCTCCTGCGCGCGCACGTCGGGCTTGAGGATCTCGTCGGTCAGTTTTGCCGCGGTCTTTTCGTGGCCTTTTTCGGCTTCCGCCAGATCGCCGAGCAATCTGCGAACGCCGACATCCTGGGTTTGCTCGGCGGCCTTGACGTAAAAGCGCTCGGCCTCGAACTCCATCGTGCCGACCTCTTTTCGGATGGTGTCGAGCGGCAGGTTCTTGGTCAGCCAGATCGGGCGGCGGCGCAAGAAGCCCTTGACGTTGTCTCTTCGAATGGGTGGGAGGTTAGCGCCGAAACGTTTTTCATACATTTCCAGCAGCATGTGGCGATGGCCCTTTTCCTCCTCCGCCATCTCCTCGAATAATTTCGCCGATTCCGGATAGCGCTCCGCGAGATCCTCGGCGAAGGTCATGTAGATGCGGCTGTCTTCCTCCTCCGAGGAGATCGCAACCGCCAGCACTTCGCGCTCGGTCAAATCGGCGAAATTCTTCATTAGAACCGTCCTAATTTAGAATTAGAATAGTTCTAAACGTATAATGGCCCGACTGGGCGAGGTCAATTCGTCAGCGTGAAACGGCAGATCGCTTCTCCGTTACCTCGCAAATTCAGCGATTTGGAACCGTTGCGGCCGGCGTCCGTTCGGGTTCCTATCGCGCGAAGCACCAAGGCTGGAGATTCCATGGACAAGGTCAAATACCGCTTGAACGATCCGCGGCTGGCGCCGCGCCGGACCAAGCTCGAGATTCCCGGATGGGCGGGCAAGCGCGAACCGCGCGCCGACGGTTCACGCGAACAGGTCTGGCATTGCGTGCCGTTTTCGGAAGGCGCGCAATACGGGATCGAATTGTTTTACCCTTACGACAACGAGTTGCACGTCACGACCAAGGACGGTCATTTGGTCATGGAGGGCGATTGGGGACCGCCGCCGGACGGCGGCGTGCAGTGGCCGCCGTTCCGGAATTTCGGCGACCATTTTTACACCTACCAGATCCTGCTCGATCTCAAGGTCGAGAAGGGCATGGCGATCAGGACCGAACCGCATCCGCGGTTTTATACCGATCCCACCGACACCGTGCCGGTTGCGGTGCCGGCGCTGATTCGCAACTGGTGGCCGATGATGTTCTTTTGCGTCTTCAAGGCACCCGCCGAGGGCCGCACCCATATTTTCCGCCCCAACGAGCCGTTCGCGCAGATCCTCGTGATTCCCGAAGAAGCCCCCTTCGAGCTCGAGAGGATGGACGAGGAGGAAGCGGCCGAGCGCGAATTGCAGGCGCGGCGCATCTATAACTCTAGGCCGACGCTGTCGGCCGGCACCGAATGGACCTCGTCCACGGACACCGTGTTCGACGGCACTTATCGGCATCTGCATCGCGCGGCGAAGGAGAAAGCCCGCGAGGAGTAAAGCGATTTCGAGCGAAGCCTGGCGCTTACCATCGTCGTCCCTGCGAAAGCAGGGACCCATACGCCGCGGCGTTTGTGTTGAGAAACGCTGTTCGACGACTTTGGCGCAACAACCAACGCCTGTGGTTATGGGTCCCGGCGTTCGCCGGGACGACATCGTGGAGTAGGGCGACATCGCAGCCCACAAAAAAAACAGGACCGCTAGGTCCTGTTTTTCCGTCATCGCCTGGCGCGATCTCAATAGTCGCGGCGGTAGAAGCTGTGGTGATGATGGTGATGGTGGTGGTGATGGTCGTGATAATAGCGATACCGGCGCGGTACAACGATCACGCGGGGCGCATATCCGCCATCGTAGTCATAGCGATCATAGCGGCGATAAAAGCTGTGATGATGGTGATGGTGGTGATGATGATGCTCGTAGAACTGAGCCGGCTGGATATTTTCGTCCACTGACTGGGCGGGAGCCGATTCGTCGATCGCCTGCAGCAGCGAAGCCGCATTCGGGATCGGCTCCAGCAGTTCGGCGAAGGAATTGGCCCTCAAGACATCGGTCGGCGCCGGACTTGGCGCCGGTGCAGCCTCCGCGGCATTGAATGCCCCGAGCGTCGCTACCGCTCCCAATAGTCCAGCGATCTTCTTGTCCATCTATTCCTCCAATCGATGTTGCAGTGCGCATTGCCCGCGGCGGGCCACG
>WNFM01140241.1_pt4 | contig 19350 bp, 13 predicted proteins | sample 5400271 | NCBI WGS metagenome assembly WNFM01 (sample SAMN13153352, study PRJNA577476) | soil metagenome | isolation source: 60 cm saprolite on Douglas fir-dominated hillslope | place: USA:California | collected 2013-09-17 | reverse complement strand
AATTGTCGCGCCAAATTTCGTGTCTTTCGCATGGGTGGGAGCAATGAAGTGTACCTGTATGAAGAGAAGCATAGTAATGTGCAGGTGGTAGGAAAGTTCTTTGCGGGAAATGGCAATGGGAGGTTTCATATACCTGAGAAATACCAGCGCATGGAACAAGAATTTCACAATCTGCACCTGATGCGCGGTTATGGATTGATCGGATACCCGCACTATGTCGTACGTCCGCTTGGCTACAATGGCTGGTTGAGTAGCCTGTTGGTTGAGGAGTATTGTAGTGGGGAGCCGCTAAGCGACGTCATCACGGATGCTATTCGTGCTCGACAACCAGGCAGACTCTATAGCAAGCTCACCTCCCTGGCGTACTTCCTGGCCACATTTCATAACCGGACTGCAAACGGCTATGGAGTGAATTTTCACGAGGATTGTACCTACCTCGACCGCCTCGTGCGCAAGCTCTCAAAAAAACAGTTCATTTCCTGGGATGAGGTCCAGGAGTTTTCCTGGCTGCGTGATCGCTGGCGCGAACAGCCACGTATGTGGGAAGACCAGCAAGTCCTGGTTCATGGTGACGCTACGCCATCGAACTTCCTCTTTGAGCAGGGACTAAGCGTGATTGGGATCGACCTGGAAAGGATGAAGAGGGCTGATCGTGTCTTTGATATTGGGCGTATCACTGGCGAACTGCAGCACTTCTTCCTACAGAACACGGGCAACAAATATGCAGCCGAACCGTTTATCGGCCACTTCCTGTGGGAATATGCCTGCCACTTTCCCGACCGCGACAGTGCGTTTCGCTCCATTTGCGGACGCGTGCCTTTCCAGATGGGCCTGACTTTGCTGCGCATCGCCCGTAACTCCTGGGTCAGTTCCGACTATCGTCGGCGGCTGATCGAGGAAGCAAAAATCATCTTAAGGACGTTTTAGTTAATGGATATTCGTGCGCTGATCTTCGACGTAAACGGAACGTTAATCGATATTGAGACGGATGAGGGATTGGAGGAGATTTACCGGGCTATTGCGCATTTTCTGACGTACCAGGGCATTTTCCTGCATCGAGGGGAGGTACGCGACCTGTATTTTCAGATCATGCAGCAGCAGCGAGCGAAAAGCGCCGAGATGTTCGCGGAGTGGGATGCGGTTGAGGTCTGGCGTGAGTTCTTGCACAATAAGGCCAGCGACTACACACGCTCTTTGTCCAAGGAAAAGCGAGAACAGCTTCCTCTGTTCCTGGCGGAACTGCACCGGGGCATTGCGCGCAAGCGACTCCGCCTGTATCCCCAGGTACAAGAGACACTCGACCAGTTGCGCTCACGCTACTCTATGGCAGTCGTTTCGGACGCCCAGAGTGCATATGCTATTCCCGAATTGCGTGCGGTAGGGCTGCTGAAGTACTTCGACCCTATTATTGTCTCTGGAGACTATGGATATCGCAAGCCAGATGCCCGGCTGTTTCAAAAGGCGCTTGATGCGTTGCAGGTACGACCGGAACAGGCCCTCTTTCTGGGCAACGACTTATACCGCGATATATTCGGTGCCCAGCAGGTGGGGATGAAAGCCATTTTCGTCTCTGCCAATCAAGAGAATACGCCTAATCAGACCATTTCGCCCGACTATACGATCTACCGTTTTGCTGATTTGCCCCAGGCGGTCAACCACTTCGTAGCGCTCGGATAAAGCCTCCATATAGCCTATTTCTCGATAACTTTTTTCAGCTGCGAGAAGGAGGGTCCCTTCTCACCTTTGGTCCCACGAACAAGCCGTAGAAGCCATATGAGCATGAATGTCCCCGTATAGATGTGCCATCGTAGCATATCATATTACATTATCTATTTGTGTTGAAGGTACTTCCATCAATGAACAGGAGAAGAAGGAAAGAAGTAGAAGAGAAATGAGATGGAATCGCCTACCCTCTACCCTGATGTCAGTTGATAACGCTTCAGTCCCTTTCGTGCGTCTAGTTCAAACAACGCACCGTGTAGGACTCCTTCTCCGTACGCGCTTCCCGGATTGATGCACACGGTCTTCCCGATCTTGACTGTACCTCGTGACTCGTGGATATGGCCGTGTAGGGCCATAAGTGGTTGATAGCGTTCGATTACATTCCGCACTGCTTGCGATCCAGCTGGCCCCATGAGTATAGCACCGCCCTGGATAACGGGACTCAGGTTCTCGTCGACAACAGGAGCGGTATCAATAGGGGTACGAATAGGAGGAACATGCAGGTTGAAGACGGACCTGGCCGGGTCGCGTAGTAGACCAGCCAGATCCTCGATATGGCGCTGTAGCTCTTCCTCTGGCATCTCGCGCGGCGAGTGCCAGGGAGTCGGGTTCGCAAAGCCACAGGAGAGCATCTGGAAGCCCTCGCCAAGTTCAATGGTGCGATCCTCAGGATCGACCACAATCGGGGAGGCCGCCAGGACTTCGCGCAGTGCCGGTTCGTCATCGTTTCCCAACATAACGTAGAGTTGTACCCCCCTGGCTCGTAACCGCTCTTCGGCCAGGCGAAGCCAGCGTTCCAGGGTCTCGCTCATGATCTGCTGGAAGAGCGCATCTATTGCCCCCTGATCATGCTCAACCGTTGCCAACTCATCCTCGCTCATGCGATAGGGATACTGGCCGAGATCGCGAATGCGCCGCTCTAGAGCGGGCAATTCGTCTTCAGTAAATGCTCGCTCACCGGCGAACCCTGGGGCATAAAAGGAGGTGTTCCGGCGCACAATAGGGATGACAGCTTTGCCGGCGATGTCACCGCCCATAATCAGGACCTCAACGTCATAAAAACCAGCGGCGTTGATAAATTTTCGCCACAGCATATCCGAGCCATGAATGTCGGAGGCATAAAAGCATTTGAAACTCACGGTACAACTCCCTAACAGTAAAACTAGTGACAGATACTACCCATATGGCCCTGGCCCCATCCGCGTTTTATCCTGCAATCCTGCTTGTATCTCTCGTATTGCTGCTTCTGGACTTGCCGCAAAACACAGCATATCGAGGTCTACATCACTCACTACCAGGTGCTCGCGGATGGATGCGATGACCGGTGGCCAGCAATCGCCGAGTAGCACAAGTGGTACAGAACGTCCTTCGGTCTGGCTTGCAGCCCAGGCCATCGCCATCTCGGAGAGCGTTCCAACGCCGCCTGCTAGCGCAATAATCGCGTCACAGCGCAATATATGGTTGATGCGAGTACCGTAGTCGCTTGACCAGCGCAAACCGGCATTCCACTGATTCGGCACTATGCCCGCCCAGTGTTGCATAGGTAAACCGATCACGCGTCCGCCCTTCTCATGCGCTCCACGGCTGACAGCTGCCATGAGCCCACCATACCCGCCCGTCACAACGACATAACCTTTTCCTGCAAGTAGCTCACCCAGTTTGTGGGCCTGCATCCAGCGTGCATCGTCTTCAGTAAGCCGCGCGGAACCCATCACACCGACCTCAAGTTCGCCTTTTGCTGATGGATTGCTATCATTCACTGGTATGTTATTACTCATGCGGGCTCCCCTTGTGTGACCTGGTGGATTGTTTCGTAGTGCTCCTGTGCCACTTCTGGGCCTGGAAACTCAAAACGCTCCTGGCCGCTTGCGCGGCTCAGATAAAAGGCAAACAGGCTCAGCGGCAGAGCTGCCAGGAGTGGTGAGAACTCTTCCGGTAAACCTGGAGCAAGAGGAATAAACGTGCCGGGCTCACTGAGGGGTCTCGTATCGCTCACGAATACCGGGTTAGCACCGATAAAGTTCAACTCAGAGAGGATCTCGCTGGCACGGTCGAACGAGGCCCCAGACGGCGCTACGAGGAAAACAGGTGTCCCTGCGCCGCTCACGAAGTACTCCTCGTGCGCCCACTCTTCGATGTTTGTAGCCACTCCTAGCTTTTGCGGCCCCTCGAACATCTTGGCAGCGCCAAAATGTGCTGTTGCCAGGTTAGGCCCAGCTCCCAGAAAAGTCAACCAATCGTGCTTTACAAAGCGCTCCGCTACTTTCTGCACCGGCTCATTTGCTTCCTCGAGCGTTTGCCTGGCAAGGTCGGGTACATTCCTAAGGAGCGTCCGCAGTTCTGATAGTCTTGCCGCATCTCCTCCACGGGCCTCGCCCCATGCTATCGCAAGGTCAAGCAGTGCGGCGAGTATAGCAAGATACGTGCTTGTTCCCGGCGAGTAACCCAACGTTGGCACGGACAAGTTAATTACGTCGGTCGCCAGCGCAAACGAGCGGTGACCAAATCTCGTCGCCTGTATGGCAGCCTCAATGGTTCTGCCGACCTTGCCGGAAAAGGAAATGCACATTACCGCGCTACGTGCTGGTAGGTAGCGCACACGGTAACGAGCAAAGTCAAGAGCATGAACGCTTTCGGCGTGAATACCAGCATGTTTCTGGAAGGCGAGAGCCGTTGCTGCACCTGCAAAGGCCGAATCTCCGCATCCGACAAGATAGAGGTGCTCGATACCTCCTGTCGTCAGTGCGCTAGCCAGCTCGTGCAGCGATCCGGCCAGCGCACCATGCTGTTCCGCCAGCAGTTTCGGAATCATTGCGATCTCCTCGCGCATCATATCCACGGTGCTGCTGATTCCTCGATCTGCCCCTGGAACCTCAACTTCCAGAAGCCGTTTGGGTGCGTCCAGGAGATGCACCACCGGGGGATCAGCGAGAATACGAGCCTGCGCCTCGGCGGGAACAACACGGGTCAAGTGTAGGGAGCCGAAGCCCGCCACGGCATACGATGCCGAAACGGTGCCGCGTTGTGCTGCCTCTAGCGGGCCATATCCAAGCGATAAACCTGCTGCAAAGCCTCCGCAGAACGCATCACCTGCGCCTGTCACATCCGTTACTGGTCCCTGCGCGATAGCTACCTGGTGCAATGTCCCTTGCGCCTTATCCCAAACCAGTGCGCCATCTGCCCCCATCTTGATTACAATTACCGGTGTGGGTAGAGCGACAAGCTCGGCGAGAGCGCGGCGCGGATCGTCGTAGCCCACCAGGTCGGCTAGCTCCGCGCGACTGGGCAGGAAGGCATCAACCCTCGCTGCCAGCGCCTGCAATCGTTCACGATAGTCAACGACATAATCCTCGTGGGTGTCTAACGTAATCATGGCGCGGAGAGAGATTCGCCGCACTGTCTCCACGATGGCTTCTGCCGCTTCCAAGGGCATAGCTGTAATATGCACCACCGGCGGCGGCTCCACTTCTAGCCATTCAACTGGCAGATCACTTGCCTGTACAGCCACCTCGCGCGACCTTTCTCGTGGGGTGCGGTAAATCCAGTGTCGCTCACCATTGTTCTCATATACCACCCAGTTACGGACGGTAGGACCCTGAATATCGACAATTCCTTCAGTCGCCACGCCGAGGGAGTGCAGCACAGAGATAAGGTCTCGTGGGAAATCTTCACCCCTACGCGTCACCAACCCTACGCGCGGTTGCCAGAGGCGCACACCGAGCGCGGCGTACAGGCTATTACCTCCCACGCTGGACATTTGAGTTGTGCCATCGGGCAGTACTACGTCGTCGATGGTCAGGTTACCTACCACTATAACTCGTGGGTGCGACGTGGAAGCCACAGGTGTCTCACGTTGCTCGTTCGTTTCCATCCCCATGCATCTTACTCCGGTGGAATCTCGCGGTACGTCAAACTGACATCAATACCCTGGTTGCGATTCAAGAAGTAGGCACCTACGTACCAGAGAATACCCACGACAACAACGCCGATCATAAAGCTAAGGGACAGCCTCGCGGTCACCCCAAACGTCGAGTTGATCGTGCCATTGAAGATGAACAAGAGCATCAGGGTACCGAGAACCAGCACTCCGCCTATACCGGCCAATGTAACCGAAGGAATCCCCAGGATTTTATGACCACCTGCTGATTCCCACACGTGCCGTAGTCGATAGGGGAAGAAAATGCCCGCGATCGATACCAGGATAAAGGCCGCAATCTGTGCCAGCAGGGCGCCGAGCAGGCTAGCTTGTGGCACGGCTACCAGTGCGATCAGTGCGAGCGTTCCCGTCACGGTACAGAAAACGATGGCTTTGACTGGAGAGTGAAAACGTTCGTTGACGTCACCTAACTGCGAGGGAATCATGCGGTCAACCGCCCAGGCCAGCATGTAGCGTGTAGCCTGGAGTTCGGAGAGAGGAGTTCCCATCAGCGCCCAGAATATAAAGCCGATGCCGATGATGAGAGGAACCAGCACATTACCCGTGAGGAGACTTACGATGAAATTAAAGCTGGGAGAGAGATTACCCGGCAAGTTAAGCAGGCTGGGATTGTTTATGGAGAGATAGCCGACGCTCCCAATCCATTGCACGCTTACTGCCTGCGTGAAGGCAATCACGAGCAGCGCCAGCATCGCGCCGTTGACTAGCACTCCACCAACCATCGCCAGGTACTGATTGCGGGAGGCACGTCTGACCTCACCTCCGATCTGAGCGGATCCCTGTGCATAGCCTACGACGAAAAACACCCAGGGCAGCATAAGTAATGTATCATTCAGGCTGAAACCGCCTGGTAGTACATATCCGTTCTTGACTGCCGTCGGGATCACCTGGTTGAAGGTCAGTCCTTTGTTCTGGATAGCAAAGCTGTTCCAGGCATGCTGGATATTTCCACCGTCAAACAACAAGAGCAGGAAGGCCAGCACAATACTGCCACCGGCAAAGAGGAAGAATACCTTTTGCCAGCGCCAGAAGCTCTGGCCGCCCAGGATCAGTAGCACAGCGAAACCGATATTGATGAGCAGGCCGATGATCAGCACCCACCACTGCGTAGTAATCCCCAGTACGGGAAACGATGCCAGCAAATTGTTGCTCAATGCAATCCAGCCGCTTTGCCCCGTGGCAGCCCCAATGGTGGAGAGCGCGACTGGTACGGCAAAGGTAAGAGCGAACCAGGCATTAAAGCCTATCCAGAAAAAGATGAGCCACATGCCCTGGCTCCAGCCCAGCAGCCAACCCAGAAATGGATGTAATACGCGGCTGACGAACACGTAGTCGCCACCAGAGCGGGGCATGGCAGCCGCAAAAGTTGAATACACCCACAACAGCGTGAACGCCATCAACAGGGTGCCGATGATTACCGCCACCAGCATATTACCCTGGGGGAAATACGCGGGAGCCTGTAGAAAGAGAAAAACAGCACCGACGGCAATATTCATGCCGAAGGTGTTCATGATGAAAGCGTCAAGCAGTGATACTTCCCGCAGGAGTCCGGTCGCATTACGCAGAAACACTTTGCCTTGACTGCCTTCGATCGCTGAAGAAGTCTTATTCATGGCCGTGCGCCCTCCTCTTTATCCGGCGCGCCGATGAGGTGCAATACACGATCATCCCGCCGGAAGCTTTCAATGGTGAAACGGAAACGGTCGGCTCGATAGAGCACCTGCGCAAATTCCACAAATCGGTCTGTTACGTCATAAGTCTTTCCCTCCACTTGCAGCATCGGCGTTCCTGTTGGAATACCGAGTATAGTTGACTGAGTACCACGACAGCGCACTACTTCAATTGTGCTTTCGGCTCGGGCCAGCACGATACCATAGCGCTCTTCCAATGTTCTATAGAGTGATTGGCCATTGAGGTCTAGCGTCTCAAGTCCCCCCACAAGCCGCACCGGTAGATAGGAAGAGAGTAGCGCTATCGCCTTATCTTCGATCACGGCGACGCGTTGGAGAAATACAAATTGCTGGTCTTCTGCTTCGAACATTGCCTTGATAGTAGCGGGAACCTTGCCAACGCGCAATTCAATCACACGCAGCGCCGCATTAAGACCCTTGGCTCGCATACTCTCTGAGAAACTGGAAAGGATGCTAATCTTCTCTTCGACCTTCTGCTCACGTACGAAAGTCCCGCGACCTGGTACACGGTAGAAGTATCCCTCCTTGACAAGGTCGAGAATAGCCTGCCGGACAGGAGCGAGACTAATGCCGAAACGGGTCGCGTACTCGCTCTCCCGCAAAAGTTGTTGACCTGGCTGCAACTCCCCGCGTTCAAAACAGCCAAGCAAATAATTTCGCACTTGATGATGTAGGGGAACCGGAGAATCCCGGTTTATTGGCAACATCTCTCTTTGAGGACCCGTCCCATAGTGAGATGTACTCAGATCTGCATCCATAAGTAGCCACTTTCCTTCTGAGAGTTATACATAATATTATAATATAGTAATCTTATAAAAACAATATGCACTATGTACAGCAACAACTTGTTGTGCTATGCTTCTTTTACGAGAGTTGCACGCAAAAGAGGAGCTGTACGTTGGTAACTCCCTACAAACGGAGCGAGCAATTTGAAACGCCTGAGTTCGTTTCATGAACTATTGTCTGCTACTTTAAGGATAGATTTGAGCCGTACACATCGAGTCACATGTCGAAGTGCTCCAGGCATCGAACAGAGTCTCTAAAGATATAGCTTTCTGAGTTTAACATATGGAAATACACCAGAAATATGATTACATCATCGTTGGGGGAGGGACGGCAGGATCAGTTGTTGCAGCACGGCTGGCAGAAAATCCAAACATTACCGTCTGTCTTATTGAAGCTGGACCAACTGACGATGGCAACCCGGACATTTTATCAGTAAAAAATTGGCCAAATTTGTTGGGCACGGAACTCGATTTCAATTATAGTATTGAAAAACAAGCGCGAGGAAATTCCTTGATCCGCCATAGTCGTGGACGTGTCTTAGGAGGATGCAGTTCTCATAACTCATGCATAGCATTTCGTGCTCCAGATTATGATATGGATACCTGGCAACAATTAGGATGCGAGGGTTGGAATGCTCGCGAGACAAAACGTTATTTTGCTAACGTATTTGAAAAGGTGTATATTGAAAAAAACCCCGCGATCAATCCTGTAAGTCAGGCTTTTCTAGAAGCAGGACAACAAGCCGGATTTGATCTTGTTACCTTTAATACAGAAGGCGAATTCCGTCAGGGAGTCGGAATATTTCAGCTAAATACGCAGAACAGTATACGTCAGTCCAGCTCTCAAGCATACATTCACCCAATACTCTCGTCAGCCAAAAACCTCACTGTGCTGACCAATACCATTGTTAACAAATTAGTGTTAGATGAGAACAACACCGCTCATGCTGTTGAAACGGATACCGCCATTATTGCAGCCAGTAGAGAAATTGTCCTTTGCTGTGGGACCTTCGATACGCCTAAATTGCTTTTATTATCAGGTATTGGTCCACCACAACACCTGCATGAGATTGGTATACCGGTAGAAGTAGAGTTAGCAGGTGTTGGAGAGCATCTCATCGATCATCCTGAGGGGGTGATCATCTGGGAGGCGAAGCAACCTGTTCCAGCTGAAACAACACAATATTGGGAAGTAGGCCTATTTAGCAATATATTTCCTGCTTCACCCATTCCTGATGTCATGCTTCATTTCGGATTAGTTCCTTTTGATTCGAATACGGTGCCATCAGGTTATCCAACAGCACAACACGGATTTTCTATGACGCCAAATGTTCCACGGACTAAAAGTGAGGGTGTCGTAAGACTGCGTTCTGCTGATCCTAAAGATGCACCTATGATTGATTTTCGATATTTTAGCGATCAAGAGGGATATGATGAAGCTATTCTTCTTGCAGGAATGAAGCTTGCAAGAAAAATTGCTAACCAACCTGCGTTAAAAAAATGGATAAAAAGAGAGCTTGCTCCAGGGATAGAAGTACAAAATGATCAAGATCTTTCTGAATATGCACGACGCACCGCAAATACGGTGTATCATCCAGCAGGCACCTGCCGAATGGGACCAATACATAACCCATTGACAGTTGTCGATGCACAACTGCGTGTAAAAGGCATTAACCACTTGAGAGTAGCAGATGCATCAATCTTCCCTAGCATGGTCAGTGTCAATCCATGCATTACCTGCATGATGATCGGCGAAAAATGCGCCGACCTTCTGAAGCGTGTGTGGGGATAATATATCGTAACTATTCATGTCATCCCGCCACCTCCAGTGGCTTCCTATATTGGAGCGCTGCGGGTTGTGCAGCCGGTGATTGCACAACCCGCAGCGCTCCAATAATATACTTGCGAAGCGCCGCAGGCGCTGAGGAGTCAAGCCAAGAAGGGACCTAAATAGCTACGAAAAGAGGACCAATGTGCTAGCTTAACATATCTTCAGTGAACCAGATCGATCCGCCGGAATCGACATAGACGCCGATGCCGATACGATGCAGAGTCGTGCTGAAAAGGTGGATACGGTGCCAGCCTCCGAGCGGCTCATGAGCCATGCTTTCCTGAATGGAGGATACGCCGCCCCAGGGTGTCGGATACGGTCCTGCCTCACCGATATTTTCTCCGCAGTCGCTCAATCCAGCGAAGCCTTCATTGGCGATGCGCTGGTAAGGCGTACTACCATCAGGGCAGGTGTGGCTGAAGCCACAATGCGCCATGTTCCAGCTATGCAGAAGTGCGCCAGAGGCCAGGGTTCCGTTCCAGGCGAAAGGAGACAGACCACAGGCGGCACGATCGCTATTGATCAATTGGAAGAGCTGCTGGCTGAGTTGTTGCGCTTCGCCGGATACAGGCGCTGGCCCATAGGGAGCTGCCAGTGTCCCGTTCTTTGGCGGAACCAGGGTCGTCGATTGGCTGTAAGTTACGCAGTTTGAGACTGGTCGTGGGGTACCGGAAGCGGAGATATGAGGTACCTGCGTTGGCACTGGTGTCGCTTTCTGGCTGGGAATTGACAGTGGCGGTGTCGAAGTTGGAGTGGGAGTAGGAGACTGCTGCCGACTGCTATGACTGAGTGAATCGCTCGCGATGCTATTCGACGACAAGGATTGAGTGGTGGCCTCAGATCCGCATGCCGCCAGCAATACGATCAAAAAGAGGCACAGCAGGCCCCAACAGATTTTTTTCACAAGTAATAACCTTCCCTGATTTATACTCCTTCGTTGCTCAATGCCCTATAGTGTAGCATTCGTTGTGTGCATATACGCATGCACACCCATCAATCTGGTACTTTTGGCAGGAGGGGCAACAATGGCAGGGGCGTCCACTTGAAACTAGTTATGCTAACACAATCCTTTTCTTCCTCTTCCTAATGAATAATCCCGGGCGAAGTTTACCTGAAAAACCGCTCTTTTTATCTTCCTGAATGCCGGAAGATATTTTCCAGATAGCTCGACCACTAGTATTATACAAGAAAAATGTGTATAATAGCGCTACTATAACAGCACTTCTTTTATATAGAGTACTAGAGAGGGAGACTTTATCCTTGAACGCAGCCTTCTCGCATCCGGAGTAGGGACAGCTACAGGCAGGGGTATTCGCGCATAAAGGCGAAAGGCAATTGTAAAAAGCAGATCGAGGGCAAAAGGAAAAGGTTTGCGGAAAACCTTTGTTTGCACAGTAGTTTAGCTAGACTGGGGGAGTTTTAGCATATGCAAGGTGAATGGTTATGGACGCCCACACCGGCGTTCTTAGCTTCCTGGCGCGGATTGCCGACGAAGGAAGAACATCAGGTTCTCGAAAAGATCAAAATACTTGAGCACGACCCATCACCCGATGGCAAAACGAAAAAAAAGCTTACTTATGTCGGTGAAGACCTGTATCGCCTGCGCTGCGGAGATTACCGCATCTTCTATACTTACAAGGACCCTTACGTAAGCCTGCTCAAGCTGGTACGGCGAGCTGATGATACCTACGATGATGAGGTAGAGGCGACCGATTTAGGCGGTTATGCGCCCAATATCGAGTTTTCAGAGAAACCGGCCGAGGTGAAGCAGCCTGACTTACTGGTACCGGCAGAGGTAGGAGACCACCCTTTGCCAGAGCCAATTACCAGCGAACTACTGGTGAACCTTTGCATTCCTTCCGAGTACCATGCCCGCCTACTATCCATTCAAACAGAGGAAGCGTTCACCGACTGCATTGATGTACCGCAAGAATACATGTCACAGCTCCTCGATTGTATCTATCCCCCCTCGCTTCCCCAGGTCTTACAGCAACCTGTCTACATTGTCGAAAACCTGGACGACCTCATCCGCTACAAAGAAGGCGAACTACTCGGCTTCCTGCTCAAACTCTCACCAGAGCAGGAACGCTTTGTCAGTTGGGCAATGCGGGCTACCGGGCCCACGCAGGTCAAAGGCGGCCCGGGGACCGGCAAAAGCACGGTCGCACTGTACCGCGTCCGTTCCTTGATCGAAAAACTTCGTCATCAGGGCGTCTCTGAACCACGTATCCTCTTCACCACCTATACCAATGCGCTCATCCACTCTTCCAAACAACTCTTGCAGCAACTGCTAGGAGAAGACGAGCGCTTCGTGGAAGTGCAAACTGCAGATAAAAAAATGTCGGATATTTTGAAACGCGCTGGCGTCCCAAAGCGAACGCCCAATGAGGAGAACAGGGGAGTGCTCCAGACACAGTTCCACCTATCGATGAAGCGTGCGTCTTTTGCGGGCAACCCGCTACAACAACAGGCTCAGGCGCAGGCAGTCGAGCGCTTGGGTCATGTCTATGTGCACGAAGAGATAGACAAAATAATCATCGCTCGCCAGATTACTACCTTCGATAGCTACCTTTCAGCGAGACGCCCGGGACGCAAAATTCGCCTGAAAGACATAGAGAAACAGGCTATCTGGTGTATCTATAAGACCTTTGAGCAGCAACTCAAGAAAGTAGGTCTAGAAACCTGGGAGCAGGCGCGCGTGCGCGCTGAGGCACTGGTGACTAATGATATCGACTATCAGAGCTATGACGCCGTCATCGTGGACGAGGCGCAGGACCTCGACCCCGCCTTATTGCGCTTGCTGCTTGGCCTTTGCAAGACGCCAGCTCGTTTCTTCATTACTGCCGATGCCAATCAATCCATTTATGGAAGTGGATTCAACTGGAGCGACGTGCATGAAAGCCTGAAGTTCCAGGGCCGCACAAGTATCCTGCGCGCAAACTATCGTTCCACGCGCGAGATTGGTGAAGCCACTCAGTCCTACCTGTCCACAGGCATACTTGACGATGAGCCAGTCTCATACAAGTACATGCACAATGGACCATTACCCTTAATGCGCGAAGTCCATAGTAGCAGTGAGGAAGTACAACTACTTGCGCATTTCCTCCATGGCGCCACCAGAGAACTGCGTATCAGCCTCGGCTCATGCGCTGTGCTGTGTCCCACAAACAATACTGGCAAAGCGATGGCTGTCAGTCTGAAAGCAGTCGGTATTGAGGCATCTTTCATGGAGGGCAAAGATTTAAACCTCTCGTGGAGAGGAGTGAAGGTACTCACCCTCAACTCGGCCAAAGGATTGGAGTTTCCCATCGTGGCTCTGGCCGGATTCGCCGGAAGTCGTTATGCCAACATTGCGCCCAGTAATGAGCAGGAAGAAGAACTGGCGCGCTTAAGACGCACTATTTTCGTGGGCATGACCCGCGCTATGCGCGCGCTGATGGTTATGATACAGGCGGGAACTTCATCACCATTGCTCAACGGCTTCGATGCGCAGTACTGGGACCTTGAGCATCAGTGATCCCTCGCTTTGATCCTCTTCGCGATTTTCAATTGGCCGGGACTTCGGCGTACAATGCTCCTAATTGAGAAGCTTTCTTACCTTAATTTGAAGGAACAATGTTCATGTGGATACCTGGCTCTGCTATCGTTATAGACCGTCATGTCATCGCCGGGATTAGTATCGTTGGGACCGTTTGCGATGTTATGGGTGGGCTTTATCTGGCCTATGATTTACTCGGCGGCAACAACGGGCCGCTGCGGACCCTGACCCGTGTCGTGACATATAGCCTCATTTTCTGCGTCGGCTATGGCGTGCCCTTTGGGCTGCTATTTGGGCCACTGAAGGGTGTCGAGCTGGCGCTGGTAGTAGGAATGGGACTGGGAGTAATTCTCGGACTCGAGTATGCCCACGTGACGCTGGATAGGACTCGTGATAAACCTCATGCTCATGATCAATGGTTTCCTTTTCTCTTCGGTTTCCTGCGCGGTGTTGTTTTCGGTCTTGCCGGGGGATTGCTCATCGAACCGCTCTTCGGACTGCTCTTCGGCCTCTTGAGCAGTATCGGATTGATAGCAGTGTATGCGTTCCGGCTCTCACCGACCGATGCCTACCAACCCCACGTCAAACCACGATTACGACTACACGAATTGCTCGCGTCGGCCATGCGAGGAATCTCGACCGCCCTTGCAGGCATGATCGCAGCCCTGATTATACACAATAGCAGCGACGCTTTTGGCTTCGGCCTCACGTTTGGCATTGTAGCAGGCACAGTCAGTGCAATTGTCAGCGTCTTCAGTCCCTTTGTCGAATGGTGGGCCGATCATTTACCTGCGCGGCGCATGGGTGCCTTTGGGACCGTGATCCTCTTGATTGGCTTAATTCTCCAATCAATTCAGTATTGGGTGGTTCTCCTGAATGTTGTGGTTCAATAAGTAGAGTAAGGGTGAAATCACTGGAGTCTGTAGACGCAGATGTGTTCCGGGCATGAGCAGACAATGATAGTGATCGGTTCCTTCAATTTCCTATACCCTTCATACTCCCCAGATCTCTTGTACACACTTTGATCAGCTATGCCTCGCATCATCTCTCCAGCCCCTGGTCCCTCCACGACTCATCCCCATTCATCTCCCGCAACAGAGTTCTCCCACAACAATGCCACTACTCCCACTACTCCCACTACTCCCACTACTCTTGCTACTCTTCGGGGTGGGCATGTTCTCTTTTTCATGCACCATTGCAACGGGATAATCTGCATGGCTCACCTCTTCATCTTGCTTGAACTGCTCGGCTTCTTCATCATCTTCACATGGATGATCCTCATGCAATTTGGCCTATAAAGTCCACATTCCGCAGTTTGTTCGCGAACGTAGGCGGGAAGCCATTTCATATTGTAGATGTATACAAAAGCTCTCCCTTGGTAATCCGCTCTACGAGCGTTTTCGTGAAAATGCAAACTGCGGAATGTGGGATAAGGATGGGTTATGCGCATTTAATAGACGTGAGCGCATTACCCGTCGTACCAGTCAAACAACACTGGTACGACGGGTAGCTATTACTGTAGACGAATTATAACCAGATACACCTTGTTACGGTGAAACCTCGTCGAGGCGTTGATTTTTCGTCGAAGTGCCAAACAGAGCAATCACCGCAGACACTACCAGGCATCCGCCAATCACCAGGAAGGAGACTACGGCTCCCAGGGTAGGAATGAGCGGAGCAAGCACGATAATGCCAACGCCCCCTCCAATATGCCCAATACCGTCAACGAGGGCAAAGCCTGAGGCGCGTGCCCGCGTGGGATAGTTCTCCGCCGACCAGGCCCAGCACATTGGCACAAACAGATTGAAGCCAATAAAGAGGATGATTGACCCGATGGCTGCGATCGCAAAATTGCCCGCACCGCCGAGCGCAATAACGAGACCACCAACGAGGGTGAGCACCGCCGAAATGGGCAGCCAGTATTTGCGCTCGAGCGCCTCTCCATAGGCAAAGTCGAACACCGCTACCGCGATGAAGCCAAACGTGCCGACAGCCGCGATGAGGCCAGCTTCCGGCGGCGGATAGCCCAGGCTTGAGAGAATGGTGGTCAGGCCAGCTCCAATGGCGTAAACTGTAATGAACGAGACGAACCACATCAACAGCAACACGATTGTGCGTCGCAGGTACATGGGATTGCCGAGGATTTCTATATACGTGGCATTCTTCTCGCCTAGCGGGACGGCGATCTCCTCTGCGACTGGAGGCAGACTATTCAGTCGTTTCAGCGCACGTTGCTCCATAGAGGTCACGATCTTGTCAGCTTCTTCGACGCGCCCGCGCGTGATAAGCCAGCGCGGCGACTCCGGTAACTGAAAGCGCAGCAAGATGCCGACGAGCGCGAGCAGGGCACCGATACCGTACATCCAGCGCCAACCGTTTTCAAAACCCGCTCCGGCTACAGCAAAGGGCAGGCCTAGCGGAAAGGGCGTCGCGGGGGTTGTCAAGAGTAGACCCAGCCAGATGCCGAAGAAGGCGCCCAACGAGGACATAATAAAGATCAACGAGGTATACTTGGCGCGCCCGTTGGAGGGGGCCACCTCGCCGATATAGGTTGCGACCAGCGCCAGGTCTGCCCCGACACCGATGCCGGTGATTGTGCGGGCGATGATGAAGTTTGCGTAGTCAGTCACAAAGGCGTTGTACAGCGAACCAATGCCGGTGATAATGAGCGTGACAAGCAGTATATCTCGCCTGCCAAAGCGGTCTGCCAGCGGGCTGAGGATGAGCGCACCGACCACATAGCCGGACAAATTTAATAAAAGCGGGAGTCCCAGGTAGTTGGCGGAGGTCGGTGGGGTGCAGCCGCTCACCAACGTGACACACGTTTGGATGAAAGATACGTTGATGTCAAAGATGTCAAAGAACGTAAACAAGAAACCTACACCAATGATGCCGATGAAAAGGTAGGAAAGCGACCAGATGGGGATGCGGTCCTGGCGAGCAATTACAGCAGCGGCCGTGCTGCGTGTTTCTGCTCCTGACTCTGAGATAGGGAATGGGGTGCTGCCTGTTTCGGATGCCATGAGATACTCCTTTCGCGCATCTACCTCAGCAGAGAGGAGATGCAAAACAGCAATGTCGACTCATGCCTTCTAGAGTTGGTCTCCTTGCCGCGCGTCTTTTCTCTTCCAATGAAGGAAAACAAATGCTAAACGACTAAGTATCGGATCCGTGTAGAGTTGTAATACCCGTTGAAAAATGTGCATCATACCCTGAGATGCACGCAACTCCAAAGATGACCAGGGAAGAATATAAGTCTGCCCTCCCTTCTTAAATGAGCTCTGACGTTCAGTATAATAAACAAATTGTTCCACTATTGGAACAATATACCTGATCAGGAGCATACTGTCAAGTGTGTGAATTAGCTCTAGCTCACATTTCTGGCAATAGTAGAGGAAACAGCTTGATAGTATTCTCATTTGTTAAATGAGCTGTGAAACATTCCTTGTTGCTTGCTCCATGCATGCTGCTTGCTAGCAAGCATAGCTTCTCCCTGGGAAGGATCTCAAGTCTACAAACCATGGGACATCATGCTTAACATTCATTGAAATCATTTGTTACAAGATGGTATGATGCACCTGGGAAGTAATGCCTTTTTGCTTATCTTCGAAGGGGAGCGTATTTATTATGTACAAACAATTCCAGTTACCGAGTCGGCTTCACTACTACCTCTGTATCGTTCTCGCGATCATGAGTAACATCTTGCTCTCCTCCTGTAGCACAACACTGGCAACAGGAACACCAACGCCGGTTGTCTCACCTGTGAGCACATCGATATCTACTCCTCATCTCGCGGTAACTTCTGTATCTACTCCCACTCCAACTTCCTCATCGGCCGCAAGAACAGTCTTCCTCATTATGATGGAAAACCACAACTGGTCGGATATCAAGAATAGCCCCTCGGCGCCCTACATCAACAGTACGCTCCTGCCAACGGCATCATACGCAGAGCAGTATTACAATCCTCCCGGTATCCACCCAAGCGAACCGAACTATGTATGGCTGGAGGCGGGAACCAATTTCGGCATCTTGAACGATGCCCCTCCCAGCGCCAATCACCAGAACACGACACTCCACCTCGTCACCCTCCTGAACAAAGCTGGTATCTCGTGGAAGTCATATCAAGAGAGCATTAGTGGCACCGTTTGCCCGCTCACTAACAACGGCCTGTACGCACCCAAGCACAACCCGATGGTCTTCTTCGATGATGTCACCAAAACAAATGATCCCCATTCGACTTACTGTATTGCGCACGTACGCCCCTTTCCCGAACTAACCACAGACTTACAGCACAATTCAATAGCACGCTACAACTTCATCACGCCAGATTTGTGCAATGACATGCACGATAGCTGTGGGCCTCTCAACAATCCTGTGAAGCAAGGCGATTCCTGGCTCGCGCAGCATATCCCCACAATTCTCAACTCACAGGCATACCAGAACGGGGGCATCGTCTTCATTACCTGGGATGAGGGCGAAGGTAGGGGTGGTCCCATCGGAATGATCGTGCTTTCTCCTGACGCAAAAGGGGGAGGCTACTCAAATACGCTTCATTATACCCATAGTTCCACCCTACGCACCCTGCAGGAGATATTTGGGGTGACGCCTCTTTTAGGCGACGCGGCGCATGCCACTGATTTGAGCGACCTATTCAAGACGTTCCCCTGATACAACTTCACGAAGGTGGATATGTAAGTGATCTGGCTAGAAGTGCTCTGAGGCGGTAATCGGAACAGCTTCAGGATCCAAGCGTACTTCTAGCAACGTATTGCCCTCATTCTGTGTGGGTAGATCAGCAAGCGCGCGATGGAATGCCTCCATTGTTTCTATGCAAGCATAGCTCCAACCATAGGCTTGGGCGAGATGCGCAAAACCGATAGCAGGTGTGTCAAGAGAGAATGCGTCCAATGCTGTTTGTCCCGTAAAGGCATAAAGGGCTGTGTTCAACGTTGCGTAGCGAGAATTCACCAGAACAATCACCGTGATGTGTAAGCGCTGATGTGTTGCTGTCCACATTGCTTCACTTGCATACATCATAGAGCCGTCGCCAATAATGCCAATGATGTGACGATCTGAATGTGCCAGCTGCACGCCTACTGTAGCAGGCAAAGCCCAACCGATGCCACCACTTCCATTCGAGAAATAGTCGCCTGCATCTGTCATTATCCAACCCCGAACATCCGTCGTCGATAAACCTGATTCATCAACCCAAACCGCGTGGGGAAACGCCCGCAGCAAGGTATGAACCACTGAAGAAGGATGGAGTTTTCCACTGGTCGTCGAGACAGGCGTGAAGGATGGGCGAACTACACTTCCTCCATGGGGTTTAGCAGGTGACAGCTTCTCGTGGATCAGATGGAGAGAGCTGCGCAGGTCAGCCACGCGAGCAAGGACATACTCCCCGTCGAGACCTAACAGGCTCGTGTCTTGTCCAATCCACGCCTTCTTCTGATGTAGACGACCGGTAGTGTACAATGTGGCACGCAGTCCCTTTCCCCCAAGGAAGAAAAGGGCATCGTGGCGTTGTAATCGTGTGGTCCATGTCTGCCGGTTGGGAGGGAGGAAACCCGCGAACAGTGGATCAGCAGAAGATAGTGGCATCACGCCTGTGTAGGGAGCAACATACACGGGTGCTCCTAGTTTCGTGGCCAGGGACGCAACCTCATGCTCCGCTTTATTCCAGTAGACCTCATCTGTAACGATGAGAGCTGGATGGTGAGCGTCTCCCAGAAATTGCGCAAGCAGTTGGGCGTCATGTTCGTTTACTCCCGGAAGAACAGGAATGGTCACGGGAACCGGCGTTTCCTCGCTATCTTCGATCTCTGCTTCCCAGAGATCAAGAGGGC